>Ga0105044_10002941_pt1 | contig 23318 bp, 20 predicted proteins | sample MAT01_FD_78092 | JGI IMG/M metagenome (GOLD analysis project Ga0105044, IMG submission 78092) | Freshwater microbial communities from Lake Fryxell liftoff mats and glacier meltwater in Antarctica - MAT-01 | ecosystem: Environmental > Aquatic > Freshwater > Ice > Liftoff microbial mat | place...
GAGGTGCGCCAGCAGCGGCGGGCTGCCGATGCGGTGTTCCAGGCATCGCGCGACCTGATGGCCAGCTTCACTCTCGACGGCACGCTCATCACCGCCAATCCGGCCTGCTCCGAATTGCTGGGCTTCACCCCCGATGAGCTCGTCGCCGCCAACCAGGGGTTCCTGCTCGACCCGGACACGCCCTCCGCCGAAGGCGAGCTCTCGTCATTTACTCGTGACGGAGCCCAACGCGTGGTTCGCCGTGTCCAGCACAAGGACGGTCACCCGGTGTGGATCGAGCTCGATCTCGTGCCCGACCTCGATGCCGGCATGGTCTACGCCATCGGCCGCGACGTCAGCGATCGCAGCCGCGTGGAGTCCGAGTTGCGCCACCGGGTCGACCACGATGGCCTCACCGGAGCATGGAACCGGCATTCCCTGGTCGCGTACCTGCATCGGATGCTCACGCGGGGGTACCTCCCGGGCCTCGTGTTCATCGACCTCGACCAGTTCAAAGAGGTCAACGATCAGCATGGCCACCTGGCCGGCGATGCGGTGATCATCGAGCTCGCTCGTCGTCTGAGCGAAGCCGCCGGCCACGAGGGGTCGGTCGCTCGCTACGCGGGCGATGAGTTCTGCATCGTGGTCGATGACCCCGACGAGCTCGAGCTGGTGGCGCGGCGCACGCAGCAGGCATTCGACCGGCCCTTCGATGTGGGCGGCGACTCCATCGGTGTCGAGGGTTCGGTGGGGACGGCGCTCAGTCGTTCCGGCGATACCCCCGACACGCTCGTGCATCGCGCCGATCAAGCCATGTACGAGGTCAAGAAGTCGACCCGGCTCGCTACCTGACCCACCCTCACCCTCGACAACCGGCACAATGGTCCGATGCTGAAGAAGCTCCTGACCTCCGCCGTCGTGCTCGTCGTCGTCATCGGTGCCGCCTTCTGGTGGTTCATCATCCGTTCCGACGAGCCCGCCGAGCTCTCGGTGGGAGACGACACGTCCGCATCCGAGCCCACGGGCGAGACCCCCGAGACGCTCGACGGCACGTGGACGGTGCAGACGGGCGGCGATACCACCGCCGGGTTCCGCATCACCGAATCCTTCGGCGGCGGACTGACCGATCACGTTGCGGTCGGTCGTTCCGACGAGGTCGCAGGCTCCATCGAGGTGGGCGGGAGCGAGGTGACCAAGGGCTCGTTCACCATCGATCTCACGGCGCTGGCCTTCGACGATGACCCCGGCCTCCCCGTGGCCAACCGCGTGAACGCCATGGCGGACCGAGGGCTTCAGATCGACACCTTCCCCGAGGCGACGTTCGAGCTCACGGCTCCGGTCGACTTCGGCGAGGCCCCCACCCCGGGTGCCGTCGTCACTGCTGAGGCCACGGGCGACCTCACCATCCACGGCGTCACCAAAGAAGTGACGTTCACGATCGAGGCCAAGCGGCAAGGAACCGAGCTCCTGGTGGCCACCGCAGATCCGGTACCGGTGGTCCTCGCCGACTTCGACATCGAAAAGCCCACGGGCGGCCCGATCGCCGAGATCGCAGACGAAGGTTCGTTCGAGTTTCTGGTGGTGCTGGCCGCCGCCTGATCAGCCCCGGAGGTGGGCCCGCCGCAGATGCGGATCCGCCTCTATGGCGTCGTCGGTGAACAGCAGGGGCCGCATCGCTTTGGCGGCGTATGCCTCGGTGCCGTCGATGTAGTGAGGTGAGCGGTCATCGCCCGACTGGCCGTACGCCAGCAGGCCGATGGCCACCGGGCCGTCGTCGGTGAGCTCCACCGACATGACGAAGCTGGTGCCGTAGGTGCACCGGTAGCCACCTTCGGCCAAGCCGGTGGTGGCCGCTCGATCGGCGACGGGCCGAAGCGCGTCGGGCTGCGGCTCGAGGCTGTGCGATGCCAGGGCCCCGAACGGCGAGAGGATGTTCAGGACGCCATCCCCCTCGTAGCCACCGTGCACCGCCACGCGCTGGTCGCCGCGCTGCACCCACTGCACCGCACCGAGGGGCGCATCGAACGCAACGCCCGCATCAGCCAGGACCTCGAGCGATCGCACCATGGCGGCCACGATGGGGTCGGGCCCCTCTGCGGGAGCCGGCGCCAGGCCGCTCGGCGTATCGACTGGCCGGTCGGGATCGAAGGGAGTCGCGAACAGGGCGCCGGCCTCGGCGAGCGCCTTCTTGTCGAAGCCGGCGATCAGTTCGCGCCACAGCACGGCACCGACGGACTCGAGGTCGTAGCGGCGGTCCCATGCTGCGAGCACGTCGGCTGCGGCTTGGAGCTCTGGTCCGCCTGCGGCACGGACGCGCTCGATCACGTCGTCGCACAGCAGCGCGGCGCTGAGGCTGTCGTTCGAGAGCATGGCCTCCACGGCGGACTCGATCGTGACCTGGCCTTCGGTGGCTAGGCGCGCCGCCGTGAGGAGGTTCTGGCGGGTGCGCAGGCTGCGGGCGGTGCGTTCGAGTCCGTGGAGGGGTGAGAAGCCCTCGAGGCGATCAGTGGCGTGGTTGAGCCAGTGGGAGTCGTTGGCGTTCAGGAGGTAGTCGCGCCGTTCGAGGCTGGGCAGGTCGGCGTAGGGGAGCAGGCCAGGGGCGCGTGCATCGGGGTGATCGACCCATTCGTCGTCGGGTTCGCTGCCGTCGAGCAGGGCCACTCGGTTCTCGAACAGCAGCGCCGCGATGAGGTCGTCACGGATGCGATCGCGGAACCGGGCCTCGGCACCCTGGCTCAGGTTGGGCGTCGAGGACCCATCGATGAACCATGCTCGGCCCGTCTTGTCGGCGGCGAGCGTGTTCACCCAGGGCATGCCCTGGATGCGGGCGTAGGACGCCTGGAAGTCATCCATGCTCGATGCGGTCGCCATGGCGAGGAACTGGCTCAAGATCAGGTCGTTGTCGAAGTTGGCGTCTCGGTAGGTGAACGCCAGATCGAACCCCCAGCCCACCAAGGGCAGGTTCACCATGGGTCCCTGGTGGGTGCGCCACAAGGTGCGGGTCACCGTAGAACGCGTCCCATCGTCGCTGAGCACCTCGACCGAGTGGTCGGTTGCGGTCATGGCCCGGGTTTCGTCGCCATAGCGGAACGACGTGGGGTCATCGCGAACCAGGTCGAGGCGCGACAGGGTGAAGCGGTGCCCACGCGAAAAGGTGTGGGTCCACGCCACCTCGCGGTTGAAGCCCATCTGTACGCCGGGGCTCCCCAGGAGCGCAACGCCATAGGCATCGATCTCGCCCGGCAGCGTGAGGTGGCACTCCCAGAACCGGGCCTCGCCGCCCCAGGGGAAGTGCGGGTTGGCCACTACCAGCCCGTGGCCCGATGCGGTGGCATCGCCCCCGAACGCCCATCCGTTGCTCGCCCCTGCTCCTCCCCCAAGAGCGGTGATGGGCGACGGGGCGGCGGGTCCGTCGGGACCGGGCGCCTCGGCACGACCGATGATCTCGGCCAGGTTGCGCCCGCTGGCCATCAGGGCGATGTCGACCAGGTAGGTCCACAGGTCGATCTCGTCGATGGGGCGGATCCAGTCGGCACCCCGGCACCACTCGGGGAGTAGGTCGGGGTCGACAAGCGCCTCGGCCACCGCAGCGTTGTATCCAACTGTGTAGCCGTCGACGAGGGCGCGCACGTGCGGAGGTTGGGCGTCGCGAAAGCCCGGGGCGCGGTCGCGTACCCCCAGGGCGAGGTACCCGAAGTCGGTGGCGAGGTGCGTGCCATCTCGCCCGGCACCGTGGTGTTGGGCCCGTTCGCTGCGCACCTTCACGATCTGGTCGGCGATGGTGGGGAGGTGGTCTGAGGTGCATGCGTAGCCCTGTCCGAACCCAAGGCTCCCCCAGTCGTGCGCCTGGATGTGCGCCACCCCGTGGGTGGTCCACCGAACTTCCGCCTCGAACCGTGCATCGCCGTGTGTTGCCATGGCCTGTTAGCTAGCAGGTGGCGGGGGCGCACGCGTGAAATTTTCAGGTCGCGGCGTGGACTCGCACCGACGTGAGCAGCAAGGGGAGCCCCACGACGGCGAGGGCGGCCATGGCGAGGGCGGGAACCGCATCGCCCGTTCGATCCACGCCGATGCCCACGGCGATCGACAGGCTGGTGGCCGCAACGTTTGCTGTGAGTAGTTGCCAGCCCGTCATGCGGCCGGCGGCCGCGACGCCCACCCGGTCGGCGGTCGTGGACATGAGCGTGGGGAAGATCCCTGCCAGCGATACGCCCGCCAGGCTGAGCAGCCCGACCGCAGCGGGAGCCGGGACGACGGGGATGGCCAGGTAGACGGCGGCCACGCCCAGGCCCGCCATCGTCAGGACCCGTGCGGGCTGGATCGTCCACCCTCGACGGGCCACCTGGCCGAGGGTGAGCCGACCCAGGGTGATGCCGGCCCAGAACCCGCTCATGGCCCATGCGGCCACCGTGGCGCTGATGCCCCGGTCGCCCTCGAGGTACGACGCCGCCCAGTTCGCGGTGAGGACCTCGATGCCGGGATAGATGGCGAAGACCGACAGCGAGAGCACCACGGACCTCAGCGGGACTCGGACCTTGCCGTGGTCGCCGCGGGGCGGCTCCGCAGTGCGCAGCGCCGCGGGCCAATCCACGGCTCGAGACGAGGCGAGCAACGCGGCGGAAGCCGCCAACGCCGCGGCGGCGAGGTAGCCGACGGTCCACGACGTGGTGGCCACGATGGCGGGTCCGAGCGTGGAGCCCACCCCGTAGGCGCCGAACATCAGGCCAGCGCTGCCGACGTTGCGCACCACGCTCTGGTAGCGGTTCCCCATCGAGTCCAGACACCCGGTGAGCAGACCGACCGCTGTCATCGCCGCCACCAGCATGGGGAACGACCGGGTCAGCGCCACTGCCACGCATGCGGCCGAGAGTGCGGTCCCCAGGACCGTGCTGGCGGTGCGAATGTGCCAGCGACGCAGGATGGGGAGCGCGAGCGGCGCGGTCACCAGGCGACCCATCCCGTACCCGCCGGCGACCACACCGAGTGACCCCGATGACGCGTCGAAGATTTCTCGCGCTTGGGGCCACCCTGCGCCCAACATGCCGATGGGCGCGCTGAACGCCAGGTAGGTCACGCACTGCACGAGCAGTGAGGAACGGCGGTCCAGGGCGATCACCTCGCCACGATATTGACCCGGGGGCGCCCGCTCCCAAGCCCTTCAACCCCGAAATCACCTACTTCTACGTTGGCCTGGCCCGCAGAGTTCGGTGATTTCAGACGGTTTGCGGCTCGCTCAGGCCCAGGCGAACCTTGGCGGCAACAAGGTCGGGTGGGTCGCCGCCGAAGTTGTCGAAGGTGCGCAACAGGGTGCGGCACCCGACGAGTTCCAGGGTGCTCGAAGGCTGGAGTCGGAGGAGACGTTGGGCAACAGGTGGCAAGCAGGCGCTCGCCCCGGCCCACACCGTCCGCCACACCGGCTTCGCCGCTGCCGGCAGGATGGGAGGGTCGTCGAGGAAAGCAATGCCCGCAGCGGCGTACTCGCCGACGGCCAGCGATGGGCGGAAGCGCTCGAGCGAGGCGAGTGCTTCGTCCCACGATCGCGGCGGGGACTCCACACCGGTGGCCTCACCCACCTTCGCCACCTCAGCGATGTAGGTGTCGAGTTCGGCTCGGGTCATGGGCCGCAGGGCGAAGCGTCGGTTGGCGGCGGCGATGGCCACATACTCCGCGAGGTGTACCCACTCGAGCAGCTCGGGGTCTCCGGCGGCGTAGGGCCGGCCGTCGGGCGCAGTGCCCACGACGGGTTCGTGCACCTTGCGCACCATCCGGCACAGCCGCTCTGCCCGGGCGGATGATCCAAACACCACGCCTTGCACGAACTCGCCAGTCCTGCGGGTCCGGCCCAAGAAGTCATCGGAGAACGACGAGTGCTCTGCCACCCCGGCCATGGCCAGCGGATGCAGCGCCTGCAAGGTGAAGGCGGCAATGCCGGCGACCAGCAGCGACGGGTCGGCATGCACCCGCCACGCCACGCTGTCGGGACCGAACCAGCCGGGGTCGCCCATCTCGGCAGCGCCGACCGGCCGACCTCCCGGGCCGGGGCCGAGGGCCGCCATGGCACCGAGGACCGGGCCCGCCAGCAGGGGTGCGCTCAACGCTCCGAACACGCCACCGGCGATGCCACCCATGAGCTCGGCGGTGGACGCGGTGGCCGGAACCCACGGCTTTTCGGGCTCCCACATCAGCGCCGCAGCGGGGTGGATGTCACGGTTGCGAGCGGGGTGTATCCGAGGGTTGGGGGCAGCAGGGGCCATGTGGTTCTCCGCGAGGTCGATGCGAAAGAGTGGCACGCCGCCAACGAGTCGGCAACGCGCGCCACCCGTCCGGGTACCTGGCATCCTTGCGTCATGGCAGCAACCGTTCCCAAGGACCTCGATTTCGCCGACGATGCGCCGGTGATCGCCGAGCGGGTGGGCGTCGTGAGCGCCACGCCGAAAGAGGTGTGGGACGTCTTGTGCGATCACGAGAGCTGGGTGCGTTGGTTCCCCAAGGTGAAGGGGTGCGTGGCAACTTCCGATCCGGGGTCCGGCGTCGGCTCCACCCGAGATGTCACGTTGCCGGGCGGCATCACCATTTCCGAGCGGTTCATCGCCTGGGAGGAGCCCCGGGTCTGGGCGTTCACCGCCACCGCCCTGCCGGCGCCGGTAGAGAGCCTGGTCGAATGCATCACCCTGCGCCCGCTCGACGACAACCGAACCGAGGTCACCTACCGCATGGCGTTCGGTCCCCGACGCCCCTTCACGCCGCTGATGAAGCTGGCCTCCGGCTCGATGGGCAAGAACCTCGAGCAGGCGCTCCGCCAACTCGAGGTCGAGGTGGCGTCGCGCCGATAGGCCCGCGCCCGGGTCCGTGCTACCGGAGCCGAGCAATGCCGGGGCTTCGGCGGAAACTTCGCCGGTCGACGTCATGATCGGGGACTCAGGTGGGTTGTACACCGTGTCGCGACCAACCCGCCGGTCTCGACAACCGGTGCCTTCGGGTACTGGCGGAAGCGTGCTGCTGCGGCCCCTCCCGCAGCAGTCGTCGGTCCTGCCGGGCTTCGGCCCGGCAGGACCCTTCCGGGTTTAGGTTGGGCCAGCGGCCCGCCAGGCCGCCGGTCGCGATGGAGAGATCTGGTGCCGCCTGCCTGCGTAGTGTCGGCGGCGTTCGATGGACGGGGGCGCAGGTGGCTGCAGTAGGGATCGATATCGGATCGACCAACGTCAAGGTGGTGCTGGTGCGCAGCGACGGCACCCTCGCCGCCACCGCCGAGCGCCCGCTCACGTGGCACCGCCAGGGCGGGGTGGCCGAACAAGATGCCGAGGCCCAGTGGCAGGCGGTCGTGGGTGCGCTAGCCGACCTGGCCAGCGTGTCGGGCAAGGGGGGACTCTCAGCGGTCGGGGTCATTGGCCTTTGTGGGCAGTACTCGTCAATCGTGCCCGTCGACGCGCAGGCTCGGCCCGTCGCCCCGATGCGCCTGTACCTGGATCAGCGGGGAACAACGCACTGCATGGACCTACTCGGCCGTCACGATGACGCCTTCGTCGCGTGGCTCGAACGCCACCCCATCCCGCCGGTCGGGGGAGGCTTGGCCCTGGGCCACCTGCTTGGGTTCCAACACGACGAACCGGGAGTGCACCAGCGGACCGCAGCCTGGATGGAGCCTGTCGACTACGTGGCCGCCCGGCTCACCGGGGTCATCGCCGCCACGCAGGGGTCAATGTTCGCGGCGCAACTGGTGGACAACCGGTCGCTCGGTACCACCACCTATGACCCCGACCTGGTTGCCATGGCCGGGGTAGACCGCGATCGACTCCCGCCGTTGCTCCCGGTGGGTGCCGCGGTCGGGACAGTGACCGCCGAGGTGGCAGCGATGTGCGGGCTGCCCCCCGAGGTCGAGGTGAGGACTGGATTGACCGATAGCAGTGCGCAGGCCCTGGCCACCGGTGCCGCGCAGCCCGGTCGGGTGGGGGTGGCCATCGGGACCACCGGGGTAGTGCTCGGCACGGCCCCCGTGCTGGGTGTCGACCTCGACCACGAGGTCTTCACCATGCCTGGTCCTTGGCTTGACCGCTACCTCGTTTCCGCGGAGAACGGCATCGCCGGTCGTTCGGTCGAACACGTGCTGGCCCGTTTCGTGCACGCCACTGACGCGCTCGGCGACCACGGCATCGCCGACCCGTTCGCCGGGTTCGACGAGGCATTGCTCGCCTCGCCTGCTGGCGCGCGCGGCGTGCGGTTCTTGCCGTGGCTCTCGGGCTCGATGTCGCCTCAGGCCGACGCGTTCGCGCGGGGCGGGTTCATCGGTGTCTCGCTCGACACCGAGCGCGTTGACCTGGTCCGGGCGATGGCCGAAGGGGTTGCCCACAACCTGCGCTGGTTGCTCGGCCCCGTCGAAGTGTTCACCGGCGATGTGGCGCGCGAAGTGGTGCTCACGGGCGGGGCCGCTCGCTCGGCGGCGTGGTCGCAGTCGATCGCCGACGTGCTCCAGTTGCCCGTGCGGGTGCTGGCCGACGCCGGCCACTCAGGCGCCATCGCCGCGGCTGCCTGGGCGCTGTGCAGATCGACCGGAACCAATGGCGACGGACCCCCGCTTGGCACGGGCGCCACCTTTGAGCCCGCCCCGGCCACCGCCGAGGTCCATGCCCACGCCCAGGGCCAGTTCGTGGCCGCGTTCGAGGCGCTGCGTCCCCTCAGCCTGGGCCGCCCCTCCGCTTGAGCCCGCCCGCCGCCCGCCGCCCGCCGCCCGCCGCCCGCCGCCCGCCGCCGGCGTGGCGCTCGCTTCGAGGTCGTTTGTGTGCCGGTGAGGCACGAAATCGACCGGAAATCGGCGGGCGATGTGGTCATCGGCGGGCGGAGGGGGCGATGGGTACGGCCCGTGGCGCCGGCGTCAGATGATGCTGGGGACGATGGCCTCGATGACGTGGGGTCCGGGCGTGGCCAGCGCCGCGGTGAGCTGCTCGCAGAACTCCTCGGCGGTGGTGGCCCTGGTTGCCGGCACGCCGCAGCCCGTGGCGAGCGCGACGAAGTCCATCGTCGGCCGGGTGAGGTCGAGCATCTCTTTGGCCTTGGGTCCACCTTCGGTGGCGCCCACCCGGTTCAGTTCCATGTTGAGCACGGCGTAGCTGGCGTTGTTGAACAAGATGGTCACCACGTCGAGCTCCTCGCGCGCCATCGTCCACCAGCTCTGGATCGTGTACATCGCCGAGCCGTCGGACTCGAGGGCGATGACCTTGCGGTCGGGGCAGGCCACAGCCGCGCCCACCGCGGCGGGGAGCCCCTGGCCGATGGCACCGCCGGTGAGCGTCAGCCAGTCATGGGCGGGCGCACCAGCCGTATGGCCAGCAGCGAAGAGGCCCGAGGTGTTGCCCTCGTCGGACACGATCGCCCCCTCGGGCAAGAGCGCGCCGAGCGCCTGGCACACGCCGTCGGCGGTGAGCGGTCCGGCGGGGAGCTCGGGCCGCACGGGCGGCTGGATCGTGGCGCCGTCGACGGGCGCACCGACGGCATCGGCCAGCCGGGCGAGGGCGTCGGCCGGATCGCCGTCTTGGCCCACCAGCACGTGCACGGTGCAGCCCTCGGGCACCAGGTCGCTGACCTTGCCCGGGTAGGCGAAGAAGGAGACGGGCGACTTCGAGTCGACGAGCACCAGGTGCTTGAGTCCATCGAGCTGCATGGCCGCGAACTCAGCGAGGTAGGCGAGGCGGTCGAGGGGCACCCGGCCCGCGCCGCGTTCGATGCGGGCGGGGAACGTCTCGGCCAGGAGCTTGGCCCCGGTGTGGTTGGCGACCCGGCTGGCATCCACCAGCGCGTCGGCCCGGCAGGCTCGCCCGCCGATGAACAACGCGGCGGGCTCGTCTCCCTGAAGTGCCGCAGCGATCTGGGCGACGGCGGTGGGGTCGGTGGCAACGGCCTGGGCTGGTGCCACGGGAGTAGCCGGGGTGGCGCCTTCGGTCCACGACACGTCGGCCGGGAGGATGAGGGTGGCGATCTGCGCCGGCGGGCCCAATGCGACTGCGACGGCATCGGCTGCGTCGGCGGCCACCTCGTCGACCGACGCGGAGGTGCGGATCCACGTCGACACGTTGCGGGCCACGGTCTCGATATCGGACTCCAGCTGCGCGTCGTACTGCTTGTGATAGCTGGCGTGGTCGCCGACGATGTTGACCATGGCCGTGTGGCCCTTGCGGGCGTTGTGCAGGTTGGCCAGGCCGTTGCCGAGGCCCGGGCCGAGGTGCAGCAGGGTCGCGGCAGGCTTGTCGGCCATGCGGGCATACCCGTCGGCAGCACCGGTGGCGACGCCCTCGAACAGGGCAAGCACACCGCGCATCTCGCGAACGTCGTCGAGCGCGGCGACGAAGTGCATCTCGGACGTACCGGGGTTCATGAAGCACACGTCGACGCCGGCGTCGACGAGTGTGCGAATGAGGGCTTGGGCGCCGTTCATGGGGAAGTTCTCCTGGGAGTGGTCAGTCGAAGATGACGCCGGGGTTGAGGATGCCGGCAGGGTCGAAGGAGGTCTTGATGCGGCGCATCAGATCGAGCTTGGCGGGGTCTTCGATCTCGGCGAGGTACCGCTTCTTCTCGGTGCCGATGCCGTGTTCGCCCGACACCGCGCCGCCCAGTGCTGCCCCGCCGCGCAAGATGCGTCCGACGACGTCCTTGCGGGCCTCGGGGTCGGGTTGGAACACCGAGAGGTGCACGTTGCCGTCGCCGGCGTGGCCGCAGCCCACCACGAGCGATCCGGTCGCGTTGGCGGACTCCTGTACCGACGCCAGGTACTGGGGGATGGCGGCGCGGGGCACCACCATGTCGATGATGTCGTTCGCGTTCATGGCCTTGGCCGTCCAGAACGCCTTCTCGCGAGCGTCGATGAGCGCCGCGCCCGAGTGCGATGGCAACACGTAGAGGTCGAGCGCGCCCAACTCGGTCGCCATCTCGGCCAGCTCCTGCACGTCCTCGTCGACACGCTCCTGCGAGCGGTTCTCGAGGACGACCACGAGGTAGGCCAGGGCAGCATCCTTGATCTCCTGAGGTACTCCCAGCTCCAGGTTCTGCGCGGCGGTGATGGCGCCCATCGTGATGAAGTCGATGTACTCGAGGATCGTGGGCTGCAGGCCGGAGCCGATGATGCGCGGCACCGACGCCGCCACCTGGTCGAGCCCAGGGAACGGGATGAGGATGGTGGCGCCGTGGGCGAACCGCGGGTGGAGGCGCAAGATCGCCTCGGTGGCGAGGGCCAGGGTGCCTTCGGACCCGATGATGAGCTGCGTGAGGTCGTAGCCCGAGGTGGCCTTCACGAACTTGCCGCCGGTCGTGATGGTCTCGCCGGTGCCGAGGACCGCCGTGAGCCCGAGCACCTGATGGCGGGTGACGCCGTAGCGGACCGCCCGCATGCCGCCCGCGTTGGTGGCCACGTTGCCGCCCAGGCTGGCCGAGTTCTCGCCGGGGAACACCGGGTACACCATGCCGACGGCTTTGGTTGCCTCGTCGAGCTGGGCGAGCGTGACCCCGGGCTGCACCACCGCAACGTGGTTGTCGAGGTCGAGCTCGATGATCTCGGCCATGCGGTCGAACGACACCAAGATGCCATTGGCCTGAGGGATGCACGCTCCCGACAGGCCCGTCCCCGAGCCGCGCGCTGTCACGGGCACGCCTTGGGCTGCGGCCACGTTGATGATGGCGGCGACCTCGTCGGTCGTGGCCGGGTGGACCACCGCTGCTGGGCGGACCGGCGCTGCCGTGATCGCTTCGTCGTGGGTGAGGTCGTCGCTGATGGCATCGCCGACGATGACGTGGCTCGTGCCGACGACGTCGGCCAATGCCGTGGCCAGATCGCCCATGTTGTCCCCCTGCGGTGGCGTGGTTTCGTCGGCCAGCATGCCATTCGTAGGGCGCCGTATGCGCGAGCGGCGGTTGCTGGTGGTGGGCGCAACCAGGCCATGGTGGCGTCGGGGTCCTAGTCTGACGGTCCGTCAGAACGCCAGGGAGTGCCCGTGATCCTCGACAAGTTCCTTCTTACCGACCAGGTCGCGATCGTCACGGGAGCGGGCCGAGGGATCGGCGCGGCGTCTGCGGTTGCGTTGGCCGAGGCTGGGGCCGACGTGGTGATCTCGGCCCGAAGCGAGGACCAGTTGGCCGAAGTGGCGGCCCAGATCGAGGCCGCTGGCCGGCGCGCCCACGTGGTGGCCGCCGACCTCAGCGACCTCGACGCGGTCGCCGGTCTGGCCACGGCGGCGAAGGAGGCGTTCGGTCGTCTCGACATCGTGGTCGACAACCTCGGCGGCAGCATGCCCCGCCCGTTCGAGCACACGTCGCCGCGCTATCTGGCCGAGGCGTTCAACTTCAACGTGGTTACGGCGCACGCCCTGAATCGGGCCGCCCTGCCCATCATGTTGGAGGGCGGCGGCGGTTCGATCGTGGGGATCTCCTCGATCATGGGGCGCGTCGCTGGGCGGGGCTATTTGGCCTATGGCACGGCCAAGGCGGCGCTCGCTCACTACACCCGTCTGGCATCTCGCGATCTCGCACCCAGGATTCGGGTCAACGCGATCGCGGTGGGTTCGGTCGCTACCTCGGCCCTCGACATCGTGATGCAAGACGACGACATGCGGGACCAGATGGAGACGCTCACCCCCTTGCACATCATTGGCGACCCCGACCACATCGCGGCCACGGTGCTCTTCTTGGCGTCACCTGCGGGCGGGTACGTAACCGGCAAGGTGTTCGAGGTCGACGGTGGCCTCGATCAACCCAACCTCGACCTCGGTTTCCCCGATCTCTAGCTGGGGACCCGGATGGGCGCACGCCTCGTTTCTGACACCCGTGTCACCTCCGTCAGACGACGGCTATGGTGAGAGGCAATGGGCGGGTCGGAGAAGGTTCACCGGGCAAGTGCACAGCGGCGACGCAACGCGCTCATCGGAGCTGCGTCGGAGCTCGTGGCCGAGGTCGGCGCTGGCGCAGTGACCCACCGCGCCGTGGCCAAGCGTGCTGGCGTACCGCTTTCCACCACGAGCTACTTCTTCGCTTCCATCGAGGACCTGGTGACCGAGGCGCTGGTCGCCGGTGCTTCCGATCGTGTGTTGGACATCGATGCCAGAGCGCGGGCGGCGGTCTCGTTGCGGAGCCGCCAAGTCGACGAGGTCATCGCGATCGCCGTCGATGAAGCGCTGTCGGTTGCCAAGCACACCGAAGGCGGACAGATCGAGTTCTTCCTCGCCTCCGGGCGCCAGCCCCAGCTTCGGGATCAAGCCTCTGCCTCGGTGCGAGACACCGTGAACAACGTGGCCGACCAGATCGGACGGACGGGAGCCGTGCGAGCTGAGGAGGCCGCTTGGGCGGTGGCCGCGCTGGGCGACGGGGCCATGTTGCACCGTTGGGCCGATATCGACACGGATCACCGCGCCCGGTTGACCTCGGGCCTCCGCCTGCTCATCGCCGCCGCCATGTTGCGAGACGACGAGATCGAAGAGCTCCTGAGCCGGTACTCCCACGAGCCCAACCATCTGTCCGCCTCGAACGGTGCCACGGCGACGATCGATTGACGAAGTGATCAGCGGCCTCGGGGCGTTGCCAGCCGGGTGGGTCGGGAGCGGCCTCGGAGTTCGGCGGACCCGGACACGACCCAGCGGGCGGACTCGGGCAACTGGGCTGCGTCCACCACGTCGGCTGACGCCAGCACCATCGGGGTCAGCGCTTTGGCCAGCTCGGTAAGGCGCGCCGCTTCGTTGACCGGGTCGCCGATCACGGTGAACTCGAACCGTCGCTCGTCACCGATGTTTCCGGCGACGACGGACCCATAGGCCACGCCGATCCCGGCCTGGAGCAGCGGGACTTCGGCGGGGAGGCGGCGGGCGAGGGCACGGGCGGCCGCGAGCGCTCGGTCCGCTGCCCGATCGAGGGGCGCCGGCGCGCCGAACACCACCAGGGTGGCATCGCCCTGGAACTTGTTGACCCACCCACCCTGTGCGTGCACCTCGTCGACCACCACGCCGAAGAACCGGTTCAACAGCTCCACCACCTCTTCGGGTGGGCGGCTTGCGGCCAGGTTGGTGGAACCCACGACATCAACGAACAGCACGGCGACCTCGCAGGACTCGCCGCCGAGCTCGTGACCCCGCAGGAGTGCATCGCGCGCCACCTCCTCGCCCACCTGGCGGCCGTACAAGTCGCGCAGCTGCTCTCGTTCCTGCAGGCCGCGGGCCATGTCGTTGAACCCTGACTGCAAGAGCCCGAGGACGCTGCCGTCGGACACCTCGACGCGGGTCTCGAGTTCGCCGTCGGCGATCTTTGTGATGCCCCGGCGCAGGCTGTTGATCGGTTCGGCGATGGCCCGGGCGCCGATGACGGCGACGGCCGCACCGACCACAAGGGCGGCTCCCCCGAGGGCAAGGATCGTGACCGACAGCTTGGTCTTGGTGGCGCTCTCGGGGTCCGCCAGGGCGAACACGGCGACGATCAGCAGCCCGAGGAGCGGAACGCCGGTTCCCAGCATCCATCCGAGCATGGTGCGCGTGGTGATGCCGGGAAGGCGAGGGCGGCGGACGGTCTGGACCGAGAGCGCGGCTTTGGCCAGCGGACGGGTGAGCCGCTCGGCCCAGAGGTACGTGAATGCTGAGGTGGTGAGCCCTCCGAGTGCCACCGTGAACGCGACGCGCGCCACGAGTTCGGGTTCGACGATCGCATTCAGCACGGCGAAGAGCGCGGCCGCAACCAGCCAGAGCGTGGCATGCACCAAGAACAGGCGGATGGGTGCCCGCAGCACGGCGGTGACCTCGGCGTCGGTGGGAGCCCGCCCCTCTTGGATCCACCGCCGGCCCGATCGCAACCATGTCTCGCCCAAGATGATCCCGAGCGGCACGACGGCCACGAGGTAGACGAGGGCGACGATGGCGTTGATGGTCACGACGCCCCCTACGTCGGTGGCCTGGCCCCCAGGAAGCACCCACGCGATGCAGATCACCACGATGACTGTGCCGATCAGGTTCGACAGGGCAAGGGCCAGTTGGAGCTGCCGGCGGATGCGTCGGACGAGGAGCGTGGCGCCTTCCCCGTCGAAGCGGGCGGGCAGCGCGTCGGCGGGCTCCACGGGCTTGATGGACCGCACGCTACTGGGTGGTCCCCGTGGTCATCGGGCGAACTCGCCCATAGGCTCCGAGCGTTCGCCGCTCACCCCCATGCCCCAGGAGTACCCATGACCGACATGCCCTACAACCGCCTCGGACGATCTGGTCTGAAGGTGAGTGCGTTGTCGTTCGGCTCCTGGGTCACGTTCGGTACCCAGGTCGACACCACGCTCGCCAAGGAGTGCTTGTCCGCTGCCCGAGAGGCTGGCGTCAACTTCTTCGACAACGCCGAGGCGTACGCGGGTGGCCAGTCCGAGCAGATCATGGGCGACGCCATCGCCGAGCTGGGGTGGGCCCGTCACGAGTACGTGATCTCCACCAAGATTTTCTGGGGCATCCACCCAGGCGTGCCCAACATGAACAACACCCTCAACCGCAAGTACCTCATGCAGGCCATCGACGGTTCGCTCGACCGCCTCGGCCTCGACTTCGTGGACCTGTTGTTCTGCCACCGCGCCGATTCCGAGACGCCCATCGAAGAGACGGTGTGGGCCATGAGCGACATCGTCTCGTCGGGCAAGGCCCTCTACTGGGGTACCTCAGAGTGGTCGGCCGACGAGATCCGTGCGGCGTGGGAGATCGCCGAGCGCCATCACCTCCACAAGCCGGTCATGGAGCAGCCGCAGTACAACCTGTTCGAGACGCGCAAGGTGGAGAAGGAGTACGCCCGGCTCTACGACGACATCGGCCTTGGTCTCACCACGTGGAGTCCCCTGTCATCGGGTCTGCTGAGTGGCAAGTACGCCGATGGCATCCCCGAGGGCAGCCGCGCCAGCCTCCCCGGCTACGAGTGGCTCAAGGACCTCCTCACCGATCCGGTGAAGAATGAGCAGGTGAAGGAACTGGGCGAACTGGCGGCGCGCCTCGATGTGACCACCTCGCAGCTCGCCATCGCCTGGTGCGCCAAGAACCCCAACGTGTCGACGGTGATCCTCGGTGCCAGCAGTGTCGAGCAGGTGCACGAGAACCTGGGAGCGCTCAAGGCCCTCGAGCAACTCGACGACGCGGTGATGGCCGAGATCGTCGGCATCATCCACCCCTGGACCCGGGGCTGACCCGCCCGTCAGCCGAGGATCACCCGAAGATGGCGACGATGTCTTCGGCCAGCAACACGAACAACAACACGATGATGCTGAGGGCGATGGCCGAGAAGTGCCACCGATACTTGTGGTCGGCGGCGAAGAAGCGACGAATGGTGAACACGTCGCACACGATCGCGGTGCTGCCGATGGCGATGCCGACGGGAGCCTCGACGCCCTTGGCGATGCCGATGAGCGGGATCAAGATGGGGAACACGAGATAGGTCAGCGTGCAGCGCGTGCCCGAGATGAGCATCGACGTCTGGAACGAGCGGTTGGCCTTGGCCTCGGACATGCCCTCGGGCCGATCCTTGACCCGCAGGGCCTTGCGGACCACGAGGTCGGCTTTCGTGCGGTGCACGTTGCGGGTGGGCCGAGCCGAGCCGCCGTGGGGCACCGGGCAGGTCTCCACCAGGGCAGCTGCATGGGGGAACGGGCACCCGCCCGCAACCGCGGAGGCCGATGGGTCGGCCGCGCCAGTCGGCAGGTCGGCCGCGATGGCGACGTTTGGTTGGGGGTGGTCGGCCACCGGCGCGGGCTCCATGTCGACAGGCTAGGGACGCAGAGGCGCTTCGGGCCACCCGGCCTGGGATCGGTGGCGCTGGCGGTCCTACGCTGCGGGTGTGCTGCCCCGTCCGCTCGCTGCTCGCGTCCACCGCGTGGTCAACCGGGCCATCCAGTCGAGCTGGGAGCGGCTGCGCGTCGCGGGGTCCATTGCGCCGGGCACCGAGGCCGCCGAGCGGTTCGGCTCGTTTGGTGCCGGGAGCATCATGGGGTTCCCCACCGCGGTGCTCTACGGCGAGCGCCATATCCACGTGGGGACAGGCACCACCATCAACACCTGGGTCACGTTGGCCGCCGGTTACCACCCCACGCAGGGGGGCCTCCCCGAGAAGGTCATCTCCATCGGTGACCACAGCGTCATCGGCATGCGCTCGGGCATCGTGGCGCACGAATCCGTGGTGATCGGCGACGACGTTTGGTTTGGCCAGGAGGTGTACGTCACCGATGCCAACCACGGCTACTCCGATCCCCACACGCCGCCGGGCAAGCAGTTGGGCGCACACCACGGCGTGGTGATCGGCGATGGCTGCTGGATCGGCCACGGGTCGGTGATCCTGGCGGGAACCCAGTTGGGCAAGCACGTGGTGGTAGCGGCCAGCTCGGTGGTGCGGGGGTCGTTCCCTGACCATGCGGTGATCGGGGGCGTGCCGGCCAAGGTGATCCGCCTCTACGAGCCGGGCGCGGGCTGGGTTCGCCCCGACGGGAGCGGCGACGTGATCGCCGAGACCGAGACGTTGGACCCCGAGCGGCTGGCCGCCGACCTTCGCCTGCTCGAACAGATGTCTGACGAGGAGATCGCCGCGGCGGTCAGCGGCGCCGATACACCAGATCCGTGATGGTGCGCCCGGCGTCGATCCCGCGCTGCTCGTAGGCCGTCACTGGCCGCGGCGGGCGAACATCGTCGGTTTCGAGGACGAACCGGGCATCGGCGGCCAGCATCGAACACATGTGCTCGCCATAGTCGGTCGAGTCGGTGGCCAGGTGCAGCTGGCCCCCCGGAACCAGTACCGTCGCGCAGCGGTCGACGAACCAGGGGCTGACGATTCGGCGTTCGTGATGGCGTCGTTTGGGCCACGGATCAGGGAACAGGACGCGCAGCGCGGTGATCGTCTCCACGTCGAGGCGAACAAGGACATCGAGCGCATCTTCGTACACCACGCGCACGTTCGCCGGACCGGCGGTCTCGAGGTCGACGAGCAGTTGGGCGATACCAGGGCGGTGGAGTTCCACACCGATCACAAGGGAGTCTGGCTGGTCGAGCGCCCAGCGCTTGGTGGCTTGACCGTTGCCGAACCCGAGGTCGATGAGGACCGGCCCCGACCTGCCGAACGCTCGTCCGATCTCCGCAGACGTGCCGGTCGTGTCGGGAGCAAGGGACCAGCGGTCGAGCAGGTTCGTCCATGCCAGACGGCGTGCCGCGGTCATCCGGCCGCGATGCTTGGTGGTGCGCACGTTGGGCCGTGGAGCGTTGGGGGTCACCGATCCATCATGGGCGACGGTGCTGTACCAGGCTGTTCGGCTTCACTCCTTGACCCCAGCAACCCCTGAGGGGGTGCCTGATTCGGGCGAGGGACCCCGAAGGTAGCCCCTAGGCTGGCCGAATGGGTTGTCACCGCACTCCGACGCGGCGATCTCCCGAAGGTGGGTTCACCCTCTCAGAATTGGCGCTGGTGCTGGTCGTGCTGGCAGGCCTGTTGACCATCATCGTGGTCTCGGTCAACGGCCTCGACGGCGACGAGGCCGAACGCGAGTGCCGGACCGAACTGCGGACCATCAAGGCGGCCACGGAGCGGTTCAAGGCCGAGGTCGGCTTCTATCCGCCCACCGATAAGGCGCTCCAAGACGTGGACTTCCTCAATCTGGAAGACACCCCGAACTGGGAGGTGGTGACCCTCGACGAAGCCGAAGGTCCGACCTACCGCCCCGTAGGCCCGCGTTGCGATTAGGAGTTCGCAGCTGCTCGGCCGCTGGTTGGTGCTGGGACGTGTTTCCGGGCGGTGCTCAGGCAACGGGATGGAGGGGGTCGAGCTCCTCGTCGGCTTCTCGCCCCGACGCAGCCCGGCGGCTCGTGTAGGTCACGACCGCAGCCACCGCGGCGGCAAAGACGTTTCCGAACAGCCAGGCCGCCGACGCACCGTCGAGGCCGTTGCGGGGACCGTTGCCGGGCACCAGGATCAGCGCGGGCACGATGATCGACACGGTGAGTGTGACCGTGATGACCACCGTGGCGAGGTGGCGATGCAGCACTCGGGCCTCGGTGAGCAGGAGCGACGTGATGGCCCACGGGATGCCCGCCAGCATCATGGCCGGGAGGATGTGGGCAGCCTCTCGGTAGGACTCATCGAACGCCGCCACCACCAGGCCCTTGCCCAGGAACGTGGCGATGGTGCCCAGCGCCATGAGGCCGACGGCAAGGCTGAGCGCGAGGCGCATTTGGGCCTGCACGTGCGCGCCACCCTTGCCCCCTTCGGCCAGGAGGGCTTGGCCGATGGCCGACGGCACGTAGAAGGCGATGGCCACGATGCCCCACGCCACATAGAAGCTGCCGTTGGTGGCGCTGTCGACGTGCTTGAGCACAATGACGGGCAGGGCGAAGTAGGGCGCCTGGTAGGCGAGCGTGGACAGGTAGTTGATGGCGGAATAGCGGGTGGCGGCGCGGGCGGTGAGAGGCCGGGGTCGGAGTTGGTGGCGGCCACCGGTGAAGCGGTTGATGAAGGCGATGCCGATGAAGCCAGAGAGCGCGACCGGCCCGCCCAGGTACAAGAAGATCAGCAGCGATCGATGCTGGCTCGTCTGGAACAGCGGCAGGAGGGCGATTTTGGCCACGCCCACCAGGCAGATACGCGCCAAGACCAGGTTCCATCGGCGCATTGTCATGGCCCGGACGTCGACGATCAGCGAGAACGCCGAACCGAGCACCACGAGCGCAAACACCACGAACCCGCCGATCGGGTGCCAGTTCCACAAGACGTCGGCCGCGCCGGGGTTTACCAACCAGAGGTAGAGGCCCGATGCGGCGAGTGACGCCGGCACCGTGGCCAGCGCTCCCCATGCAAATACAACATGGCTGTCGACATCGCGATTGGCGGCATAGCGGGCGAGGGCGACCGGCAGGCCGAGACCGGCGAGGTAGGTCACGAACAGGACTGAGGTGAACAGGGCGGAGGCATCGCCGAAGTCGGCCTTGAGGTCGATCTTGCTCACGAGGACCGAGAAGGCCAGGCCGCCGAACCCCTGCACTGCGGCGCCCATCACCAGCACGCCGGACCCGGTGAGGAGGTGGCCATGACCGCCACCTCCGGCACGGTCCCGCAGCCTGGCGATGAATCCGGTGGCCGCATCCGGGAACTCAACCGCCACGTCGCCGAGGGCTGCCACGGCGGGTGGCCCCGGGACGACGGTGACGGGCCCAGGGTCAGGCGGCGCAGAAGAGGGCGGAGAGGTCACAGCGCATCCACTGTAGAACCCACCCCCAGGCGCTCCCAGGTTCGCCCCGCCCCCACCTCTCTCCCCCCATGGGGTGATCGTTCTTGTCAGCCAGGAGCGCGCTTGGAGGTCGTTGGTGCTGACAAGAACGGGTGTGGCCCCGGAAGGAGGGGACCGCCGAACTCTTGACCGGCGGGTCAAGTGCGGGCGGTAGCCTCGCAGCCGTGACGACGGCCTTCGCCCCTGCCCCCACGCGTGCCGAAGCCGCGGAGATGGGGCTGGCGTCCTACCCCGGCGCCCGGCGGCCCGACCGTCGCCGGACCGTCGATGCCGGTGGTCTGGCGCTCACGGTCTGGGAGTGGGGCGAGCCCGATGCCTCGCCCGTGCTGTTCGCTCACGGCGGCTTCGACTTCGCCGGCACCTTCGACACCTTGGCGCCACGCGTGGCCGACGGTGGATACCGGGTGGTGTCGTGGGACCAGCGCGGGCACGGCGATTCCCAACATGCCCATCTCTACTCATGGGAGGCCGACCTTCGCGACGCCGCGGCGGTGCTGGACTCCATCGGAGCGAACGGCGGCTCCACGGCGCCGGTCGCTGTTCTCGGTCACTCGAAGGGCGGCGCCCAGATGCTGCAGCTCGCCGATGCCCTTCCCCACCGAGTCAGCCACATCATCAACCTCGATGGGCTGCCATCGGCCCGGTCGTGGCCCGACGTGCCCGACCACCATCGCACCCGGATGCTCAACGGGGAGCTGTCGAGCTGGCTCGACCACCGCCGCGGCGCGTCCGACAAGGTCCGTCGCCCGGGCACCGTCGAAGAACTGGCGCACCGTCGGGGGCAGATGAACCCAAGGCTCGACCCCGCCTGGCTCCGATACCTGGTGCCGATCGGCGCCTTCGGAGCGCCCGATGGGTGGCGCTGGAAGATCGATGCGTCGATGCGGATGGGTGGCTTTGGGCCGTGGCGACCGGAGTGGTCGATGTCGCGTCTCCCGTCGCTGGGCATGCCGGTGCTGTGCGTGCTGGGCCTCGAGATCGAGGTCATGGGGTGGGGCACGCTGCCCGAAGACGTCGCCCCGAACCTGCCCCCGGGAGCTCGGTTCATCCCGCTCGACGGCGTGGGCCACTTCATCCACATCGAAAAGCCCGACGTGGTGGCCGATCTGGTGTTGGACTTCCTCGCATGAGTGTTTTGGCATCGCCCCAACCCGTCATGCTCACCCACGTTCGGTCGTCGCTCGCGCTCCACGAGCTTCGGGCGGGGGAGGGGCGTGCGTTGCTGCTTTTACACGGGCTCGGGGAGCGCACCCCGTCATCGGCCCCCGAGACGCTGGCGGCGTGGGCCGGTCCGGTGTTCGGCCTGGATTTCGCCGGGCACGGGGCCTCCACCCGGCCGGGAGGCGGCGGGTACACCGCCGAGATTTTGATGGGCGATGTCGACGCGGCACTCGCCTACCTGGGCTCAGCCACGGTCGTGGGTCGGGGCCTTGGTGCGTACGTGGCGCTGCTCATCGCTGGCGCTCGCCCAACGGGCGTCGTCGGTGCGGTGCTGTGTGACGGGCCTGGCCTTGCCGGCGGAGGTCCTGCGCCCCACTCGCCGGTGGTCGTGGCTCCGCCACCCGCTGCGGTTGCCGCCGACGATCCCGACCCCTACGCCCTGGTGGAGCTGGCCCGAGATGTCCGGCCCGAGGACTACGCCACCACCTATGCCCGCCAAGCCCTGCAGTTCTCCGGCCGCGACACGCCCATCGCCATTGCCGCCATAGTGCGCCCGCCGTGGCTCGCCGCTGTTGCCACCGAGCCCGGCGTGGTCAGCGAACCCCTGGCCGAGGCCCTCGCCCGCTTCGCCGCCATGCCCTGATCGCTTCTTGTCAGCGAGAGCGACCATTCGGGGCCTTCCTGGCTGACAAGAACGGAACAAGGACCGGTCAGGTGTCGCGGGCGACCACAAAGTCGGCGAGGTCGCGGAGGGCGACATCTGCAGGATCGGGAAGCCCGATGCCCGGGAGCGCGTCGATGGCGGTGCCATGGAGGCGGGAGATCTCGTCCTCGACCACCTGGAGCGCACCCGTGGACTCGAACAGGGCCTGTAGGTCGGCGATGGCCTGGGGGTCGAGGTCGGGCTGGCCGACCTGGGCAAGGAGATGGCGCTCCCGCTCGTTTGCCCGTTCGTGGGCCACGGCCAGGAGCAGCGTGGGTTTGCCTTCGCGGAGGTCGTCGCCGACGGGCTTGCCCGTGCGGTTCTCGAGGCCGAAGACCCCGAGGACGTCGTCGCGCTGCTGGAACGCCGCGCCGAGCGGGTCGCCGTAGGCACTGATGGCGTGGGCGAGCGCAGGGTCGCCAGCGAGGAGAGCACCGAGTTGGAGCGGACGCTCGATCGTGTAGCGACCGGACTTGAGCCGGGCGATGCGCCGGGCCCCGTCGCGCCCCACGCCGCCCGTCGCGGTGCCGGCGAGGTCGAGGTATTGGCCGATGTTGAGCTCGATGCGCAGCTCGTGCCAGAGCAGGGCCACCTCAGGTCGACCGGGCGGGAGGAGCAGGTCCGCGTAGACGAGCGCCAAGTCGCCCGCCAAGATGGCCACGCCCTCTCCGAACCGGCGCGACTCGCCAGCCCAGCGTTGCTCGCCGTGGCGTTCAGCGAAGCGACGGTGCACCGCGGGAGCGCCTCGTCGGACCGACGACCCATCCATCACGTCGTCGTGGATCAGCGCGAAGGCCTGGAGCATCTCGAACGCAGCACCGGCGTCGACCACCCGGGGGTCCTCAGCGTCGCCGCCGCCGGCCACGAAGCCCCAGTGGCAAAACACCGGGCGCAGGCGTTTGCCGCCGGCCAGCACCAGCGCCCGCACGGCATCGAGTGGCTCGAGCAGGCCGGTGTCAACAGAACTCCAGCGGTCGGCCTCGAGGTCGAGGAGGTCGATGACCCGCTGCTCGACGCGTGCGGCCACCATCCGAAGCCCTGCGGGCAGCGGATCGACCTCGGGAGGCGACGCAGGTCCGACCATGATGGCCGAGGCTACGGCCGATGCGGACGAATCGCCCACCTAACGGTGAGGAGACTCAGCTCAAGCGAACCAGTCGGCCGTTCGGCGGAGGCCTTCGACCACGCCGACGACGGGCTTCCAGCCCAGGTCGGTCTGAGCTGCGGTCGTATCGGCGA
>Ga0105044_10002943_pt1 | contig 23315 bp, 17 predicted proteins | sample MAT01_FD_78092 | JGI IMG/M metagenome (GOLD analysis project Ga0105044, IMG submission 78092) | Freshwater microbial communities from Lake Fryxell liftoff mats and glacier meltwater in Antarctica - MAT-01 | ecosystem: Environmental > Aquatic > Freshwater > Ice > Liftoff microbial mat | place...
CCAACAGCCACTTGACTCAAATCCTTCGATGAATTTATCCCAGTGACACCTGTCGCCGTAAATTATTACACATGTAATATAACCGCCCCTCGAAAACGGCCGCTTTAGGGACAGGCTCTATTTAGAGAAATGCGCGAGGCTCGGGTCCAAGCCATCTCGGATCTACCGGGTGAACGGCCATTGAGGCTCGCCAGCATCGGAGCGCCCGAACCGATCTCTGGGCCGGCGAGTCCTGATCCACGGGGGCTTCCTCGGCCGGGGGGCATCCGGTTATTCCAGTTCGTCCATCCCGTTACCGGTCCGGCCACCTCACCGCGAGCCAGAGTTCGGGCGACCGCCAAAGAACTCCCACTCGAGTACAACGGATACACCGCCGACCAGCGGCCATTGATCTGTTCGTTAATGATGTCGAGGACCGTCTCCAGCGACTGATCTTGAACGCGCAAGGTGATGGGCCCAGTCACGTCTACACCCACGTAAATGGGTTCCCAGGTTTGCCATCGCAATTTGCTGACCACCTGGTTCAGGTCGGCATTACGGACCTCAAGCGTGACCAGATCCTGGTGCGCCCGTCAATCCAACCGCCCACCGAAGGCCGTCACCGCCACGGCCAAACCAATCCAAAATGTCTTCTTCATACACCTTAAGAAGACGGGGGCTGCGTTAAGGCTGCATGTGCGGAACCCAGAGATGGGTAAAGGCCGGGTAAAGTTTCCGCACACAGGTCGAGCACCTCGCCTAGGAGCCGGTCGACCGCGGAGGACGGATTCCCCTTCGGCCGAGAGAAACGTCGTCCCGTTTATCCCTGAATTCCGGCATTAAAGGACTCTTCATCCGCGTTCATACGGGTTTGTCCGCGGCGGAAAACCTTCCACTCCCTATTCCTGTTCTCCGAGCGTATCCCCTGTCCTCCCGGCCGCATGCCACCCTCCTTCTGATTGGCAACTGCCGCCTTCCGGCGGAGTTCCTATTTACGAGCCACCAGGAAACCAATCAGGAGTCCAACACCGAACGCAACGCCTACCGACTCATACGGATGGGCTCGAACGGCCGTATCAGCTTTTTGGGCGGCTACCCGGGCCGTCTCGACCGTCTGGGCCTGCAATTCACGGTAAGTATCCCGAGCTCGTTCCAGTGCTGAGGTAAGACGCAAACGAGCCTCTTTTGCCTGCTCGCTCACATCATCCGCAGTGGCTCGGAGCAGGTCTTCCGAATCGCGTACGAGTAATCTCAGATCTTCCACTACACGATCACTCGCGAGGCTACGATGGGCGTGTTTGATGTTTTCGAAGTACGTTTCCATGGTCATCTCTTCGTCTTTTTGCCTGCGATGTCCAACTCCATTTCCCGTTCAAAACCCGCTGACCTTCTCTCCAGCCCGCCCGATTTCCCTCCTTCGGTATTCAATCGGAGTATTCCGATTCAGCAAGTTACCCCCCTCTTCTGCGTGTCTTCGTGTCTTCGTGTCTTCGTGTGAGCTGCTCGTTCCAGGTATGAACCGGTCGGAAAATGAACCGGGGTTTAAGCACTCCACTGATGGGAAACCACTCAACCTGGCTTGCTAGAATCGTCATTGAGGCTAGGAGCCAACCCCCAAACCCCAAACCCCAATTCGTCGATCTCGCTGGCTTGGTTTCACGGGGCCGTCGGAACAAAGCGCCCCTCGGGAATACCCTCCCGATAGGAAATCACAAACGCCCCGCCCGAGGTCGCATAGCGAATGTCTTCGCGGCGCTCAAAATCCGAGGAACCCATTCGCACGAGCGCTCTGGGCGAGTCTGGACGCAGCCACTCTCCCGCAACCGAAAGAACGATTTGGGTCCGATCACCCAGGGAATGATCACTCGTACGGAAGACCCCACCGTCCAGACGAGCCACGTCGACCCAGACCGGAAGGATTTCCAAACCGGCTGTCCCGAAATTCGCCACCATTTCCCGGGCATCGGCAATCGAGCAGGTCGCGTCATCTACCCCGTGCACGACCACGACGCGCGCCGAAGCACCCAGTCGTTTCATCGTGGCCAGATGCCCAGGATGCCCGACGAACCGGATCTCCTGCGCCCCCGGAGCCAAGTAATTTGGCGAGTCGATCGCCCGACTCCAGCGGGCCGACAACGGACTGCCTCCCGGTTCTCCATAGGCAATGTCATTACTCAGCTTGTTCATCCCGCTCAGGGCTATGACCCCCGCAAACGATCGTGGCGCGAGTTTGTTTGCCATCAAGGCCACGTTCGCGCCACCCGACCCCCCCGTCGCATAGAGTCGACTGGTGGCGAAAGGAAGTCCGCGCGATTCGAGGCGGCGTTGGACCCATGCCACCGCCCGCAAGGCATCCAACGCCTGCAGCCAACCAAAATCATAAGGTCGGGAATCTTCTAGCGATTCCTCCCGGCCGCTTTGCAGGTAATTCACACACACGGCCACCACGTCGAACTCACGCGCCAACACCCGGGGATCCGCGGTACCCACACAGTCGGTTCCACCCCAATTGTGCAGTGTGAGCATCATTCCAGTTCGCGCGGTCACCCCTTCGAGTCTACCCCCAGGATAATGAACCCACACTCGAACCGCCCGGGGTCCCGGCCGCGCGGGCCATTCCTGCGCGGGTATCTCCACGGCGCCGTCAGTCAGAGGCAACTCAGGCCAGGACGCCGGCAGCGGAGCCCCGACCAAAACCAGGTTGCTCAGGCTCCCTAAAATTCCAATTATTGAGCCCCAACGGCCGAGTTCAAACCTCCTCCTCCCACCACGCTTTTCGGTAAGCTTCATCCCGCAAAAAGGCTGGTTGGAAATCCCCTAACACCCACCCGGGCCTGAAAAATTCCGCCGGCGAGCGGCTGTTTCTGACGTCCCGCGGCATCCAGATCGCGGCGGGCCGTGGTGATCCACAAATCATCCGCTTCGCCAAAGCAACAGGAGGTCACCGCTTCAACCGGCACTCTGACCTCAGTCAACCGTTTCCCCGTGTAGGGATTATAGCAAGCCACACACCAACCACCCCACAGAGCAATCCACAGATTACCCGCTTTATCCGCACACATCCCATCGGGAAATCCGTCGGTCACTTCGATCGAGGTCCGGCGACGCGCGATCTCTCCAGTGGCGGGATCAAACTCAAAGGCATCGACCCGCCGCGTCGGTGAGTCGATATAATACAGCGTTCGGCCATCGGGCGACCAGGCGAGCCCGTTGGAAATGCTCACTGGGCGGACGATCGGGGTGATTCGCCAGTCTGCCTCCACCCGATACAAGGTCCCACCTTCAGGCGCTTCATTGATCGCCATGGTTCCCGCCCACAGCCGGCCGGCCGGATCACACTTCGCGTCGTTGAAGCGATTCCCCGGAAGGTCGGATTCCGGATGCGCCACCCAAACAAGACGACTCTCAACCGGAGCAAAACGGGCCAGTCCACGCTCAGTTCCTACGATCCAGTCGCCCCGCTCCGTGGGAACGGCGAAGCCCAAGCGATGGGGAAAGGTCCAGGACCGATCAGCGCCCGTTTGTGGATCCAACTCGTGGATTTCACCGCGCTCGATATCGACCCAAAACAGATGTCCTTCCCGCCAAACAGGGCCCTCTGCCAAAATCGCCGCCGCCGGCAGAACACACTCAGCCGTTATAGCCGTCATGCGCGGGGACGGAGGACGGATTTGATTATCTGGCCGCGGTGCATCGTCTCGAAGGCGTCGTGCCACTCTGACAAGGGCCATTCGCCGCCCAGAATAGGTCGCACATCCAAACGACCAGAAGCCAGCAGATGGACAACTCGTTCCCAAATGGCCCAATGATGGCTAAAGCTGCCCTGCAACCGAACATTCTTCTGCACCAACGGATCCAGCGAAATCCCCACGGGCTGGGGTCCCCAGCCGACTTTAGTGATCCACCCAGCCGGCCGAACCGCTGCGAGTGCCGTTTCCAGAGCAGCCGAAACGCCAGTGGCGTCAATCACACCTTCCACGCCTAGACCATCCCCAGCCCGGCACCAGGTCAGCGGATCGCCCGTGATAAGCTCACAGCCATAGGCTTGGGCTTTCTCCAGTCGCACCCGGTCCCGTTCCAACCCCGCGAGGGCGACCTCGGCACCGCACAACCGCGCGATCGCAGCGCAGAGGACACCAATGGGTCCAGGGCCGAGTACCAGCACTCGATCCCCCGGAACAATACGGGAGTTCACCGCCGTGGCATTAAACGCCACGCAACAAGGTTCGCTCAGCGCCGCGTGCTCCAGCGATAGTGAATCCGGCACCGCATGCAGAATACGCGCCGGTACCCGAACAAAACGGGTCATCGCACCGTCCACCGCCGCGCCATATCCGCGGCGGTTGGGGTCAAGATTGTACAGTCCGCTCCGGGTCAACGGACTGTCCGGATCAATCACAGCATGCGTCTCGCTGACCACTCGAGACCCTTCCACCCAGCGCGCCGGCACCGTCGAACCGCATCGGGAAATCCGACCGGCAAACTCATGTCCGAGCACACACGGATAGTTGACTTTCCACGACTGCTGACCCGTCCACATATGCAGGTCACTGCCACAAACCCCGACCGCCTCAACTTCGAGCAAGACATCTTCCGGTCCGATCTCCGGTATCGGAACTTCGCGAATCTCCACGCTGCCCGGCGCGGTCCCGAAGTTCACTACGGCGGGTTGGGTGGCGTTCATCGCGCGGATTTGACGGCGTGCACGAACCGCGTCAGGGCTCCGGCATAGTCCGGTTCATTAAAAATGGGATGCCCGATGGCGACCAGTGAGGCACCCGCCCGCACTCCGCGGACGGCATCGTCGATCCCAAAGCAGCCCATCCCCACGGGAACCGAACCGGCCTCCGCGCAAACGGGCTCGACCCAGGGCACGGCATCTCCCATCGGATGGGCTCGTCGTTGGTCCGCCGCAAAGTGCAGGTAAATCATGTCCACCCCCCATTCTAAGCAGAGCCGGACCCGGGCCACCTGATCCTTCACTCCGATGGTGTCCACTACCACCTTGATGCCCGTTCGTTTGCCTTCGGCAATGGCCGACTTCACCGTCTCATCGGCGGCATTGGCACAGACGGTCATGTAGTGGCCGCCTTGCTTTTCGGTGATCAGTACATTCTTGAAGCCCGAGTCCATCGTCTTGTAGTCGGCGAGGACGGGCATCTGCGGGAACGCGCGGGCAAGCTGGCCAATGGCGCCGGCGCCCTGGGCCACAATAAGCGGCGTGCCGGCTTCCAAGACATCCACTCCGGCACGCACGCCGATCTCGGCAGCGGCCAGGGCTTCTTCAATGGTGGAAAAATCCAGCGCCAGCTGGACTAGGGGTAATGCGGGCATACGAAAGTCTTGGCGCGGACTTGGGAATCCAGCAAGCGCCGCTTCATTGCGAAGAACCAGGCGGAAGAACCAGGCGGAAGAACCAGGCGGAAGAACCAGGTGCCTAAAGAACCAGGTGCCAGACCCTCTAACCATAACCATGGCGGCCTCAGCGCTTGGTTCGGAGTCCCGCCTTTAGGCGGCGGGGCGCATCAAACGAAGGGCCCAGGTCACCTCACCACTCGCTGGAAATAGCCCACGCTCCACCGGCTGAAGCCGGGACTCCTAACGCTGCCGGGGCAGCGCGACTTCGCCCCGCGCTTGGTTCGGGGGCTTAGAGGCTCTGGCACCTGGTTTTCTCTGGAACTGTTGACGGCCTCGCGGGAAAAGTAGTAGTCGGGAGAGAACAGGCGGATAAGCGTATCGGTGTCCACCGGGGTGAGCGCAACGACGAGATCAATACCACGCGTCATCCGGGGCTGTGCGTAGTAATTCATCTCCATCGAACCGGTGAGCATGTAGGCGAGGCCGCCCTGCTCGAGTCGGGCTGAAACGTCGCGGACGATGCCGAGTTCGTTCTGCATGTCCTTAGGGACTGCCATTGATACAGAACTACGCTTTCGCGTAAACCTCCGCGCCATTTTCCAAGAACTTCTTCGATTTTTCTCCCATCCCCTTCTTGAGCGCCTCCTGCTCGGCGATGGCTTGTTCGGCGGCGTATTTTGCGGACGTAGGTTTTCATTTGGAGTGGCGGAGTTTCTCCAATTCCCGGCGCAAGGGTAACCAGTAAATCTTGTCCAGCTCGCGTTCGGCGGTTTCTTCCGCCGTCAGCTCGGGTTCCAAGGCGGCTGCAGCCTTGGTCGCGTGGGCCAGTAAAGGGCGGACGGCCACCAGGCGCCGGCACACTCCGGCTTTGACGCGGGCAATTTCAATGAGGAGTTCCGGCGTGCGGAGTTCCCGGAGCCAGAATTTCACCTGCGCCGGATTGGGGTCTCTCCGGTGCTGAAAATAATGCGCCTCCACCAAGCGCCGGATCATGGGCCAGTCTTTGTCCCGCTGGGTTTTCTTCGCCTGGACGAGGTCGGGAAGCGAAAGCAGGTCGCAGATTGTTCCGTCGGGAAGCTCGATGGTCGTGCGACGTTTCCAAAGTTTGGCGAATACAGCGACGCCGCGCATTTTGGACATCACGTCCACGCGCATCCTCAAAGCCTCGGGATGCTGGCAACGGAAATGAATGGCGTGACCGCGACGCAGAAATTTTATTTGAAACGGCGGCACGGCGATGGGTTCAGCCTGAAGTTCGGCGAGCGCATTCCGCAGCCGCGCGAGATTTGGGGCGTCGGCGAGGATGGCGAGATCGGTGTCGCGGCTAAACTCGGCCGCGCCGTAGAACACGCACGCCTGTCCGCCCATAAGCAGGGCGCGGACGCGGTGCGTTCGCATCGAAGAAAGGACTTTGCGTATCGGGTTCGGGATCAAGTGAGCCTCCAAGCGCGAGATAGGTCTGCCAGAGTTTCTCGCTTTCCATCCAGCGTTGGAGCGGGGTAAGCCGATACCATTCGGCCCACTCGCCTGCCACCAACTGTTCCGGTTGAATCATGGAAAATGATTAACAGTTTCAGGATTGCCTGTAAACTTCCGCTCCCTTCTCCACGACCTCCTCCGACTTCGCTTCCATGCCTTGCTTGGGCATGTCTTCCTCGGCGATGCCTTATTCGGCGGCGTATTTGCGGAGGTCTTCGGTAACCTTCATTGCGACCAATCAGGTGCCAGAACCTCTAACGGACACGGATGCACCGTCTCAGGCAGTTAAAGGGTCTGGCACCTGGTCGAGCCGCAGTACGCCTCGTATTCCTGCATATACCGCACGAATTGCTCCCGCTTGACCGGTCCAAAAATGTACTCCCGGTTCACCACCCGAGAAACGCAATGAAACCGATTGTGAGCACTTCCCGGCTGACCCTTGTTTCGACCCTGGCGCATGCCCCTAGTTCAACCTCCCCCATCCCTCCCCGCTATCGCCACATTTAACCAGTAAGGGCCTACACCCAAAGGCAAACATCCTCCCGCTAGAGGGTCTGGCACCTGGTTCCCCTCAATCCCTGACTGCCGTGCCCGCCAAGTCCCCATCTCCCCGCAAGGCCCACCCGCAGCCGGAGTCTGACCCCGCCGCCGGGAGGTGAACCACATCGAATTAACCTTGGATTACCTTCTCGGCTTCTGCCACAGCGAGCCGGCTCTCCCCTTGTTCAAGCAGCTCTGCCATTTACTACTGGACCATCGATCCCGCCGCCATTGCCATCCATATCTATGCCCACCGGGAGATGTGGGACCCTGATGACGCTGATTCCCAGCCAAGAGGCAAGCCATGAGCTTCCCGCGCTACTCCCGCTACAAGGACAGCGGCGTGGAATGGCTGGGGCAGGTGCCGGAGCATTGGAAGGTCATGGGTTTGCGGCGATTCACCTGCAGAGTTCAGACCGGCGGAACTCCATCAAGCGAGCCGCCGAGCACTGACATCGAGGAAGGATTGGTTTGGTTCACTCCGGGCGACTTCGGTGATTCGTTGTGCCTCGCCGCTTCGACTCGCAAGATTTCGCCTTTGGTCGACGCATCAGGTGAAGCGAAAACGTTTCCGCCGAGAAGCGTTTTGGTCGTGAGTATCAGAGCGACACTTGGGAAGGTGGGCTTCGCTGCCGAAGCCTCATCCGCAAACCAGCAGATCAACGCGGTAATTCCGAATGGAAGAATCGACGGTTACTTCTTGGCCTATTCGCTTTCGGTCAAAGCGGAAGTGATGCGGTTCCTTTCCAACGCCTGCTGACGGCGGAAGGTTTTTATTCCGGCAAGGTCCGGGAGGGTGGCCCGAGTCTGGATGGATTGAAGGTAGGAGGACGCTACAAGTTTTCATGTGTCAAAGAGATCGAAGAGGTGGAGGGGACAGGCCGTGAACAGCACACTTCTTCAAGGACTTGAGGATTGAACCTAAAACCGGGAGTTGAACCACCGAGAAACCGAGTCACAGAGAGGGAAAGACCAGGGAAAGGGGTCTGAGTTCGATTCTCCGAAGGCATCCTCCTAGAAACACGAGTTGAATTGAACAGGAGGAAACAGAGCAACCGGAGGCGTAAGTGGCGGAAGAACTTGTGCGACCGTGACGGTGTCGAGGTCAGTCACCGGTCCGGTAAACGTCCGTGAGAGGCGTATTCAAGCCCAACTTCTTGCTCCTCTGTTACCTTCGTGTCCTCCTGTGTCCTTCAACTCCTGGATTGAGGATCCTCCTGGGAGTGAGTCTTTTTTTCGGGGCCTTCTCGTTCGTATTTCGTGGGTGCTCTGTGCCTCTGTACCTCTGTGCCTGTGTGATGAGTTTCAACTGCGGTTTCCAGGTTGAACCGTCGTGGCTGGAACAACGCCATCCGCTCACGGCCCCGCCGCCACCTGAAGCTCGACGCCGGGAGTGGCGCCACCGAGATAGTTCACCAGCCACCGGCGGCCCGCGGGGAGCACGGGTAAATTCACAATCGTGAATTTATTGTTGGAACTGGACAACGAGCCGCTGACCACGAGAAACCGATCGCCGATCGCGGGCACGAAGCCGTTGACGAGCTTTACCTCGAGCGTGCCGGCCAAAGCCTTCACCCGAGAGCCCAAGCCGCACTGGAGTTGATCAAACTCCGTGCCCGGCGTCAGCCCGCCGAGTTCGATCTCCAGCAAGCCGTTCGTGGTTTGCGCGTAATTCACGTAGTTGAACGTCAATCGGCCGATCGGCAGTCCAGGCCGGAGCACCGCGTTGTTCGTGAATGGCCGGAGCGCGACCGACTGCGCTTCAACCACCCCGAATCCAATGAACTCGCCGCCGTCTAAGTCAAAGCCGAACCCACTGTCGGTGCCATTGCTGCCGCCGTTGCCGCCGTCCACCCGCAGGCTGCCGCCTTCGAGACGGAACTGCCCCGCCGTTTGGATCAACCGCCGCAGGCTGGTTAGGCGGCCGCCTTGGACCGAAATGATCCCGGCGTTGGTCAGCGGCGCCAAGAAGCTTAGCCCACCGTTGGTCGGGCTCTTCGTCAGTCGCCCTTCATTCAGAAAGGCGCCGGCCGGGGTGAAGACATTTCCACTCCCGAAGGATCCGCCCCGGTGGACCGTCAACTCCGCTCCGGGTAGGATGTGCCAGAGGGTGCCCGGCTCCGAGCCCGCCGCCGTCAGCACGTCCAGTTCCACGGTGCTAGCGAGCTCGAAGCGCCCGCCTGAGTAGAGCCGCGGGAACTGGTTTGTCGGGCCGTTGAATTGGCCAGTCAGCCGCAACACACCTGGCCCGGCCAGTGAACCTCCCCGCCAGTCGAGCCGTTCCGTCAACTCCAGCACGCCGCCCGGCTGAAGCTCCCCGCCCGCCATCTCCAACCGGTCGAACTGGCGGCCTGCGTGGAACTTCAGGATCCCGCCTGCCACCCGCGTCAAGCCTACCTGCCAGGCGCCCTCGACGACAGCGGTCGCGTTGCCCAGTTCAACGATGCCGCCGCCCGTCACCGCGGAGGCCGGTGAAAATCTGTGCTCCGCCTCTGCGCCCTGCTGCCGCGCCAGGCGCACCACGGCCCCCACCGCCACCGTCAATGGGCCGGTGTGCAGCGAAGCGCCGTCAAGGCTGAGCCGGCCTGTCTCGACGTCGATCCGGCCACGGTTTTCCAGCGGACCGACGAGGACCAGATCCTCGAAATCTTTCGCCAGGTCGCCCGTGCCGGCGACGCGCATGCGGCCTTCGTTCACGAGGCGCGGCGCGGGGCTAGCGGCGAAGAAGCCGGCCAATTTGCCGCTGATGTCCACCGTTCCGGCCGGCGTGTTGTGGAACACGGTGGTGCCGCCCAAACTCATCATCCGGTTCGTCACGACCAAGGTGCCCGAATTCTCAAAGCGCACCGCACCGTCCAGTTTGAGGTTGTTGAAGGAAATCCGTCCGCGCGTCCGCAAAAGTCCGTCGCCATCAATGACGCAGGCGAGATCGGCGGCCGCATCCAGATCCAGCGTGCTGAAGAGATGCAGCCGGGCGTTGCTGCGGGTTTCCAGCCGCCGCAGCGTGAGCGGTGACCGGACGGTGAAGCCATCACCGCTGACGACTAGCCCGGCCTCCCCGGCGTCCAGCACGCCGCGGAGGGTGACGTTCTGCCCCCCCGCCGTGAGGCCGCCGGGGAAGGAAAGCTCGCCAGCCCAATCCCCGGCGGTGCCTAGGAAGTTCGCCGGATTAGCCACGCGGATCCGACCGGTCGGGCTTTGGTCGAACCGGCCGCCTTGGGTCACGAGCGAGCCGTTGCTGACCTCGATCAAACCGTGGTTGTCCAGGTTGACGGATTGGAAGTTCAGCGCTCGCCCATCGCCCTGGTGCCGGATCGTGCCGAAATTCCGCAGCGTGCCGGCGGAATCGCCGCCGCTGGTGATGGCATCGCGTTGGGCATCGGCGGCGTTGACCGGCGCGAAGACCAGCTCTGCACCCGCGGCCAACGTCAGCGTGCTTGCACGGAGCGCGAGCGGACCTTCCCGGAAAGTGAGCGGGCCGGTGAGTTGCGTCGCCTTGCGGAACGTCTTGGCACCGGTGCCCTCAATGACCAGCGGGCCAGTGACCTCGGCAACGCCGTCCAACGTGCTCCGTCGGCGCAGGGTCAGCGGCCCAGTAAGCGTGAGCGGATTGCTGGCGATCAAGGTGCTGTTGTCGAGCACCAGCGGGCTTCCGACCTCGAAACGGTTGCTCGCGACCAGGGTGCTGTTGGTAAGCGTCAGCGCGCCGCGCACGAATGATTCGCCCCCGAGGCGCAGCGTGGAACTGCTCAGCACCAGGGATTCGGCGGAACGTAGCCAGCCGAGCGAGGCGTTCAGCGAAGTCCCGGTCACCGTCAGCTCGCCGGGCCGGTCAATCACCACGAAATCGCGGTCGGGCGCTTTGCCGCTGCTCCAGTTGGTGACGGTGCTCCACAGGCCGTCCGAGTCGCGCGTCCAGAGCAACGGCCCGCGCACGTCGAAGCTCCAGGTAAAGTCGTTGGTCAACCGGTTGCCGGCCGCTCCAGCGAGATCCCGCCGGAGCCGGACCGTATAACGGTCCGTGGCCAACGGCGTCGTGCTATGCCAGCGCACGATGCGGTTCGCCGGATCGTAGTCCACCCCCGCGGGCGTCACTGCCACATCGTCGGCGTTGCCCGGCACGCCGTCAGGACCGGCTCCGAGAACTTGAACATTTACGGCGGTCACTGTGGCGGCATTCATCGGCACGTCGAACTGCGCGCGGGCCTCCGTGAGCTGACCAATTTCGGTGACGCTGCCCGGGACCGGGGACACCGCCTTGGCCTTGGGCGGCAACACCTCGAAGTCCCACAGCACATTCCCCCCCAGCGGGATCTGGCGCAGGTCGGCGACACTGCCGGCCAAGGTGGCCCGGTAGCGGCCGGTGCCCAGCGGCGCGGCCAGGGCCAGCCGCACCGCGCTGTCGCCCGCTTCGACCTGGAAGACTCCCGCCACCGGCACGTCATCGCCGTCGCCGCGGATCTGGTTCGGGCCAGCTCCGGTCAGGGTGAGGGTGGCCGTTGACACTGTGGCCACGTCAAAGGGTTCATCGAACTGCGCGCGCACCCGGGTGATGGCCGTGACGGCGGAAGCTGACCCCGGCGCGGGTTCCAGGCGGGCGACCCGCAGCGGCGTCGTGTCCTGCAACGCGATGACCAGCTCGTCGCTCCAGCGCGAGTTGCCGCCGGTGTCGGTGGCCTGAGCGCGGACGGTGAAGTTCGTCTTCACGGCCGAAAGTGCCGCCGCGCTGCCATGCCACTCGAAGGGCAGATTCCCGTCGGTCGCCACCCGCACTCCATCCACGTAGAACTCCACGTCGCGCACGAGCACGTCATCGGTGGTGTTCGCGACTAGGCGGAGATTGCCGGCGGATTCAGCGATCCCCGGCAGGGGAAGCAACGCCTCCAGCCGGATCGTTGGCGCGTTCGTACCGAGGTCGGCCGCGCGGAAATTCACCGTCTGCACCCCGCCGGCAGTATCCGCCACAAAAGCGAGCCCGCGATGAAGGGTCAAGGCCCGCGCCTGCCCCGGGGTGTCCCACGAAGCCAGGAACCTCGTCACGTCGCTCTCGTCGCGTACGTCGTAAAGCGACACCGCCAGAGTGCCCGTGCCCGCAAAGCTGGTCACCGCGACCAACTGCCCCGAACCGTCCGCCGCGAAATCATGGATGGCGGCCTGGATTGCGGGCTCCTTCGCCAGGAGGGCGGGCGCGGCCGGGTCGGTGAGGTCAATGATCGCGTAGCCTTGGAAATAGCCGCCATAGGCGCGGTTGCCGGCGGCAAAAAGCCGCCGCCCATCCTCCAGCGGAGCCGAGCTCCCGGTGATCGCAAGCGCTCCGAGCGGCAGCAGTTTCACCGGGTCGCCGGGCAGGAGCTGGTTGATCCGGAAGACGCGCAGTTCGGTCGCCGTCAGCGCGAGCACGAGGTCGCGCGTCACGGCGAGGTCCCCGATGGCCGAGGGCAGCGTAACCTCGCCGAGCGTGCGGCCATCCGCCAGGTCCACGGCGAGCACTTTGGCACCGGAGGTGACGAAGCCCGTGCGCCCGGCGACGGCCACGCGGTTGGCTCCGGCCAGCATCACATCGGCTACGATCACGGGGGCAGAAGGTGTCGAGATGTCCGCCACGTAGAAGCGAGTGCCGGCCGCCAACAGCGCCCGGTCGTCGGAAACGGCAACGGCCTTGGGAGACGCGGCCAGATCCAACTGGGACACCAATATCGGCGCGAACGGATCGCTGAGGTCCAGCACGCTGAAGCCGGCCGCCCCGTCCGCCACGACGGCGAAATTGTCGGCCACGGCCACATCGAGCGCGCTTCCCGGTGTATCCACCGAGGCAACGACGCCGGTCGCGAGCGGCGAGTTGTCCAGTGGGTTGCTGCGGTTGGTGAGCTCAGCCCCGTCGGGCACGCCGTCGCCGTCGGAATCGGCCAAGGCCGGAGATGTTCCCAGAATGCTCTCCGCCAGATTCGAAAGCTGGTCGCCGTCGGAATCCGGGAAATCATCCTCGAGCATCATCGCGATGGGGATGGTCGTGGACTGGCCGGCCTGGGCGGACATGAAGTAGGCGGCACCGATCCGTTGGCGCTCCGGCTCGGCGTAAAGAACCACATGAAAATTCGCCGGCGAAAAGATAATGGGATCAAAGCGCCCCGCCGAGTTGAGCCGGCCCCGCTGGGTGAAACCGGTCTCGAGGTTGGCGATCAGCCAGAGGCGCTCCGCGCGTGGCGGCGGCATTGGCCCGGCACCTGCCCCTGCACTCGCGCCGCCGCTACCGCCCCCGCTTCCACCGCCCCCGCTTCCACCGCCCCCGCCGGAACCACCGCCCACGGCCGCGCGCTGGCTGGCGTAGTTGAGCAGCGCATGTTGCGCCTGCGTGGAGGCCAGCAGGGCGCGTCGCATCCCTTCCATCGCAAAGGACCAACCGTCCGCCGTCCGCGCCCCCAGTTCCCCGAGGAACTGCGCGCTGGCCGATCCGAGCTGGGCGCGGAATGCCGGATCCGAGAACCGGGTGCCGGCCGCGAGGGCGGTTACCTGGTCCACCAGCGCCGCGGCCTCCGCCTCGCTGGCGCCGTTCGGTCGGACCTCCAGCAAGAGGGCGCTCCGCTCAGCCGGGGTGATGAGTGGACCGCCTTCGCTGCCGGGCTCCAGCGCGCGCTCCACCGCCCCGAAGAAACTGAACCAAGCCGAAGCCGAAGCCGGAGCATCAATGCCGCTCCAACGCTCGCTGCCGTAAAGCGTGGTGAACAGATTGCTGCAGGCGGTGGAAAACGTGCGCTGCCGACCCAGTTCGGTGGCGGCCGAGTTCATGGCCTCCAAGAAATCGGCCGGCAGCGATTCCTCGGCCATCAGGCGCTGGAGACCCCGCCCGGTAACCAGGGACGCAATGACCGACGAGCCACCGCCTCCGCCGTCACACGCCTGGTAGGCCTCACGGTAATCCTCCGTCAGATTGCCGAGATCCCAGGCGGCCTTGAGCAGGCCCCCAGCAAAAGGCACGCACCCCAACGCCGAGGACACCCCTTCATCCTGGAAATCCTTGGCACATTCGTCGCCATTGAACTGCTCCAACGAACAGTCGGCTAAGGCGCTGACCCCGCCCTCCAGAAAGCCGAGGGCACATTTCTTCGGGTTGAACGGAGTGAACGTCTCTGGGAGTTCCATTAGGTCCTTAGCCAGCTCCAGAGTCCCTTTGAAGGCTTTGATCCCCTTGCGCCCACATTCGCCGAGCGGGTCCGCAAAAGTCGGTTCGTCATCGCAGTCCCCGCTGGGGCATTTGCCATCCCCGCCGGGACCGCCGGGACCGCCCGGTCCGCCGCCCCCGGAGCCGGGATTCCCTCCGTGCCAGCCGGGCTGGCGCACGCCCACGCCGGGATCGGTCACCGCGAAGTTCCCGTCAGGCGTGATGGTCATCGGCCCCTGAATCTCCCAACGCCCGGTGTCGTGGTTGAAGCTCCACAGCGCCGTCTTCGCGCCGGGTGGGAGTTTCTCGCCGGTCACCGGATCGGGCAGGTTGGGAAACTTCACCGGCACCGGGCGGTCGAAGTTGCTCGGGCCGTCCGTCTGGATGGTGATGACGAGTGGGAAGACCAGTCCCGCGGGCAGCGGCTCGGGCAAGCGGTCAGCTGGCACGGGCGCGATTCCCACACTACCCCCGCGCGCCCCGTTGTCGTCGAAGAGCGCGTTGGCGGGAACCATGATCTCGACACCCGCCAAAGCTGGATTGGCGGCGAGCACCGACGGGGCAAAGGTGACCCTCGTTTCGGACACGGGGCTGACCGGCCGGAGCGCGTCGGCTTGGATGAACGGCAGATAAATGACCCCGTTGCCACCGGCGAGGTTGTCCGTTCGTCCGGGAATGGCCGACCATGCCTTGCCGACAAACGGATAATACGCACCGCCGGGCCACTGGCTGCCCTCCGCCGTACGCCCGTCCACCTGCACAAAAAACCGCCCGGCGGGCGCCGGCTGCAGCACGAAAGAACCGTCGGCCGCGGTCACGACGCGTAGCGTTTCCTCCATGCCGTTCACCGTGATCGTCACGCCCGCGAGCGGCCGGTCACTGCCGTCGGCGTTCTTCTCGGAGGCGAACACGCGCCCGCGGACGCCGGTCTCGCCCACGGCGATATTGTTCAGCGTTTCGAAGCTCAGCCGCAGGATTCCGCCCGGCACCGAGTCGCCGTCGGCATCCAGGTCAAACCCGGCGGCATCGCGCAGCAGTCCGCCATCTAGCGTGACGCTAACCCGGGCGGCGGCCGGCAAAGGATCGAGGTAGAACAATGAGAGCGAGCGCCGGTCGGCGGCCAACTCAGTACGGGTGAGCAACCGTCGGCCCGACGCCTCGGCAAACAGGCTGTTTACGGGGAGCAGAGTACTTTCCGCAAGGGGCGCGTCCAAACGAATCACGGTCTCACGGGTTACCGCCACGCCGCCTTCGCCGGCCATAGGCGAGGTCTCGACCACCGTCGCCGCCCGGACCGGAGCGGGATCGTTCTCTCGCAGCCGGAAAAACCGGGTCGCCGCGCCATGGGCCAAGGTGAGGGCGAAGTCTGCCCCCAGAGCCGCCGGTGTCTCCGCGACCGGTGCGAAGGTCTCGAAGACCGACAACGAGGCCGCCGATTCCAACGTGACCGGAACCGCGCCGGGCGCCCAACGCAGCCGCAACTCGCCGGTGGAAAGCGTCTCGATCAGGAGGGACGGCTGGGCAAGCGCCACCGAGGTGAGCAGAAAATAGAACAGCCATGTAAAGACACGGGCCGGCGCCGCGGGCTTGAGCATATTCTTATTAAGCATGATCCATCGGCAAAAACTAGCATTTTGCTGTGCAGCAAGGCCGCAGGTTGGCTACAGCCGCTGACTGGGTGCGCCGCTCCGCGCAGCCCAGCTCACAGCTGCGGCACGATCCGGTAATTCGTTTAGTGGACTGCGGATTAACTGCGGATGGCCGGATCGTTCAGACCTATAGCGCGGTCGGTCGGCCGGTCCAGACCTCGACCGCCGTGCGCACGTTAGGCGGCACTTCCACGGTGACCGAACCCCGCACGGGATTTTCCGTGCGGTTGTCCACCTCCAGCAAGTATTCGGTCGCCGCCCCAGCTTCCGGTACCAGCCGAACCCGCACGGGCACTACCGCTCGAAAGTCCCGGGCCGGTATTTCGATTATTTGGGCGGACGGGCTGCCAAAGGAAAGTTCCAGGTAAACCGGCCCGGATTCGACCGAAATGTCCTGTCCGGCCGCCCGCACTAAATCCAGCCGGGGCTGCGGACTGGAGTTGAGGGTCATGAAGGCTCCCAAGCTGGCGGCGACCGCGGGTTGGAACGCGAAATCAGCTTGGGATCGATCCTCGGCATCGATTCGAATCCGCCCTGGATACTCTCCATTGCTACTGCCTCCTTCGACGTTGAGAAAGGCTGCCCCCCGCCCCGGGCCGAAGAGCGATCACCTTGGGGGCAACCAACCGGATGGCCCCACCGCTGCCAGCGGATCGAACAGAACTCGAAGCTTCGTAGGCACCCCGAGCCTGGATTTGGCTGGTGCTTTCCATTCGAATCGAGGTGGTCGAGGCGATCAAAATGGCGCCCCTCCCGCCACCCCCGACCCCCCCGCCCCCCCCGCCACCGCCGCCACCGCCGCCCGAACCCGGGCTACCGCCGCCCCCCGAGCCCCCGATCAACGGAAGGAGCAAGGCATTACCGTAGGGTTGAGCGAGATCGGCTGGCGCGTTCTCGGGTCGGGAGGCGAACACCCCATGGCGAATCGCGAGATCCTCCTTGGCCGGGCCGCCTCCGGGGCCGTAACCCGGGTCGGGAGGCAGGTCCTGGCGTCCTGGATTGCCCCCCGAAAATCCGCCCGGACCGCCGACCCCCGCCCGGAGCGAGGATCCTTGGCTCGCGTTGAGATTGATAATGCCGGCGATGACGACTTCGCCGGTGGCCAGGAGTTGCACGGGAGTGTTCCGAACATTGGGCGTGAACCGTAGGGTGGCCCCGGTGGCCACGTTGACGGTGGTGCAGTGGAAGATTCCGTCGGGCGGCATCTCCAGGGTGGTGTTAGTCGTGATGTTAAGTGGGCCGTAGGATCCACTGCTACCCGAGGAGAATCCACCACCCTGCGCCACGGCGACCCAACTGCCGGCGAGCAGCAATGCGGTGGCGGACAGATTAATTCGCCGACGGACTAGGGCGGAGAGGATTAGGAAGTGGCGATTCGCGTTCATGGTTGATTACGTTGAAGTGTTAAGGGCGGTTCAGCCCGGAACGTCCCAGAAGCGTCGGCGCGATGGGGTCCAGGACGGGACGGACGATTCCCAGTAACTGCGGTGCGGCATATTGACCCACTCCAGGTTCCCAGGCCGGACGCACCAAAGCGACCGAGCTGGCCGATCCGCCCAAGAGCCAAGGTCGGCTACGAGGATCGGTAGCCCGACTGCCGGTAGTTCTCTCCGCCTCATCGTTCCATCCGTCATCGTCGGTATCCGCCCGGCCAGGATCCGTGCCCAACAGCAACTCCTGCCGAAACGTCAGTGCATCCCCGTCCAGATCCAGTTCAGAATCGCTTCGTCCGGTTTGGAAAGAGTCGGCCCGGGTGGGATCAGTCCCCCCGACCAATTCCGACGCATGGGTCAACCCATCGCCATCCGAGTCCTCGTCGCCGTCCAGAATCCCGTTACCATTGGAATCCGCCTTCTGTGGATCGGTGCCAGCGAACTCCGTTTCCCAGGCATTCGGTAGCCCGTCCCGGTCGGTGTCGGTCATGTCGGCCGGCCCGACCACCCGGAAGTAAGGGGTCAAGGGAATCACCACGGGAAACCCGGCCGGATCGGCTAAATCGGGCTTGAATTCAACGCGGTAACGCCCAGCCGGGAGTGGAGTGGCCAGGGAAACGATCAAGGATTCATTGTCGGTGTAAAGCTGTTGGGTCGTTTCGGCCGGTTGGGTGTCATCGGAGGTATCGAAACGATCGTCGGGCCTGGCTCCTCGCACGATCACGCTGTTGCTGGAAACCGTGTTGGGGTCGAGGCGTTCGTCGAAAAGGGCCACCAAGGTGTGCCGGGCCCCCACCGCGGCACCCGCGAAAGGGCTGGTCTGGACGAGGAGAGGACCGTTGGTGTCGGGGAGGACCGTAAGGTTGAGCGGATCCGAATCTGTGGGGTTACCGCCAAGGTCGACCGCTCGGGCCGTGATCACGAACTGGGCACCAGAACTCGGCGCGCGCAACCGATGGCTGAAGGGAAAGCTGGTGTCGGTGTAGACCTGTAATCCGTTAACGAAAAACTCCACCTCTCGGACGGCGAGATTGTCGAACGCTTCCGCCACAATCTCGACCGGTCGATGGGGGGCAACCGAGGTCCCACCGGAAGCAAGGTGGAGTGTCACCGTAGGCGGAACTCCCGTCCGATCTAACCCGTCGAGATTCATCACCTGCAAGCCGGCTAGATGATCGGCCACGTGGACGAGGCCGCGCCGACTCAGGACGGCCCGAGCGGCCTCGGGAGTCACCAAGGTGGCCAGGAAATCGGGCATACCCGCGGGCGAGTTAAGCGCGTAGAAACTAACATTATCATCCGACGGACTCAGCCCGCCGCTCAAGCCAAGAGCGGCAGATCCGCGGACACCATCGGGAGTGATTAGGTGTTTCCAATCGATCTGCCCCGGTGCCACCTGCTGCCGCAGAATCGGAAGATCACCTGTAATATCGAACGTATTGAATCCTCCGCGATGAATGGCCCAAACCCATTTGCGGTCCGTGAACAACCGGCTGCGACCCAAGGAGCTAAAGGAAGAGAGTCCCGGAGAGCGTATGGAGCTGAGCCGCCGGAACCGGGCGCCATCCCAGTCAAATAAATGGATGGTCGTATCCACCAGAGCGACCACCTTTCGACCAGCCAACACAACATCCTCGACCTTGCCTTCGGCCACCTGAATCCGATCGAGGAGAATGCCGGCCTCGAGATGCACGGCCACGAGAGACCCCGAATCGAGACCAGCGAAGGCCACCGGGTTGGCCACCGCCACGCCCCAGACCGGGGCTCCGACAGCAATTCTCCAGCGCGGTTCCGCCAGTTCCGTCAGGGGCTTTTCGAGGTCCAGCACGGTCAGCACTCCGAGACTGTCGCCGGCCACGGCCAGGTGGCCGTCCACGGCCACCGCCCGAGCCGAACCCGGTGTGGGCACCACGGCGAGACGGGTGAGGACGAGGTCTTCCACCCCCATCACCACCACCCCCCCCTTTGGAATCGGCGACCACGGTGTAGCGCTCGTGGGCGGCCAGGTCGGCGGCCTCGCCGTCGGTGTCCAAGGCGGCCACGATCCCAAATGGGAGCGGGCTGTCCCCCGCCGGATCGGTCCCCAGCTTCACCTCGACGCCATCCGATACACCGTCCCCGTCGCTATCGGCGTTCAACAAATTTGTCCCATAAACCGCCTCCACTTCGTCCGGCAACCCGTCTCCGTCGAAGTCGGACATTTCCTCCACATCCGCGAATCGAAGCGTGTACGCGGACCAAGACGGGACCTTTTGACATTCAGAAGCGGTCTCGCAGGTCAATTGATGAGCCCGGGGTGGGGCCCCCAACCATTGGGTGGGCGGAAGAGAGGCTGGAAAGACCAAGTTCGGATCGGCCGACCTCCATTCGATGCTTCCCAGCAGTCCAAACTCGGGTTAATACCACGACAGGGTGCCCGCCTGACCGAGGGGCACCATTCGCTCGAAGGTGGCCTCGAATTTCGCCCTTTCCTCGATCGTGCTGCCGCCGCGCTGATACTTAAAATGATAGGAGGCTCCCTGATCGACACCGGCCCCGATCAACAGCTTGCTGAAGGTATCCTGGTTGGACGCGGCGTGCTCCAGCGCTTTCACCGTCGGCGGATACTTGGCCGATTCGAAGGCGTCGCCCTGGGCGAGCGCAGTGAGTTGTTGGAGATCGGTCAGGACGGCGTCGAGCAACTGAGCCAACTCAGGTTCGAAGGGCAGGATCTCATCCCCGGCATTTGATCGAGATGTCCGGGCCGCCGGGCCGGACTGACCGAGGTCGCCGATGCGCGATTGCAGGGCGTCGATGGCAATGTCCAATCGCACACACACGGCGCTCAGTTTGCCCAAGGTCCCTTCGCTAAAGTCCTTCAGCTTCTTGGTCAGGTCGGCTCCGATATTGAGGAACGGCTGCAAGTTACTGCACAGCACACGAATCACGGTAGCGAGACAAGAACCAGAGCCGCAGCCAATATCGGTCGCGGTCTTGGTAAGATCAGCCGCACAGGCGACCGCATTGATCGCCTTGGTCACTGGGTTTTGGTCCCGGAAAGCTTTCTCCAGGTCCACTAGAGCAGTTTTAAGGGACTTGATGCCCGAGAGCAGGTTGGCGGCCTCAGCCCGGGACAGGTTCCCACTCTGGTAGAATTCCCGGAGATCAGCCCATCCGTCCCTGAGTTTAGCCGCGGCATCTGCGAAATTGATGATGATCGACAGGGCACGTCCGACACCGGAGAGATCCTTGAGACAGGCCGCCGCCGACTTGGCCAGCTTCATCGCGTTCTTGGCCGTGATGGGGTTGGCCTCGCATCCCGCGCGTTGGGCAATGGGGGCGCTGGGGCTGATGCGGAGCCAGCCAGGCTGCCGAACCCCGACCCCGGGATCGACTTCCGCAAACCGGCCATCCGCCGAAATAGTCATCTGGCCCTGCGGTTCCCAGCGTCCAATGTCGTGATCGAAGCTCCACAACACGGTCTTTGCTCCCGGGACCAGCGTTTCTCCAGTAATAGGGTCGGGGAGATTGGGGAAACGCACCGGCACCGGGCGGTCAAAGTTCATCGGACCGTCCGTCTGGATGGTAATGACCAGCGGCAGGGCGAGCCCAGCGGGGAGGGGTTCAGGCAGGCGATCCGGAGGCACCGGCGCCAGGCCGACTCGTCCGCCCCGCGCGCCACTGTCGGCAAACAGGGAGTTGGCAGGCACGGTGAGGGTGACACCGGCCAAATCCGGACGCTGCGCTAACACGGCCGGCGGGAAAGTGATCACCGTGTCGCTGGTGGAGCTCGCGGTCTGGAGCGTTCCAGCCGCAATATGCGGTAGATAAATGAAACCGCTGCCCCCTGCGAGCGGGTTGGTCCTACCCGGCTGAGCCTCCCAGGCTTGTCCAATGAAAGGATAGTAAGCACCGCCGGGCCAGGAACTACCCGTCGCCCGCCGCCCATCGACGTGTACGAAGAACCGACCCGCGGGAGCAGGAGCGAGCTGAAAGAACCCGTTAACGTCGGTCGTCGTCCGCAGCGTCTGCTCCGCGCCATCCACCGTGATGATCACCCCAGCGAGCGGAACATTGGTGAAGCCACCCGCCCCGTCCGGCGCCGACTCGCTGTCGAACACGTATCCAGCCACTGCCGTACCGGCCACCGGCGTCGCCCCAAAGGTGGTGTAGGCAAATTCCAACCGTCCGCCGGGAACTCCATCCCCATCCGCATCCAACTCCCTTCCCAGCGCATCTCGGAGTCCAGCGCCTTCCAATACAACCCGGATCCGCGCCCCAGCCGGCATCGGCTCCAGCGGAAACAACCACGCGCGGTCGCGCTTAGACGACAATTCCGAGCGGGCCAGAATACGGCGTCCGCCGAACCCGGCGAAAAACCGCTGACTGTCCAGTTGGGTGTCCGTCGCCAGGGGTTGATCAAACCGCACGGTAATCTCCCGTTGCACACTCACACCCGTCTCACCCTCAAACGGGTCGGACGTCACCTGCGCCACCGGACGATCGTTCGGGTCGGTCGGGTCAGTGCCCTGAGTGAATTCCTGAAAGTTGTCGAATCCATCCGCATCGAAATCACCAGCGGCATCGTCGAACTCAAGGGGATAAAGGCTGCGGAATGAAGCAGTTCGAACAGATCGTTGAGTCTGTCGCGATCCAGATCCTGGGGGGCGGCATACGAGATGGCCTCGACCCGATAGAATCGTTGGGCGGCAGCGGAACCGTCCGGGTCGACCAGAACTCTCTCCGAGTCGCCGCCCAGGGTCGCGGCCACCGGGCGAGCGATCCCGGCGAGGTCCGAACTCCGACGCAGTACGAAATAGTGGTTTAGTAGGGGTTGGAAGCGGATTTCGAAGCCGCCGTCCGGTCGCAAGCGCGGTTCCCGAAGCAGGAAGGAATCCTGGCCCCAGGCGCAGACCAGAACGGCGAAATATCCCCAGCAGGCAACGACCCAGCTAGGGAAATTTCGACTTAGCATAACTGGAATTAAAAACCCTTTTTAAGGGCCGCGAAAAGCAAATTTTCCTCCCCAACAGCAAATTCCCCTCCCCGTTTCAAGCCAGTCCAAATTGGAATTTAGAAAGCCACCGAGGTTGAACGCGGTTCGATCGATCGGAAAAGAATCTTCAATTCCCCAGAGCCTGAAAAGAAAAGGGCCAGTTCTGTATTTTTGACACTTGGGAGAGCGGTGAGAGAGTTGAGCGGCGGCACAGCGATTAGGGATCAATCTTCCTGCTTACTGGAACCAGGTGATGAACCGGAGCATCGACGGGGAGGCGATATTTTCAGGACGACACGGACCGGCGGCAGTTCCATGGACTGGTGATTTAGTTTCCTGAACGTTTCCCAGAATGTTGCAAATAAGCAGCCTTCCAGTGCGTCTTGATGACGTATTTGTCACCTATATAGATCTGACCCCTTTGCCCCACCTTCCGCGGCGGGAGATCGCTACTGCGTCTGGGCGGCAGTTCATGGAGATTTTCCGCCAAGCTCAAAAGCTAGTTCCAATTATAACTGCAGCGCAGGCGCTCCCTCATCCTTCCGCGAAAAACGTTTTGCTGAACATCCGTGTTCGGATTCGGCGATTTGTTGCTGAGGGTGTCATCAGTTTATTGCGGAGGATCCCCCTACGTGGAACCACGGCGCCTCCGATGAGATTGCGGCTTTCTGGCGCATTGCTGCTCGTACCAAGTCAGCACCTGCAAAATCCTCAGGCCCCCCGCTAAAACCTGCGCTCCCGGA
>Ga0105044_10002944_pt1 | contig 23314 bp, 22 predicted proteins | sample MAT01_FD_78092 | JGI IMG/M metagenome (GOLD analysis project Ga0105044, IMG submission 78092) | Freshwater microbial communities from Lake Fryxell liftoff mats and glacier meltwater in Antarctica - MAT-01 | ecosystem: Environmental > Aquatic > Freshwater > Ice > Liftoff microbial mat | place...
GGCACCAGCACCGCCGCCGGCCGCAACAGCGCCGCCGCCTCGCCCCGTCCTTGCGGGTTCAGATCGAAATCGCCCCGGCTCGGCACAATCATGCCCTTGGCCTCCTCCAGAGGCCGCAGCATCGAATAGAGCCACAGGCTCGGGTCGCCCTCAGGAATACGAAAGGGCCGCTCGCCCTCAACCGCCGGCAGCGTGTTCATGCCACAGCGCCCAGCGCGAAAAAAACGCCGCCGCTCACCACACCCATCCGCCCGTCCCGCTCCAGCGCAAGATCGGCCAGCTCATAAAAGACAGCACGCGAAATCCGCGCCTCAAGCCCCCCGCGTACCAGCACATAGGGCGAGGGCTCACCCGTCACCGCGTCCTCACTCACCCGAATCGGATGCGCCGCATCCGCGCTCACCTGATCCCCGACACTCGTCGTAAAGCTCAGGGACTGCCCGTCACCTTCGCCGGAAACCTCAAGCGTCACGGCGACAAACGGGGCATCCTCCACGTCAATCGACACGCGCTCCACCGGGGTCACCAGCACGAACTCGTCCGGGTCCTTGCGCAGAACCGTCGAAAACAGCCGGACCATGCGCGGCCGGCCTATGGGGGTCCCCATATAGTGCCAGGTTCCATCCCGGGCGATCCGCATCGGGATCGAGCCACAATGAGGCGGATTCCACTTCTCGACCGGCGGCAAACGCCGACCCGCCGCCGCCTCGGCCTGCAGTTCGGCCAGACCGCGCAGCATCTGGGGCGGCTCGGTCTTCGAGAAGTCAGCGGGCTGGGATGTCATGATGTCGTCAACATAGTCCTTGATGGCCCCACGCCAAGCCTCGCCTAGGTCCCATTCTCGCCGTCTTGTGACGTGAAACAGGGCTTTCGCAGCCCTTCCGATCCCGTATGGTCGGCAATTCCTGCATTGCAACGCAGTATTTTCATCTCGAGTGGAACCAGCATGACGGTCGATACGATGAGCGCCTCTGGGAGCGACCCGGGCAAGACACCGGACCTCGACCGCGTCACCGCCGCGCTCGCCGACGCCCGCTCAGCCATCGGCAAACGCATTTTCGGCCAGGAACAGGTCATTGAACTGGCGCTCACCACAATCCTCTCCGGCGGCCACGGCCTGCTGGTCGGCGTCCCCGGCGTCGCCAAAACCCGCCTCGTCTCGACCCTCGGCGCCGTACTCGGCCTCGAAACCAAGCGCGTCCAGTTCACGCCCGACCTTATGCCCTCCGACATTATCGGCTCGGAAGTTCTGGAGGAATCCGACGACGGCCGCCGCAGCTTCCGTTTCATCCGCGGCCCGGTCTTCGCCCAGCTCCTGATGGCCGACGAAATCAACCGCGCCAGCCCGCGCACCCAGTCCGCTTTGCTTCAGGCGATGCAGGAGCGTCAGGTCACGGTCGGCGGCAACACGCACGACCTCCCCTGGCCGTTCCAGGTTCTGGCCACCCAGAACCCCATTGAACAGGAAGGAACCTACCCTCTTCCCGAAGCGCAGCTCGACCGCTTTCTCCTGCAGATCGACGTCGACTACCCCGAGCTCGAAGCCGAAAAGCGCATGCTCATCGCGACCACCGGCGCCGATGACGGCGTCGCGCCGCAAATCCTCGACACCGAGAAGCTGCTTGAAGTGCAGTCCCTCGTCCGCCGTCTGCCCGTCGGGGAGAAAGTTGTCGATGCGATCCTCCGCCTGACGCGCGGCGCACGCCCCGAGACCGCGACATCCGACCGCGTCCGCAGCCAGGTCGCCTGGGGCCCCGGCCCGCGCGCCGGTCAGGCTTTCATGCTTGCTGCCCGCGCCCGCGCTTTGCTCGATGGCCGCATCGCGCCGTCGACCGACGACATCGCCGCCCTCGCTCAGCCGGTCCTCGGTCACCGCATGGCGCTGACGTTCGCGGCGCGCGCCGAAGGCATCACCGCCGCCGACGTCATTCGCGGCCTCGTCGCGGAGACGGTGTGAGCGGCGCTCCGACCACGGACGATATCAGGCGGCCCGGCCGCTGGAGCAGCCTGCGCGAACAGGCCGAGCGTGCAGCCGCGCGCTTTCCTCCCTTGCTCGTTCAGGCCGAGCGCATCGCCCAGACCGTCGCCTTCGGCGTTCATGGCCGCCGCGTCACCGGCCCCGGCGACAGCTTCTGGCAGTTCCGCCGCTACGAACCGGAAGACTCGATCACCGCCATCGATTGGCGCCAGTCCGCCAAGTCGCAACACATCTTCGTGCGCGAGCGCGAGTGGGAAGCCGCCCAAAGCGTTTGGCTATGGCGCGACGCCTCACCTTCCATGAACTGGCACTCTAGCGACGCCCTGCCGCTGAAAGTCGAACGCGCCAGCGTGCTCCTCCTCGCCATCGCCTCACTCCTCGCCCGCGCCGGTGAGCGCGTCGGTGCACTCGGTCACGGCGAAACCGGCACAGGCCGCATCGCGGTCCGCCGCCTTGCCGCCCGCCTCTCCGACGATGCGACAAGCGGCGACACACCGGCCCCGCTCGCCTTGCCGCGCCACTCCACCGTCCTCGCCGCCGGAGATTTCTTCATCGACCCCGAACGCTTCGAAGCGATGGTCGCCCTCTTCGCTGCCAGCGGTGCCAAGGGCCATCTCATCCAGGTCGTCGATCCGGCGGAAGAAGAATTCCCCTATGAAGGCCGCGTCCGCTTTGAAGGCGTCGAAGGCCTCGACGCCTCCCTCGTCGGCCGCGCGCAGAGTCTGCGCACCGCCTATCGCACCCGCTTCGAAGCTCATCGCGACCAGCTTCAGCGCATCGCCGCCCGCTACGGCTGGAGCTTCCAGTCCCACCGCACCGACCGCGCAGCGGAAACTGCCGTGCTCGCCGTTTATCGCCGCCTCTCCGACGACCGGCGCGGCAGGGAGAGGGCGTAACCCATGGGCGCGCTGTCGTTTGGAGCCCCGCTGGCGCTGATCGCGCTGGCCGCGCTGCCGGTCATCTGGTGGCTGCTCCGCGTCACGCCGCCCGCCCCGCGCCGCCTGCGCTTCTTCGGCCTGCGCTTCCTGACAGGTCTCCAGACCGAAGAAGAAACTCCCGACAAGACGCCGCTCTGGTTGCTGATCCTGCGCATTGCCGCCGCCGCCCTCATCATCCTTGCCCTCGCCGCGCCGGTGATGAACGCCACTAAAACACTGAGCGGCAGCGACGGCACGCTCATCCTCGTCATCGACAATAGCTGGGCCGCCGCCCATCGCTGGGACGAGCGCCGCGAAGAAATGCGTGGCCTCATCGAAGACGCTAGCCGCGCCAATCTGCCCGTCATCCTCGCCCCCACCGCCTCGGCCGATTTCGACATCCGCAAGGAAGACCCCGCAGACGCCCTCGCCCGCGCCATGGCGCTCGAGCCGCAGCCCTTCCGCAGCGATCGCGAAACGATGCTCGCGCGCCTCGCCACAGCGGCGAGCGGCCTCAAGGGCCGCATCGTCTGGCTCGCCGACGGCATCGGTGACGGCAACACGCCGCAGGAAATCACCGCCCTCCTCGGCTATGGCGAAGCCGATATCTTCCTCGACGACACCGCCGCCCCCGCCTTCGCGATGCTGCCTCCCAATCTCGACGCGACCGGCCTCACCGCCCGCCTCATCCGCCCCGCCCCCGGCCCCGCCCTCAGCGGCAACGTCCAGGCCTTCGGAGAAGGCGGCCGCTTCATCGCCGCTGCGCCCTTCACCTTCGCTGCCGGAGAAACCACGGCCGAAGCACGCATCGAAACGCCCGTCGGCCTGCGAAACGACATAGAGCGCATCGCCATCGACAGCCGCGCTAGCGCTGGCGCCGTCACGCTGCTCGATGAGTCCTCCCGCCGCCGCCCGGTCGGCATCGTCGCAGGCGATGAAGGCCAGGGTGGGCAACCGTTGCTCTCGGCCACCTACTTCCTCGAACGCGCCTTCGAAAACACCGCCGAGGCATCGCTCGGCTCGCTCGGTGACTATCTTGAACGCGGCGTGTCGATGCTGGTGTTAGCCGATGTCGGCCAGGTCACGGGTGAGGAAGCGGCCAAACTCGCATCTTGGGTGGAGAAAGGCGGCGTGCTCGTCCGCTTCGCCGGTCCTCGCCTCGCCGCTGGCGGTGATGCGCTCCTGCCCGTCCGCCTCCGCCAGACCGGCGCCCGCGATCTTGGCGGCGCGCTCTCCTGGGAAAAGCCGCAAACCCTTGCACCCTTCCCTAAGGCCGGCCCCTTTGCCGGCCTTACGCCGCCAACCGACATCGAGGTCAAGCGCCAGGTCCTCGCTGAACCCTCGCTCGAACTCGAAGGCCGCACATGGGCCTCGCTCGCCGACGGCACCCCGCTCGTCACCGGCGTCAAACGGGGCGAAGGCTGGATCGTCCTGTTTCACGTAACCGCCAATGCCGAATGGTCGACGCTGCCGCTCTCCGGCCTCTTCGTCGACATGCTGAAGCGGCTGCTGAGCTTGGGACGCGGCGTCGGCGTCACCGGCGATGAAGCCGCCACGACCGAAGGCAGCCTCAACCCGCGCCTTGTGCTCGACGGCTATGGCCGGCTGGGAAAGCCGGGCTCAGCCGTGACCCCCATCCCGCGCAGCGGCGCCGAGGCCGCACCTGAGCATCCGCCGGGTCTCTATGGCGACGGCGCCAGCACGCTTGCCATCAATCTCTTCGGCACCGGCGACAGGCTCTCACCCTTCCCGGACCTGCCGACCGGTGCGCAGGCGCAGGGCTATGGCCAGCGCAGCGAGATCTCTTTCAAGCCCTGGCTGCTGGCCCTGGCGCTGGTGCTTTTCTTCGTCGACGCCTTCGCCTCGATGATCCTGCGCGGCTTCCGCTTCGGGATCCGCCGACCGGCTGCCGCATCCGCCGCTCTGCTCGTCGCCTTGGCTCTCGCGCTCCCGCCGCAGCCCGCTCGCGCGCAGGACGCAGATGCCGACGCCTTTGCGCTCAAAGCCGCGCTGCAAACCCACCTGGCCTACGTCATCACTGGCGACAGCGATCTCGACAAGACGAGCGAGGAGGGCCTGATGGGCCTGACCCGCATACTCGACAATCGCACCGCTGTGTCGGCGGGCGAACCCATCGGCGTCGATCTCGAGAAAGACGACCTCGCCTTCTTCCCGCTGCTTTATTGGCCGATCCCCGACAGCGGCAATCTCCCCTCCGACGCCGCCATCCAGCGCCTCGACGCCTACATGAAAAGCGGCGGCACAGTCCTCTTCGACAGCCGCGACGGGGCCAATGGCGGCCCCGCCTCCGCCGCGCTGCAGGACCTCCTTAAGAAACTCGATCTGCCGCCGCTCCAGCGCGTGCCGCGCGAGCATGTGCTGACCAAGGCATTCTACCTCCTCAGCACCTTTCCCGGCCGTCAGGCGGACGGCGATGTCTGGGTCGAAGCGCAGCGTGCCGACGGCGAACCGATCTCCGAAGCGTTGGGCGACGGCGTCTCCAGCGTCGTCATCGGTGGCGGCGACTGGGCCGCCGCCTGGGCGTCGGATGAATATCAACGCCCGCTCTACGCTATGGGCGCGGGCGGTGAACGCCAGCGTGAATATGCCTATCGCTTCGGTATCAATCTCGTGATGTACGCCCTCACCGGCAACTACAAGGCCGATCAGGTCCACGTCCCCGCGCTGCTGGAGCGCATGGGCCAATGAGTTACGCCCTCGCCTTCGAGCCGCTCGTGCCGATGTGGCTGGTGATCGCCGCCGCCGTGATAGCTGTCGCTATTGCTGGTCTTGGATTCTTTCAGCGCGCGCGCGGTGCCTGGCTTCGCCTCGCCGCCACGGCGCTGCTCATCGCTGCGCTGCTCAATCCCGTCGCTGTCGAAACAGAACGCGAGCGCATCAAGGATGTCGCCATTATCGTCACCGACACCTCGGAAAGCCAATCCATCGGCGAGCGCGCGACACAATCGGCTGACGCCCTGGCCGCGCTCAAGAAGCAACTCTCCAGCGACGCCGCTCTCGATCTGCGCTTCGTTGAAAGCGGCCCCGCCACCGCCGACGGCACCCAGCTTCTCGACGCCGCCCGCCGCGCCCTCGCCGACACCCCGCCCGACCGTGTCGCCGGCATTATCCTCCTCACCGACGGCGAGGTGCACGATCCCGAAGCCGCGCGCGACCTTCCCGACGCGCCCGTCCACACCCTCCTCACCGGCAAGGAAGGCGAAAAGGACCGCCGCCTCGTCCTCGTCGAAGGCCCCCGCTTCGCGCTTGTCGACAAGCCCCTGCAGCTCGCCATTCGCGTCGAGGATCAGGGCGCAGGCGACGAAGCGATTGGCCGCATCGCCGACGTCTCGATCCGCATCGACGGCGCGCCCGCAGCTACGGTGAAGGCCCGCATCGGAGAACTTGAAAAAGTCGAAGTCACACTCCCCCACGCCGGCGAGAACGTCATCGAGATCGAGGCCGCCCCCGGCCCTGACGAGCTGACCCTTCTCAACAACCGCGCCGTCGTCGTTACAAACGGCGTGCGTGACCGCCTCCGCGTCCTGCTCGTCTCGGGCGAACCCCACGCCGGCGAACGCACCTGGCGCAATCTGCTCAAGGCAGACCCCAGCGTCGATCTGGTCCACTTCACCATTCTGCGTCCGCCCGAAAAACAGGACGGCACGCCGATCGAAGAGCTCTCGCTCATCGCATTCCCGACGCAGGAGCTGTTTGAGGAAAAGATCGGCCAGTTCGATCTCATCATCTTCGACCGCTACCAGCGCCTCGGCGTCCTGCCGCCTGACTACTACGAGAACATCGCGCGCTACGTCGAAAACGGCGGCGCGCTGATGGTGGCGTCAGGTCCTGACTACGCCTCGCCCTTCACCATCTATGACAGCGCCCTCGGCGACATCATGCCCGCCGCCCCGACAGGCACCGTCACCGAAAAACTCTTCAAGCCCCACGTCAGCGAGGCAGGCTTCCGCCACCCCGTCACCGCCGGCCTCACCGGTGCCAACACGGCGGACCGCGACGCCAGCTGGGGCCGCTGGATGCGCGTCGCCGACGCCTACCCGATCAAGGGCGAAGTGGTGATGGAAGGCCCTGACAAGAAACCGCTGCTGATGCTCAACCGCGTCGGCAAGGGCCGCGTCGCACTGCTGCTGTCGGATCACGCTTGGCTCTGGGCGCGCGGCTATGAAGGCGGCGGTCCCCAGGCCGAGCTGCTGCGCCGCCTCGCCCACTGGCTGATGAAAGAGCCCGATCTCGACGAGGAAAAACTCTCCGCCGAAATCACCGGCGGCATCCTCAAGATCACCCGCCGCACGATGGGAAAGGAGGCAACCTCCGCCACCGTCACCCGCCCCGACGGCACCATTGTCGAAATCCCGCTCACCGAAGCCGAGCCCGGCCGTTTCGAAGGCACCATGAATGCCGACGCCATCGGCCTCTACCGCATTCAGGAAGGCAATCTCACCGCCATCGCCGCCTCGGGCGCCCTCAACCCGCGCGAATTCCAGGATGTCCGCGCAACCGCCGACATCCTCAACCCCGTGGCCGAGGCCAGCGGCGGCAAGCTCTCATGGCTTGAAGACGGCGTGCCCTCGACCCGCCGCGTCCGCGCCGGCCGCGCCGCCGGCGGCTCAGGCTGGATCGGCCTCGTCGACCGCCAGAACTACGCGACGCTGTCGGTCAGCCGCACGACCCTGCTCGACCCGCTGATCGCCGTGATCCTGGCGCTCGGCCTCTGGGTCGCCGCCTGGCGCCGCGAAGGGACGTAGCGGAAGACTGTCATCCTCGGGAAACCCTTTCCTCCCCTCTTCTTAACGGGGGCGGGGGCGGCGAAGCCGACAGAGGGGGACGCGCTCGATGGCCGATGCCTGACATCAGGTGACGGTGATGTCTTTCCAGCCGCTGCTCGGATCGGTCGACCAGGCCACGTCCAGTCCGGCGGACGCCTGCCACTGGATGCGGACGTTCTTGCCCGTCAGCGTCGGCAGTTGATTCGCCGGAATATCGATCTCTGCGGTGAACTGCTGCGTCGATCCCGCCGCCAGTTCCTTCGCCTCGGCGATCGCGAATTCCTGGGTAAACACCTGCTCGTTCGACTGGACATGAATGATGCTGCTGCCCGCCTGCGCGCCCGGCTGGCTTGGCGCGCTGTAGCGCGGCAGATCGATCACTTCGCTGGCCCGCAGGTTCACATAGATCCGCTTGGCCTTGACCGCCGCCGAGCCGATCTGAACATCGACGGTCACCTTGGCCTTCGTCCCGCGCTTAGCCTCCGCGACGGTGATCTCAACCTCCGCCGCCCCGCCCGTGACCTTCCGCAGCGCGCCTAAAATAGACATCGTGATACTCCCTGAATGGTTCAGCCTTTGAACCGAACCTAGGCCAACCCGCCCCCCGATCAATGCGACGCCACGCCGCTGGCTCAGATGGCCCGGCTGATCGCGCCGCTCAGCTCAGCCAACCCGCCCTCGGCAAGATCGCGCGCCAGCAGCCGCGCATAGTCCACCGGCCCCGGCATCGTCATCTGTCCTTTCGGCACGCGCGCGAACCCCACCCGCGCATAGTAAGGCTCATCCCCCACCAGGATCGCCGCGCGATGGCCGAGCTTTGCGGCCGCCTTCAGCGTCAGGTTCATCAGTCCCACGGCGATCTCCCGCCCGCGATGCTCCGGCAGCACCGCGACCGGCCCCAGCATCAGGCACGGCTGGCCGCCGACGCGCACCGGCCAATAGCGGATGGTCGCGCGCAAGCTCCCATCCTCTTCGGCCACGAACGACAGCGCCTCGATGGGAGCGACACCCTCGCGCAAGCGATAGGCGGTCTTGGCGAAACGGCCAGGCCCAAAGCTCGTGTCAAGCAGGCCATCGATCTCAGGCCCCTCCTCAGGCCGTTCAGGGCGGAACGTAAACATGCGGGTCTCGATGTTGAAAAAATAGGGAAATACGACAGGACCGCGAGGCTCGCCGCCTCGCCCGGATCAACCTCGTCGCAATGGCCGTCCCCATGTCATGAGCGACTCTCTAGAGAACCCTTCGCCCCTCGTCCAGACCGGTTGCGCGCCCTGCGTCGCGGGCGCATCGTGACGTCACGGCGCGCAAGACGCAGCGAGGAATGCCATGCCTTACGCCAACGACCGCCTGATCCACGACGCTGACAGCCATCTGATGGAGCTCGATGGCTGCCTCGACCCGTATTTCGACAAGGCCCATCTCGCGGCGTTCCACGCCCTTCCCTATCTCCACAAGAAGGACGGAGATTTGCGCTGGTCGAAAAATGCCCGCGACCAGCACAACGATCCGCAGTTCCGCGCCGGCGAAGAACCCAACATCATGCTGCGCAAGAACTACGAGGCACTCGGCTCGTTCCTGCGCGCCGACCGGCCAAAGACGCTCGACCTCCTCGGCTTCGCCAGCCAGCTTGTCTTCACCACCTACTGCCTCGGCAATTTCGGTCTCGATCAGTCGGGCGACATGGCGCTTTGCTATGCAGCGGCAGATGCCCATAACCGCATGATGGCCGATTTCTGCGCCGTCGACCGCCGCCTGCTGGGCACCGCCTATCTGCCGCTGGAAGATTTCACCCGCGCCGCCACCAGCGCCCGCCTCGCCATCGATCTGGGCCTCAAGGGCATCACCATCCCCTCGCGCCCGCCGCGCGGCCACAGCCCCACCCACGTCGCCTTCGATTCCGTCTGGCGCATGGCGGAAGAGGCCGGCATCCCGATCCTCTTCCACGTCGGCGGCGAAGAGAAACTAGCCCCCGCCTATTTCGAGAACGGCCTCCCCCGCGTGAAGGATTTCCACGGCGGCGAGGAGAACTTCACCTCGGTCAGCTACATGACCATTCCGATGTCGGTGATGCAGACCCTCGCCGCCTTCATCTTCGACGGCGTGCTCGATCGCTTCCCCAAGCTGAAATTCGGCGCCATTGAACTCGGCGCCTCATGGCTGCCCGGCTGGATGAAGAACCTCGACGGCGCCGCCCTGGCCTTCAGGAAAAACGAAGACCGCCTCCAGCGCCTCAGCGCCAAACCGTCCGACATCGTCAAACGCCAGATCCGCGTCGCGCCCTACCCGCACGAGGATGCCGGATGGATCATCGCCAATGGCGGCGAAGACATTGCGCTCTTCTCGTCCGATTTTCCGCACGTAGAAGGCGGCCGCAATCCGCTCAAGCGCTTCGATGAATCTCTGTCCGGCACCAGCGAGCCGGCGCGCACAAAATTCTATTCCGATAACTTCATCGACCTGATGGGCCCCGCCCTCGCCGAAGACCTCCGCCGCCCTGTGCATTCGCGCGCGGCCTAGGGATGCGGCGATTCGGGGAAATTGCTTCCCGCATCGAGGGTGGGCGCGTTAGTCTGCGGTCGTGTTTGAAATTATTGTCGCCCTCGCCACATGCGGTGCACTGATTGCTGCGGCTTTTGGCGGTATCGCCTTCTATGCGCGCCTGCCTGAACGCCACCGCGACGACGATACCGCTGCCACCCTGCGACAGATCGCCAGCGTCTTTGGGCTGATGGCGTCACTGGCGCTCGGCTTCATGATCAACTCGGCAAAAAACACTTTCGAGCAGATGGACCGGAACGTCCATGTCTTCGCCACCGACATCATCATCCTCGACCGCTCGCTGCGAACCCTGGGCAGTCCCGGCGAAGAGGCGCGGCTTCATCTCAAGTCCTATCATGAACGCGCGCTAGGCAATCTTCCCCTTGGCCGCCCGGACAAAGCGGCAGAGGCTGATCTGAAAGCCGTTGGCGATGTGTTGGCCGGCGCCTCGCTCGCCGATCCGTCCATGGCAGATGCGCTCATCGACACCCGCGCCATGTACTGGCAACTTGTCCAGCAACGATGGGTTCTGGTCGAACAGTCGGAAAGCGCGCTGCCCAGCGTCATCACCTACCTGGTGATCGCGTGGCTGGTGCTAATCTTTGCAAGTTTTGGCTATCGCGCACCCCGCAACGGGGTTGTCGGCGGCGTGTTGATCGTCGCCGCCGTGCTGATCTCCGCCACGATCTACGTCGTTCTCGACATGAATCAGCCCTATGAGGGGCCGATTCAGGTGTCGCTGGAGCCGCTCAAACGGGCAATGAGCGAACTGACAGGCTGAGCGGCTCTATTCGGCCGCTACGGCCGCCGCCATGAACCCGCCGGCACGCGCCAGCGCCTGCTGGGCCGCCTTGTAGCGCACCGGCTCAGCCAGCTTCAGCCGCGCCCGCGCCACATCCAGCGGCTCGGCAAACAACGTCTCGATATTCTCATAGTTCAGCCACGCTGCCTTGCGCCCGCGCGCATAGCCCTCGCGCACCGCACGCCGCAGCGCCGCGCCGTTCTTGCGGAACAGGCTCTTCAGCATGCCCATCTTTGCGATGAAGCCCCAGCCGAGCCCACCGCCCTGCGCATACGAGAAATTCACGAGGCAAAGCTCGCCCAGCGGCTCATCGGCCTGATAGCCAGTCAGCACATGCCAGATGTCGTGCGTGTCACGCTGACGGCGGCCGAACCACGCGAAGGGGTGCGCCACGTCTTCCGCGCGGCGATCCTGATTGCTCACCTCGGCAAGCCCGTCAGCCGAATAGCCTGTGCGATCGAGGAAGTCGCGATAGGCGCCGCCAACCGTCCCGGGCGCAAATCCATTCAGCCAGTCCCGGTCCATCAGCTTCTCGCAAAGCTCGAGGCGCTGATAGGCCATGCGCCCGCCTTCCGGCGTCGCGATCAGCTTCTGATAACCAGCCTTCGACGCCGCGCCGTTCAGCGACTGCATGATGCGGAACACCTGCACCGTGTCGTTCGGATCGGCGAGCAGCTTGCGCACTGCGGCAAACGCCATGCGCCAGTCGCGCTTGTAGGTGCCGGTCGAAAGGGCGGTGGCTTCGGGCATCTTCTCGTCTCCGGTTGATCTGAAAATCTGACAATCAACATTGTCAGATTGTCAGATCAACCCTCCCGTGTCAAGAACGACCCGATGACCACACTTCCTCCTCATCCTGAGGAGCGGCCGAAGGCCGCGTCTCGAAGGACGCACCCTGCCAAGGTTGCGCAGCCAGCCCAAGCCACCCGGAGCTATGGCGGCATTCCGCTCGCCGAGCGTCAGGCCGACCGCCGCGACCGCCTCATCCTCGCCGCCATCGCGGTCTCCGCCCGCACCGGGCGTGAGGGCACGTCGGTCGCTGCCATCTGCGCCGAGGCTGGGCTGACTGCCCGCTATTTCTACGAGAACTTCCCGAGCCGCAACGCCCTCTTCCTCGCCACCTTCGCCCGGGTACAGGACGAGCTCTTCGCCCGCATCGGCGCCTACGCGACCGGGCGCGATCCCGTGAAAGGCGCCCTTGTCGGCTTTTTCACGGTCCTCGCCGAATTCCCCGGCCCGGCCCGCGTTTTCCTCGTCGAGTTGGATGAAACCGAAGCCGAGATGAAAGCCCTCGGCCGCGCCGCGGCCGCACGATTCGGCGCCCTCTTCGCGCCCGAAGCCCTGCCCGGCTCGCTCGCCCAGGCCGGCGCCGCCGGCGCCATCATCCAGATCGCCCGCCGCTGGATTCAAGACGGCTTCAAACAAACCCCGGAGGAGGTCGCCGCCATCTGCCTCCCCTTCGCCAAGGCGTCACGGCCCCAACGCTGAAACGACGCCCACTTTTCCCTCCCCTTCAGGGGAGGGCGAAGGCGCGGCACGCGCCGAGGGGTGGGGAACATGCCTCGTAGCCCTGTTCCTCGGCTCAATCCGTCCTAAACTGCCCGGCAACACCAAACAGGAGCCCGCCATGCCGACCACCTCCAAAGACATGCTCGCCGCCGCCAACGCCGCCGTCCCGAAAATCACCCCCTCCGAAGCACAGGCGATGATCGACACCGGCGACGTCCTCGTCGTCGACGTCCGCGACCCCGGTGAAGTCGCCGCCTCCGGCAAAGTCGCCGGCGCCGTCAATGTCCCGCGCGGCATGATCGAATTCCGCGCCGACAGCGCCACGCCCTATTTCGACGCCCACTTCAACCCAACCAAATCCCTCATCCTCTACTGCGCCTCCGGCGGCCGCGCTGCCCTCGCCGGCAAAACCCTCAAGGACATGGGCTACGAAAAGGTGTTCAACCTCGGCGGTTTCAAGGATTGGAAGGACGCCGGCGGGATCGTCGAGGACTAACAGGGCCACCTTGAAAAGCGTGGATATTATTCCTATATAGGTTGAATGGCGCTCCACGCTCTCACGATCACGATCTCCTTTTTGCGCGGGCACCCTCGCGCAGAGCAGGAGGAAGGGGGTAGAGGTTTTTTGGGTTCGAATAGCCGAAACCCCGGCCGACTGAGGCTCCCGGCAAGCATCGAAAACCGAGTTCAATTCGTCCAGCCTTCGCCAAAACCGACAAACGAATAGATATCCACAGGGCCAAAACGCAAAAACCGACAACCGAACATATAAAGTTTCGCGCCGGCGCAATTTCGTTTCGCCCACCGCACCGCAGCACGGCTTCCCCTTGACGGAGGCCGCACCCGGCTCCCAAACCCACGGCCACGAAAGTCATAAATCGGAGGAGACACCCATGGGCGTACTGGACGGAAAGGTCGTGCTCGTCACCGGCGGCGCGAACGGCATCGGCAAGGAATGCGCGCTGCTTGCGGCGCGCGAAGGCGCCAAGGTTCTGGTCAACGATCTGGGCGGTTCAGCCGCCGGCGGCGACGAAGGCTCAGCCGGTCCCGCCCAGCAGGTTGCCGACGAGATCAAGGCGGCCGGCGGCGTTGCCATCGCCAACTCCGAAAGCGTCACCAACCGCGCGGCAGTCAAGCGCATGATCGAGCAGGCCAAGGACGAACTCGGCGGCCTCCACGCCGTCATCAATCCGGCCGGCATTCTGCGCGACAAGATGTTCCACAAAATGACCGACGAGGAATGGGATCTCGTCATCGATGTCCACCTGAACGGCGCCTACAACGTCACGCGCTATTCGATCGAGCATTTCCGCGAACAGGGCGAAGGCAGCTACGTCCTCTTCACCTCCACATCGGGCATTATCGGCAATATCGGCCAGGCCAATTACGCCGCCGCGAAAATGGGCGTCGCTGGCCTCAGCCGCATCATCGCCATGGAAGGCGCTATGAAGGGTGTCCGCTCCAACATCATCGCGCCGTTCGCGTGGAGCCGCATGATCGCGACCATCCCTGTGAAGGACGAAGCCTCGGCCAAGCGGGTCCAACGCATGAAGGATCACATGCGCGCCGATCAGGTCGCCCAACTCGCCGTCGCCCTCGCTGCCCCGCCGAAGAAAACCGAGGCCGGCGCGGTAGACGACGCCACCGGCCAGGTCTTTGTCGCGCGCGGCAACGAGGTTTTTCTGATGAGCCAGTCCCGCCCCGTGCGCGGCATGGCCAAGCTCGAAGGCTGGACGCCCGAAACGATCAACGAGCACTGCTTCGCCGCGCTCAAGCCCAACTTCTACGACACGGGCGCTACCACCTCAGTCTTCGGCTGGGATCCGGTCTGAACGTTCAACATGAACGCAGCGCCGCGCGGTTCACCCCGCGCGGCGTGTTCTTTTGGCTAGACGGTGCGTCAACGCCATAGCGATGCAGTGGCGCAGCAGCGCTGCATCCGGCACCTCATCCGCCTCGAACAGGATGGCCCGGTTGCCCTCAAACAGCAGCCTATCGCCATAGATCTCGCGAAACGTCGGCACGAGCCCACTCTGACAATGGAAGTAAAGGGCATAGCCACCGCCCTTACGGGCATCGATGCGGATTGTGCTGCCGCTCTTGCTCTGCGCCGTCTGATAGCTCGGCTGACCCCACTTCAAGGTCTCCTCGATCGGCCCAACACCTTGTGTCTTTACTGCGACATCGAGGATCAGCGTCCGCATGGCATCCAATCCAGCGCGCTCTGCCTTGGGATAGCGTGCGAAGACAGATGCCACCGCTGGTGGCTTACGCAGGCTCACCAAACCCCATCCGGCACGCGCGCGCCCGCCAACTCCGCCACCCGGTTGCGCGGCCCCCGGCCAGCATATTTGGGCAGCGCATCCGGCGCAAAGAACCGCCACTCGGCGATCTCGATATTGGACTTGAAATCCATTTCATAGGAAGATATTCTATAAAGCGCGACATGGCTTGAGCGGGGGTCTGCGGGGTTCGTGTAAACGCCCACCAACTGCGGCTCGCCCTTTACGGCGATCCCCAACTCCTCGCGCAGCTCGCGATGCAGCGCGGCCAGGACGGTCTCACGCTTGTGCACGCCGCCCCCCGGAAAATGCCAGCCGCGCATATAGGTGTGCCGCACCAGCAACATCTCGCCCGCCGCGTTGACCACCATGGCGCTTGCCCCCATCACCGTCGGCCGCCGCAGCCGCCACCACGCCCGCTGCATCGGGCGCAGCGTCCGGGCGGCCTTGATGATAAGACGTTCGTGAAGCGGGCGGGGCATGGCAGGCATATTCGCTAGCATTTAAAGCAAGTTCGAGGCGGCTACGCAAAGCGCTATGAACACCTCATCAGCCAAGATGCGCCCGATTGGTTAAGGGGTCCAACATCCATGCTGAGCTTTTCGCGCCGCAAACTCGAAGCCGTGCCGGCTGTCGCCGAGCCGGAGCCCGAGCTGGTCATCGACGTCGCCCGCGCCCGTCTGGCCCTTGCCAGAAAGGGGCACCGCGCCGGCCCCCGGGCCCCCGCCATCCGCCTGGCGCTCGGCGCCATCGAGGACGCCCTGATTTCGGTCGATTCTATCCGTGCGGCGCTCGATGAGGCCGCCGAGCTCACTGAGGAAGCCCTCGAAATCTCAGACGAAGGCCGCCGCGCCCTCTGCGCCGAGCGCTATGACGATCTGCGCCGCGCCATCAACGAATCCTGCGGTGCCAGCGCCCCTGAGGGCGATTGCCTGACCGCCCATGCCAAGGCACGCTTGGAAGTGACCCTCGATCCGGCCGGCCGCTCGCGCCACGTCGTGCGCGGCGTCGATCTCTCGACCGGCGCACAGGGCCTCGACCTCCCGCCCCCGCTTGAGGCCTTCGCCGCCGACGATGAAATCCGCACCGCCCAGGCTTCGATCGCCAACGCCCTGCACCGCCTCGACCGCGCCACCCAGATATTCCTGGACGATGCCGGCGCACTCACCGCTGCAGCGGCTTTGGTCTAAACGCGCCAGGACTAAAGAATAAGCCCGCCGTCGACGGGGATCGTCTGCCCGACGACATAGGCCGACAGCGGCGAGGCGAGGAACAGCGCCACGCCCGCCATATCCGCCGGCGTGCCCAGCCGCCCCAGCGGAATGCCTTGGAGCGAGGCTTCCAGCCGCTTCGGGTTGTCTGTCGTCACCTTGGTCATCTTGGTCGCGACCAGCCCCGGCGCGATCCCGTTCACCCTTATGCCGTCCACGGCCCACGCCTCACCCAGCGTCCGCGTCAGCCCCATCGCGCCGGTCTTCGACGCATTGTAGGCCGGGTTGCCCTTGGTCGAATGGAACGCAGCGGTGGATGATACAATAATCATCGCACCTTTCGCCTTGGTCAGCGCCGGATGATACTTCGCAGCGCAGGCCATCAGACTGTTGAGATTGACGTCCACGACCTTGGCGAAGCCCTCGATCTGGAACTCCTGCCGCTTGTAGAGAACCATGCCCTGACAAAGCACCAGGATGTCGAGCGCCTCGAAATCCGGCGCAGCCTTGATGGCCGCAAAGTCGCCGACATCAACTTTGGTGTAGGTCAGCCCTGTAAGGTCCGACCCCTCCTCGGCGCTATAGCTCGCCGCTTCGTCCCTCGTGCCCCACACATGAACATCTGCCCGATGTGCCCGGTAAGCCTGGGCAATCCCATTTCCGATGCCGCTTGAGCCGCCGATGACCAAAGCCGTCTTTCCCGTGAAATCCAGCGCGTCCATCCCGCCTCCCGTTTCTTAATGGCTGTTAACAAAGTGTACCCCGCCGGCTCCAAGTTCAAACATCGTTAAAGCCTCGTCTGCCATAGTCCCCGGGGACAGCGCGGCGCCATACCCGCGCGCGTGTGCTTGAGGGATTGGCTTCGTGCTGCAGATCGTCGGCATCATTGTCGTATTCGTGATGGTTTTCGGAGGCTTTCTGGCCGCCGGCGGCCATCTCGACGTCGTCATCGAAGCAGCGCCGTTCGAGCTCATCATCATTCTAGGCTCCGGCCTCGGAGCCTTCCTGCTCAGCTCAAGCAGTCAGCAGGCCAAGGCCTACGCCGGTTCGTTCGGCAAGGTCTTCAAAGGCCCGAAATGGAAGGCACAGGACTATCGCGACCTGCTCGCTTTGCTCTTCGCGATCACCAAGACGATCAAGGCCAAAGGCATGATCGCACTCGAGCCGCATATCGAGAATCCCCACGAATCCGCGATCTTCAAACAGTATCCGAAGATCATGAAAGACCACTTCGCCCTCGATTTCATCTGCGACACGCTGCGCATGATGACGATGAGCCTGGAGGATCCGCATCAGGTCGAGACCGCGATGGACAAGCAGCTCGAAAAGCATCACCACGAAACGTCGTCGCCTGCAGACGCCATGCAGTCGCTGGCCGACGGCCTGCCCGCGCTCGGCATCGTCGCCGCCGTTCTCGGCATCATCAAGACGATGGGTGCGATTACCGAACCGCCAGCCGTCCTCGGTGCGATGATCGGCGGCGCGCTTGTGGGTACTTTCCTCGGCGTGTTCATCGCCTACGGCTTCGTCGGCCCGATGGCGACGCGGCTGAAGTTTTGCTACGATCAGGAGGCGTTGTTTTACCACGTCATCCGCGACATTCTGGTCGCGCACCTGCATGGCAACTCGGCGCAGGTTTCGGTGGAAATCGGCCGTGGCAGCGTTCCCAGCACGCACCAGCCGAGCTTCATGGAGCTCGAAGACGCCCTGAAGACTGTGACGGTCGGCTAAGTTTCAACCAAACTTCTTCATCGCCAGCGTGCACGCGAAGACCGCCACGGCGCCGGCCACAACGCCCAGCGACGTCGAGATCATCGGCCCGGCGTCGATCCCCAGCGTCACGATAGCCGTGACGCACATCCCGCAGACCAACGGCAACAGAGGCTGAGGCTGAGCCGCCGGCCGAACCGGGCGGCTCTCCGCAAAGCGCATCGTGGGACGTTTACCGTGGTGCATCGTTTCATTCCGGGTCAGTTCACCCGGTACGTTGCCAGTTCCATGCCGCCCGATGCGGGACAGGCCCTAGTCCAGGTCGAACTTGATGCCCTGGGCCAGCGGCAGCGCATTTGAATAATTCACAGTCGCTGTCTGGCGGCGCATATAGGCTTTCCAGCTATCCGACCCGCTCTCGCGGCCCCCGCCGGTTTCCTTTTCGCCGCCAAACGCCCCGCCAATTTCGGCGCCTGAAGGGCCGATATTCACATTGGCGATCCCGCAATCGCTGCCGCCCGCCGCGACGAAACGCTCAGCCTCCTGCATGTCGCGCGTGAAAATGCACGACGAGAGACCCTGCGGCACGCCGTTCTGGAGCGCGAGTCCCTCCTCCAGCGAGCCGATCCTCACGACATACAAAATCGGCGCAAACGTCTCGTGCAGCATCACGCCCTGCTGACCCGGCATCTCCACCAATGCAGGGTGCGCATAGAAGGCATCTGGGTACGTATCTTCGAGCGCCCGCCCGCCGCCACTAATTGCACCGCCCTCGGCCTTCGCCGACGCAAGCGCCGCATTCATCCCCTTGAAAGCAGCTTCATCGATCAGCGGCCCAACCAGCGTGCCTTGCATCAACGGATCGCCGATCGTCACGCGGCCATAGGCAGCCTTCAGGCGCGGCACCAGCGTGTCATAGACATCCCGGTGCACCAGCAAGCGCCGTAGAGAGGTGCAACGCTGCCCCGCCGTGCCAACCGCCGCAAACAGGATGGCCCGCACCGCCAGTTCCAGATCGGCTGACGGCATCACGATCATCGCGTTGTTGCCGCCCAGCTCAAGCAGCGACTTGCCGAAGCGTTCCGCCACCACCGGACCCAGCGCCCGACCCATCCGCGTTGAGCCCGTCGCGCTGACCAGCGGAATGTGCTTGTCCGCCGCCAGAGCCTTGCCGGCGTCGGCCAGCCCGAGCACCACCGACGATAGCCCTGCCGGCGCATCGCCAAACTTCGCCGCTGCCTTTTCGAACAGCCCCTGGACCGCCAGCGCGGTCAGCGGCGCCTTCTCGGAAGGCTTCCAGATGCAGCTATTGCCGCAGACGAGTGCCAGCGCGGCATTCCACGCCCAAACCGCCACCGGAAAGTTGAACGCCGAAATGATCGCCACCGGCCCCAGCGGGTGCCAGGTCTCCATCATCCGGTGCCCAGGACGCTCCGAGGCGATCGTCAGGCCGTAAAGCTGGCGCGACAGACCGACTGCGAAATCACAGATGTCGATCATCTCCTGAACTTCGCCAAGGCCTTCCTGCAGGATCTTGCCCGCCTCCATCGCGACCAGCCGCCCCAGCGGGTCCTTGTTGGCCCGCAGCTCTTCGCCTAGCAGCCGCACCAGCTCACCCCGCCGGGGCGCCGGCACCTCGCGCCAGAGCCGGAATGCCGCATCGGCAGCCGCAATCTTGGCCTCGATGGCCGCCGGGGCGTCATAGGTGACACGCCCGATTTCCGATCCGTCGATAGGCGAACGGACTTGCACATCCCCGTTTCCGGGGGTGCCGGGAAGGCCGAGTTTGTCGATAGCATTGATCATGGGGCGGTCCTTCCGGAACGGCAGGGCGCGGCGATTGATCGCAAGCGCGCCGGGAACTTGGGAACTAGATTGCGGTCGGACAGATTCGATCTTGAGTGCGGGGAACGACCACGATGAGCGATCCATATAGCGTCTCGACCAGCCAGTCGTATTTCCAACGTCTGGGCAGTTCGTTCGGCGGCATTGTCGGTGGCTTCGTGCTGATCGTCATATGCTGCGGCCTGCTCTGGTGGAACGAGGGCCGCGCGGTCGAGGCCGCCGACGGTCTCAGCGCCGCCAGCACCGCAGCGATCGCGCTCACCGACACCAACCCTGATGCCGCCAATAATGGCGCGCTCATCCACCTCACGGGCGAGGCGAAATCCACCGCCCCAATCGCCGACGGCGATCTCGGTATTTCCTTCGCCGATGCACTTGTCCTGACGCGCAAGGCCGAGATGTATCAGTGGAAGGAAAATTCCTCGACCAAGACCGAAGAGCGCATCGGCGGCGGCGAAACGACTACCACGACGTATTCCTACGAAAAGGTCTGGTCGCCGAGCGAGATTGACTCGTCCAAGTTCAACGCCGCCGCCAGCGCCGCTGAAGGCCGCAAAGTCGGCGGTCCGCTCGCCAATCCGGCGATGACGATCAAGTCGCAGTCCTTCACCGCGAGCGACGCCGTGCTTGGCGGCTTCAAGCTGAAGCCCGCTCTGCTCGGCCAGATTTCCAGCGACACGCCGGCCAAGCCTGTGGCCGAACCGAGCGGCTGGACGAACACGCCGCAGGGCTACTACGCCGGTGAAGGCATGCCGGAAGAGCCCAAGATCGGCGACACGCGCGTGACCTACACCTATGTCGCCTCGCCGCAGACTGTCTCGGTGCTTGGCCGCCAGCAGGGTGCCGGCATCGAGCCGTGGCGCGCGCCGAACGACTATCAGGTCTACGCGCTGGCTCTCGGCGACAAGACCGCCAAGATGATGATCTCCGACCAGCAGTCGAGCGAGAACACCATGACCTGGGCGATCCGCATTGGCGGCATCATCGGCCTCTGCATGGCATTCGGCCTGATCCTCGCCCCGCTCCGCGCCATCGCCAATGTTGTGCCTTTTATTGCGCGCATCGTCGGCGGCGGCGTCAGCGTCATCGCCTTCGCGCTGGGCGTCCCGCTCGGCCTCATCGTCATCGCGCTTGCCTGGATGGCACATCGCCCGCTCATCGGCGGCGGCCTGCTCATCGCCGCAGTGGCGCTCATCTACTATTTCGGCTGGATGCGGAAACGCGGGTCCGCCGCGCCGGCGCCCGCCGCACCGGTTTAGGAAAGCCGCGATCATCGCCCGGCTCTAAGGGCGGTGATCGTCGTCGACGGCGAGATCGCCTCGACATCGGTTTTGATGTGAACCAAAGCGGGGCAGCCGGATGCAACGGCCGCCTCGAATGCGTCTGAGAACTCTTCTGTCCGCGCCACCGTAAAACCCGCCGCCCCGAAGGCCCGCGCATAGGCCGCAAAATCCGGATTGCGCAGATCGGTGCCCGATACGCGCCCCGGATAGGCCCGCTCCTGATGCATCCGGATCGTGCCGTAGGAACCATTGTCCCAGACCAGCACGACGATCGGCGCGCCATACTGCATGGCGGTCGCCATCTCCTGCCCGTTCATAAGGAAGCACCCGTCACCGGCATTGGCGATCACCATGCGCTCAGGGTGGCGCAGCTTCGCAGCGATCGCCGCCGGCACGCCATAGCCCATCGCCCCCGATAGCGGCGCAAGCTGCGTATGAAGCCGACGATGAAGGTGAAACCGGTGCAGCCAACCGGCGTAATTGCCCGCGCCGTTCGTCAGAATGGCATCGGGCGGCAACCGCTCGCGCAACGCCGCAAAGATCGCTGAAGGGTTCACCTCGCCCGGCGGCGACACCGGCACAATATAGCGCTCATATCTAGCCCGCGCCTCGTTCGCCCATTCTCCCCAGGCAACCGCATTTTCCGGCTTCAGATAGGCCGCCGCCTCGGCAAAGGCCTCCAGATGCGATGCAATCCCCAACGCCGCATGCGCGTTCCGGTTGATCTCATCGGCAGACGGAAATACGTGGACCAATGCCTGTTGCGGCGTTGGCACTGCGATGCGTGAATACGCACCCGTCGTCATCTCATCCAGCCGCGCCCCGATCACCAGCAGCAGATCGGCCTCCGCCACCCGCTTCACCAGCGCAGGGTCCGCGCCGATCCCCAGATCGCCCACATAAAGCGGATGGGCGTTATCCAGCCGATCCTTGGCCCGGAACGCCGTCACCGCCGGCAGTGACCAGCTTTCCAGAAAACTGCGGATACCGGCGGCTCCGGCCTCGCTCCAACCCGGACCGCCAAGGATCGCCAGTGGCCGCTTTGCTGCCGCCAGCATCTCCATCAGTCGCGCCATATCCGCGCGCTGCGGCGCAGCCTTCGCCGGTACGACGGCCTTCGCATCCATGGCGTCACTCGCCGCGCTCAACATGTCTTCCGGCAGCGCCAGCACTACGGGCCCAGGCCGCCCCGACATCGCAACCGCATAGGCGCGCTGGATCATCTCGGGCATCCGGTCCGCCCGGTCGATCTGCGCCGCCCACTTGGCGATCGGCGAAAACATCCGCCGGTAATCGATCTCCTGAAACGCCTCGCGCTCCACATCGTCCGATCCGACCTGCCCGATGAACAGGATCATCGGCGTCGAGTCCTGCATCGCCGTATGCACGCCGATCGAGGCATTGGTCGCCCCCGGCCCGCGCGTCGCAAAGGCAAGCCCGGGCTTGCCCGTCAGCTTGCCCCAGGCCTCCGCCATAAAGGCCGCGCCACCCTCCTGCCGCGTCGCAATAAAGCGCAAACGATCACGCCGGGCGTGAAACGCATCCAGCACCGCCAGATACGATTCGCCCGGCACCCCGAACGCCGTATCCGCGCCGTTGAGGATCAACTGGTCGGCAAGGATCTCTGCACCCGAGCGCATCGGCTCAATGACCTTGCGCGTAATAGCGGCCGAAGCGATTGGCATGGAAATCCGCAAGCCGCGTATCTTCCTGACGCACAAACCCGGCGGCAGGCAGCTTGCCCTCAGCCATCAAATCCACCATCGCGCAGATACCGGCGGCGGTGGTGATCTGGATCGCGCTCATCAGCTTACCCTCGATGGTCTGGGCATAAACCTTCTTGGCGTAGCTTTCCTGCGTCAAGCGCCCCTCCCGCGTGCCCGAAACGGTCACGAAAATCAGCACCACGTCCTGGAACGTGATGGGGATCGACGCTTCCAGCACATCCTTCAGAATATCGCGGCGATGGGCGAGGCGCAGATCGCGCACCAGCATCTTCACGATGTCGCGGTGACCGGGATAGCGCACGGTCTTGTAGTTGAGGTTCTCAACCTTCCCCGCCAGCGTCTCGCAGAGCGTGCCCAGCCCACCCGAGGTGTTGAACGCCTCGTACTCCACGCCATCCAGCGAGAACGCCTCCAGCTCCTCAAGCGCCGGCACTTCCACCGTCTCGCCGTCGCGGATGCTCTCGCACGGATTGCAGTATTCGTTGATGAGGCCATCGGTCGACCAGGTCAGATTGTATTTCAGCGCATTGGTCGGGAAGACCGGCAGCGCGCCCACCCGCATCTGCACCTCGCGCAGATCGTCGAACTTGCGCGCCACGTCGGCCGCGCAGATCGAGATGTAACCCGGCGCCAGCCCGCACTGCGGCACGAACGCCGAGGACGCTCCTTGCGCCAACTGCTTCACAACCCGCGTCGATTCCACGTCTTCTGTGAGGTCGAAATAA
>Ga0105044_10002945_pt1 | contig 23312 bp, 20 predicted proteins | sample MAT01_FD_78092 | JGI IMG/M metagenome (GOLD analysis project Ga0105044, IMG submission 78092) | Freshwater microbial communities from Lake Fryxell liftoff mats and glacier meltwater in Antarctica - MAT-01 | ecosystem: Environmental > Aquatic > Freshwater > Ice > Liftoff microbial mat | place...
CGCGCTCAGCGTGTTGGTGCAAAGCATCGCCGATGTGGAAACGATCCGCAAAGTGCTGCCGGGGAACTTCTATCCGAGGCCAAAAGTCGACTCGGCCATCGTGCGAATCATCCCGAATGCCGCGAAGCGAAAGCTCGTTGGCGACGTACCCAAGTTCCGGGCGTTCTTGCGCGATTTGTACATCCACCGGCGCAAGAACCTACGTTCCGCACTCGCCGGTTCGCCCCGGGGTCGCCGCGAAAAACCCGACGTCGACGCGAAGCTCAAGGCACTCGACATCGACGGCACCCTGCGTGCCGAATCGCTCGACATCCCGCAACACCTGCGGCTAGCCGAAGTCTTCGGGTAACATTTCGATGGGCCGACAGGAGACTGTAAATGGCTATCCAGATCCCGCGCGGGAATTCCGATGGTATCATCGACCAGATCATCGCGGCACTCGATGGTTATGAAGCTGATCACGCGCGAGCTCAGATCAATCTTTACCGCCAGAATTCGGTTTCCGTGAGAGTGCGGATCGTCGATCCGGACTTTGCCGGGCAAGGAAAACCGCAACGGAGCCAGTAAGTCTGGCGGTGTCTCGATCGTCTGCCAAAGGATGTGCAAAGCGACATCAGCACCGTGTTACTACTCACCCCAGATGAGACAAAGGCATCGTTTGCAAACCTGGAATTCGACGAGCCGATCCCGTCTAAACTTTAGTAGTCGGAGCGCTTCATAGACAGTTCGGCACAGCGAAGCAGGTACGGGATTTGCGGCCTCATTTCTTGCAAATTGTGCGAGTCACCGGTTCGCGATGTGGCAATTTTCGGTGAGCGCCCTTACAATCGCAGCAGTGGGTACTCTTTCTCCGTTTTACCCAGTTCCCCAAAACGCATTCGTAATCCTCCTGAGATCGCATCCGTGAATCGATATCGCAAACTTGGCGGCGTGGGCATTCTCGCAATGCTGTTTGGCCTAGCGGTGGCGTTGCCCGTTCGTTCGGATCAAAAACAAGACATCGAGACAATCGAAAAGCAGATCGCCGACCTGCAAAAGAAGCTCGCGGAGGCGAAAACCAAGCCTGCGACACCAGTGACGCCCGCGATTCCGGAGTCGCCCGCAGGTACGCTACCCGAGTCGATTCTGAAGAAAATGGCGTGGCGTTGCATCGGCCCCGCGAACATGGGCGGGCGCATCACGGCTCTCGCGGTATACGATGCGGACCCGACGACTTACTACGTCGCGACGGCATCGGGCGGGTTGCTGAAGACCGTGAACAACGGCACCACGTTCGACCATCAGTTCGACACGCAAACGACGGTCTCGATTGGCGATGTGGCGGTGTGCCAGACCAACCCGGACCTCGTTTGGGTGGGCACCGGCGAAGCGAACCCGCGCAACTCGGTTTCGTACGGCGATGGCGTTTACAAGAGCATCGACGGCGGCAAAACCTGGGCGAACATGGGGCTGAAGAAATCGTTCCAGATTGGGAAGATACTCATTCACCCGAAGAACCCAGAGATCGTTTACGTCGGAGCACTCGGCCGCCTGTACGGCGTCGGTGGCGAACGTGGCGTCTGGAAAACCGAGGATGGCGGCAAGACGTGGAAGAACGTGTTGGTCGTCGACGACAAGACCGGCGTCATCGATATGCGGCTCGATCCGAACGCCCCCGAAACGCTCATTGCCGCACTCTGGGAACGCAAGCGAGACGAGTTCGATGGCTTCTTCGGTGAGGCTCCCGTGCCGGACATGTACGGTCCGATCGTTACTCACGGCCCCGGGGGCGGTATCTGGAAAACGGTCGACGGTGGCAAAGCCTGGAAGAAGATTAACGATCCGATGACTAACGCGGGCAACGGCCTGCCGACCGTCAAGACAGGGCGAATCGGCCTCGATTACTCGACCAAAACGAAGGGCCTATTGTACGCGATCGTCGATACCGAAAAGGTCGGCACCGGCGATCCGCCGAAGCAAGTGTACATGGGCATTACCGGCGAATCGGTCGAAGGCGGTGGCGCGAAGATGACGGAAATCACCGTCGATGGCCCAGCCGCGAAAGCGGGCCTCAAGGCAAACGAAATCGTCATCGCCGCCGATAGCAAGAAGCTCGAGAACTATGAAGCGCTCATTCAAATCATTCAGACGAAGAAAGAGGGCGACAAACTCGCACTGACCGTCAAGCGCGACGGCAAAGATGTCGTACTCGTAGTCGTGCTTGCGATTCGCCCCATTGGCGCTGGCATCAATCCGCGTACGGGTCCGAGTCGCGGGCCGCGCGTCAGCGCGGGTTATCGGCTTGCGGCGGGCGAGAAAGGGGCGAAGATCGGCACGCTGATCGAAGGCGGGGCTGCCGATAAAGCCGGTTTGAAAGAAGGCGATGAAATCGTTGCCGTCGAAGGAAAGCCGGTGAAGTCCCCCGAAGAATATCTCGAAGCCGTGGGCAACGAACGCAAGCCCGGCGACAAACTGAAACTGAGCGTACTTCGCGGTACCGAAAAGAAAGAATTTGAAATCGTCCTCGGTACACCCGCCACGCGCGGCCCGTCGGCGACCAAGCCCTACGCGCTCGGGTTGGGTGGCCAACAACCGAACGCAATTGAGCAACAGGGCAAGGACGGTTTCCAGACCGGCGGCATTTACGTTTCGGCCGATAGTGGCGACACCTGGAAACGCATCAACAGCCTGAACCCGAGGCCGATGTATTTCAGCGTGATCCGCGTCGATCCGACCGACGACAAAATCCTATATGTCACCAGTGATACTGGCCTGTGGAAATCGACCGACAGCGGCAAGACTTTCCGTCCGGGGCCAGCGAAGGGCGTTCACGTCGACCACCATGCGCTCTGGATTAACCCGAAGAACGGCAAGCACCTGATTATCGGTTGCGATGGCGGCTACTACGTCACGTACGATGCGGGCCTGCATTGGGACCACTTGAACAACGTCGCGCTCGGCCAGTTTTACCACGTTGCGGTCGATAATAAACGCCCGTATCGCGTATACGGTGGCTTGCAAGATAACGGCAGTTGGGGCGGCCCGTCGAACTCGCTTCGCAGCTACGGCGCAGTCAACGAGGACTGGGTTTACGTTAACGGCGGCGATGGGTTCGTGTGCCGCGTCGATCCGACCGACTCGGATTTGATCTACACCGAAAGCCAAGGTGGCATGATTAATCGACGCAACTTCCGCACTGGCGAGCGCGCTTTCATTCGCCCGCCTCAGAAGCAGAACGAGCCGATCCAGCGTTTCAACTGGAACACGCCGTACATCCTCAGCAGCCACAATCCGAGTATCTTTTACTCGGCGGGCGAATACGTCTGGCGATCGGTCAAGAAGGGTGCGGACCTTCGCAAAATCTCACCGGAAATTACTCGTACGAAAGCGGGAAGTGCGACGGCACTCAGCGAGTCGCCGGTCAATCAGGATGTCGTTTGGGCAGGCACCGACGATGGTTTCGTATGGGTGACGAAAGATGGTGGCACAACGTGGACGAACATCACCGAAGCGATCAAAACCGCCGGGTTGCCGAACTTCCGTTGCGTGGCGACGCTCGAAGCATCGAAGGACAAAGAAGGCCGCTGTTACGCCTGCTTCGATGCTCACCGTTCGGACGACGACAAGCCATACATTTTCGTGACTGAAGACCTCGGCAAAACCTGGAAGCCGATCGTAGCGAACCTGCCCGCGTTCGGCAGCACTCGCTGTTTGCGCGAAGACATCGTCAACACTGACATGCTGTATTGCGGCACAGAATTCGGCGCGTTCGTCAGTGCGAACCGCGGGCAGAGTTGGACCAAGCTCGGCGGGAATCTGCCCACCGTGGCAGTGCATGAATTCGCGCAACCGACGGTGGCGAGCGAACTCGTCGTGGCCACGCACGGCCGCAGCGTGTGGGTGATCGACATTGCCAGCCTGCGCCAGATGAAGCCCGATGCGATGAAGGCGAAAGCAACGCTGTTCGCACCTGCAACCGCCGTCCGCTGGAGGACGGGGAGCGGCGGGGAATCGCCGTACAGTAGCAGCGATCGAAAGTTCGTCGGCCAGAATCCACGTAGCGGCGCGACGATCGAATACATGCTGACGAAACCGGCAGAGAAGTTGACGATCAAGGTCGTCGATGTGAATGGCAAGAGCATCATCGACTTCCCGAAGGCCGAAAAGACCGCCGACTATCACCGCGTTCTGTGGCCCGTCGGGCCGGGCAGCCGCGGGGCGATTGGCACGTATCGCGTCGTGCTGAACGTCGATGGCCAAGAATACACACAACCGCTACAAGTCGAACTCGACCCGAACGCCTCGAAGGACTTGATCACGATCGAAGCCGAAGACGATACGCCCGCCCCGCTGAACCCGAACAAGCCGACGAAGATCCCCGCAGTGATCGACGACTGAGCGAAAATGCCGTTTGCTGAGCGGGGTCGTTCGGCACGTAGGCTCCGCTGGTCGCTGTTCACGTACAATAAAAGTAACTGAAGGTAACACCGCGGACGAAAATAGGAGGAGCAATCGATGATCGATACAATGACTAACGATCGATTACATGTGTCAATCGACGGAACCGCTGGCCCGTACATCATGGTGCCGGTCAGCCAACTTGGCGAACTTCGCGAGCTTCTCAAAAAGCGTGGTGTACGTTACGACGTTGAAGAAAACGCGATTTCGTTTGATGGCAAACCGGAGGTTGCTGTCGTCGATCTCGGTCGTGGGGCGGACGGCTCGGCCGTGCAGGCGATCCTCGATAGCGTACGATGATCGGAGTCGAACTATGGCTTTGTCCGACGATATCAAAACCCTTCGCGATCAAATTCTTGAGGATCTCGCGGCGGCTCACGATTATTACACGGACACGAAGATCGCTTGGCAGATGGTACTTAAGGCCATTTCGGCCGGTCACAAAATTACTGTCCGAAATATGACAACAAGTACAGTGACGACCCAAGCTGAGCTTGCCTCCAAGGCTCGTGGCTATATTACCGGGCAGCTCACCGATGCTACCTTTCAGCAGTTCATTTCAATATTTGAAACATACTACTTCGATTTGCTCCGCCTCTGGCTGACTGCTTACCCGCAGTTTTTGGGTAAGAAGACGGTGGATTTCAAGACGATTTTAGAGTTACCAGACAAGGACGCCATCACTGGTCTTGTAGTCAGGAAAGAATTGAACGAAGTTCTGTACGAACGACCAACAGAATGGTTTGCCTATCTCGAAGATAAGGCAAAGCTCGGATGTCCCACTGCGAATGAGATTGATCGCATCGCGGAGGCCAAGGCTTCGCGTGACGTGTTTGTTCACAATAAGGGTGTTGCGAACAAGATCTATGAATCGAAGGCAGGAAATCTCGCTCGGTTCCAAGAGGGTGATCGGATGAATATCCCCGAACATTACCATCGGGAGACCTGGGAACTGATCCGCAAAATTGTTACGGATGTCTCAAACGCTGCTATCGCGAAAGCATCGTAATGCGTGTGGTTTCTTCCACGGCAACAGGGAGTCGCCTGTTACAATCTGTTGTAATCGCTTCGTCGATAATGCGTATGGCCTCATGCCATGGTTTACACTGCGGACTACGTTAGCGATCCGTTTAGCACCTAAGAACTGGCAGCACCTCAGCCCTGAAATCGCTGCTCTTTCAGGGCTGAGGTGCGGAAAACAATTTCACCTATGCGATACGCATTTCTCATAATATTTTTTGGCTCCTCACCCGCGTTTGCGCAATCGCCGTTGCCGCCGATTGACGAACCGCGTGGCTCGCTCGTGATCGTCGGAGGCGGGACGTTGCCCGATGCAATTCGCGAGAAGTTCGTTGCGCTCGCGGGTGGCGAGAAAGCGAAAATCGTCGTGATTCCGACCGCGAGTGCCGATGCGGATGATGCGACGAAGCGGGACTCATTCACCGCATCGTGGACGAAACTCAAGCCCGCATCAGTGACGATCCTGCATACGCGGGATCGCAAGCAAGCCGACGATAGCGCGTTCGTAAAACCGCTGACCGAAGCGACGGCGGTCTGGTTCAGCGGTGGCGATCAGAACCGGATTCTCACAGCATATCGTGGCACGCGCGTCGAGAAGGAACTGCACAAACTCCTCGAACGGCGCGGCGTGATCGGTGGCACTTCGGCCGGGGCGGCGATCATGGGCGATCCGATGATTGCGGGCGGCAAAGACAAAGCCACGACCGCGACCGGGTTCGGCTTTCTGCCCGGGTTTATCGTCGATCAGCACTTTGTGGCACGCAACCGCAAGGAACGCCTGATTGGCGTGATCGATGGCTTGCCCGGCTACGTCGGCCTCGGTATCGACGAAGGCACGGCCGCGATCGTTACGCGGCGCGACATCGAAGTGCTCGGCGAATCGACTGTCACGGTGATCCTTTCGCCCGGAGCGGGGAAGCCGCGGCTGGAAACGGTGCTGAAAGCGAAGGAATCTGCGGACCTGTTTCAACTGCGTCGTGCCGCTGCGAATCGTGCTGCGAAAGTCGCGTTCCCGCCGGCGAAACCGGCCGAGGCGAATGTCGCGAATGGCACGCTCGTCATCATCGGTGGCGGTGGCACGACGGTGGAAATCATGGATCGATTCTTCGCAGCCGCCGGTGGAAAAGATGCCCTGATACTCGCGATCCCGACGGCCAACGAATTCAACGTCGTCGTCGGGGAAACGGGCGACGAGAAGTTCCTGAAAAAGTACGGTGCCACGAACGTAAAACGGCTGCACACGCGAAGTCGTACACAGGCGGACGACCCGAAATTCTCCGAAATCCTGACCGAAGCCAAGGGAGTCTGGTTCGGCGGCGGGCGTCAGTGGCGGTTCGTCGATGCCTACGAAAATACGCTGATTGAGAAGCGTTTTCACGAGGTTCTTGCCCGTGGCGGCGTCATCGGTGGCAGTTCCGCAGGGGCTTCGATCCAGAGCGAATATATGCCGCGCGGCCACCCGCTCGGCAACGAAGTCATGGCCGCCGAAGGCTACGAAAAAGGCTTCGGCTTCCTGCCGGGCTGTGCCGTCGATCAGCACTTCTTCGCACGGAAACGCTTCGCCGATATGACGGGCCTCATGAAACTTTACCCGCAATATCTCGGCATCGGCATCGACGAGTCGACCGCCATCGTGATCGCAAAACAGATTGCCGAAGTCGTCGGCAACAGCAAAGTTGCTTTCTACGACGCGAACGCGAAACCGGTGGATGGCAAAGACTACGTCGAAGTATCCGCAGGCAGGAAATACGACCTCAAAACGCGGAAGGTGGTCGAGTAACGCCCGAATCGCATCGACAATTCGCCTCCGATACCGAAGATGACAGCCCACGAACCCGGAGGCATTGCGATGAACCTGACCGACCGCCGCGTAGCGGTGCTGCTCGAACAACAGTACCAGGAACTGGAAGTTTGGTACCCCGTGTACCGCCTGAAAGAGGCGGGTGCGAAGGTGACACTCGTCGCACCGGAAGCGGGGAAAACCTACGCCAGCAAGCTCGGATACCCAGCGAAATCCGATGTGGCTGCGAAAGATGTGGCGGCCTCGGACTTCGACGCGATCCTGATTCCGGGCGGGTTCTGTCCCGACTACATTCGCCGCAGTGAAGCGATGTTGACACTCGTTCGCGACATGGACGCGGCGAAGAAACCGACGGCCGCGATCTGCCACGGGCCGTGGGTGCTCTGCTCGACGAACGCATTGCGTGGCCGCAACGCAACCAGTTTTTACGCGATCAAAGACGATGTCGCGAACGCTGGCGCGACGTGGACCGATGCCGAAGTCGTGGTCGATGGCCACATCATTACGAGCCGAAAACCCGAAGACCTTCCCGCATTTACCGTCGCCTTCATGAAGGCGATTCTTGGGATGACACACGCATGACAGTTCCCCGTAAAGGCCATTCGAAAATCGCGGACATTCCAGAGGACTTGCTCGAAGATCTCAACGCCGGGACGGTCCCGAGTGCGTCGCTGTCCGAAGGTCTTGCGGTCGATTTTTCGCAACTTCTGCGATCGACATTCCCCGAACTGCCACCGGAGGCATTCGAGGCGGGCGATGGCGCGATGAGCCTCGGCGTGACGCGGCGGATGGAAGCGTTCGGCGAGATTTTGCTTTTGCATCGCGGCATCGAAAGCTTGCCAAGCCTGATAGCACACCCGTCGGACACCGTACGCGGCTGGGCGTGCTACATGATCGGATTGACACCGAAGTTGCGGCTGAAAGAGCGTCTCGATCTGCTGAGGCCATTGGCCGATGACGCGCATTTCGGCGTTCGCGAATGGGCGTGGATACCGATGCGGCGACACATCTCGATGAACGTGCGAAACGCGGTGGCGGCGCTGAAACCGTGGACGAAGGAAAAGTCGGTGAACTTGCGGCGTTACGCAGTCGAAGCGACTCGACCGCGCGGCGTATGGGCGACCCACATCGAGCAGTTGAAGCACAACCCCGAGATGGGGCTACCGTTGCTCGAGCCGCTCAAAGCCGACCCGGAAAAGTACGTCCAGGACTCCGTCGGCAACTGGCTCAACGATGCCGCCAAGTCCCAATCCGAGTGGGTGTCCAGCATCTGTTCGCGGTGGCGTCAGGAATCGAGCCACCCGGCCACCGAGCGGATCTGCGATCGCGCCATGCGAAGTGTCTCGCGTCGGCGACGATAGTTACGGCTGCGGCGCAAACGAATCCTCGCCGGTTGCGGCACGCAAATCGGCGAGCGCTCGCTGGTACTCGGCGAGTGTATCGACGACTTTCGCACGCGCACCGGCTGCGAACAGTTCGCGTAAATTCACCTCGAGAAACGTGCTGGTGCCCAGGTCGAAGCGTTTGCGTTCGAGCATCGCCACCTGATCCGCCACCGCGACTTCTTCCCTGGCTTTTAGCAACCGCTGATAGGTACGATCGAGGTTCGATACGACATCCTGCACCTCGGCCACAATGACATCGCGTGCGTATCGTTCCTGCGCGAGAACCTGCATCAGTTGCGCCTGTGCGACTTGCGTTCGGCCGAACGCATCGCGGCGTTGCACCGGCAGATCGAGCGCGAGAAAGACTTCCGCAGTCGTACGATCCGATGCAAAAATGCCTTGGCCCGTGAACGATTTCTTGCCGCCGCCGGCATCCTGCGAGGCGGCGATTCCTGCGTTCAACCCCGGCAGTTGCTGGTTGCGTGCGAGTTGCAGATCGACCGACAGACGCTCTTTTTGCAATTGAAATCGCAGCAATTCCGGGCGTCGTGCGACGGCATTGATCAAGTCTTGTGCCAACCGATTCGGGTCGAACGGTGCAGGTACGGTGTCGACGAAATTCGTCGGCAGTTGGCTCGCGTTCGGCACCACGGGGTTGCCGCTCGCGTCGCGCAACAACAGCGACAGGTCGAACGCAGTTTGTTGCAATCGCCGTTCGGCAGCGATCAGCGTTCCTTCCCGTTCGGCCACGGTTCGGCGTCCCTCGATGACGTTGAACTCGGGATCGGCCCCGAGTTTCGTACGCTTCTCGAACAACTCCTGGCGGTCCTTGGCGAGTTTCAAAAGCCCCGCGGAAATCCGGTACTGTTCCCCGGAGGCGGCCCACGCCCAGTAGGCACGTGCCCCCATACGGAACGCACTCAGGCGGGCGGTTTGCACGGCCGCGAGTGCCAGCGGTTCGCCGATCTGTGCCTGGCGAAGGATCGACCGGCGTCGGTCGATCGAACGATCGCGTAGCAGCGGGATTTGCACACCAGTACGGAACTCCCCGCCATCGGCGGTTTTGCGGTCGCCGTAGTAAACGGGAAAGTCGCCGTAGCCGAAACGGTAGCCGGAGAAGGCGGTCATGCCCCAATGCGGTATCGGTTGTTCGAGCGAAAAATCGAACCGGCTGTTGCCGAACGACCCTTCCTGATTCACGCCGCGCGAACGCAGGTTGAGGTCGAATTGGCCCTCGGCCGCGATTCGTTGGCCGAGCGCGATGTCGCGCTCGCGTTCGGCGGCGAACAATAGCGGGAAATGCTGGTTCACACTCTGGGTCACATCGTCGAGCACGAGCGGCGTGCTCGAAATATTGACGGGCGAAGGCGGCGCGGGAAGTTCAGCAACGGCAGGAAGCGCAGCGAGCGTCGGTATAGCCAACACCGTTTTCAAACCGGCTGCGGGTGGCATCGGCGATTGCACACTCGCGCAACCGACCGAGATGGCCATCGCCCCGATAATCCACACTTGCATCCGTGCCATATTGAACAATCCTAACGAACGGGGCCGAGCACGGATGGCTTTTTCAAGGTATCCAGCGGACGGACCGGCGGGAAACCGTTGAGCACACGCCAAAGTTCCCAGCCGAGTGTTACCTTTTGCAATATTACCCATCCCTGAGCGCGAACGCCTTGTCGCAGGAGATCGATGTTCGGCCACGGTCGCTCCGCCGGATCGGGCTCGACGAGAATCCGAAACTGCCCGCGTTCATTGGCCGTCGGATCGACGAGGTACACGCGCCCGCCGAAAGTACCGGCCGCAGCGTCCGGGTAGGCGACGAACTGCACCGCCGGCCATCCCTCGAACTGGAGCCGAACCAGATCGCCATTGATTATCAGAGGAAGATCGTTCCCGTCGATCATCAGTTCGGCGACAATACCGGGGCGACTGTCGGGCGTCAACGTGGAATATTGCCAGCCGATCGCACCGCCCACCGCAGCGGTAACGGGTACGTTGGAGGTCACATCGGACGGTTTTATATCGGGAACGATCGTCGCGAGTGGCGTACCATTGGAGACGAAAATACCGCCCTGTTCGGCATTGGCCAGAACGCGAAAGATTGTGCCATCGCACGGTGAATCGACGTACTGCGCGCGTTGCCGAGCGATTTGCACTTGCATGTTCAAGAGATCGCGATCCGCCGCAGCCACTTCTGCATCGGCCATCCTCCGCACGGCACTCTCAGAGTTGATCGACGCATCAGTGTCGGCCTGCACCCGCTTGGTGGTATCTTGCGCGGCCTTTACTTCCTGCTCGCCGAGGCTCACCCGTGCGATGCTCGCTTTCACGTTCGCCTTCGCCGCGACGAAATTCCGGTTCGCGATCTCGAGTTCCGCCCGCGAGCCGACTTTCTCCTTGAACAATTCCTCCGCTCGTGTGGCGGCAAACTCGGATTGCTCGAGGGTGGCATTCTGCGAAATGAGTTCTTGCCGGAAAGCCTGAAGCCGCTCTTGTTGAATGGTGATGAATGTTTTCGCGATGTCGAGCGACACTTTTTGCGAGATTCTCAAGTTCTCGATACGCGAATCGATCTCGCGAACGCGCCCTGCGGCGGCGGCCACGCGGTTGACGACGGCGGCTTCCATTTCGAGTAATCGCAGCTCGAGGTTCGGGTCGTTATCGACGAGCTCGAGAATGCGCTGACCGGTTTTCACGCGATCACCTTCGAAAACGAGGACGCGATTGACGCGACCCGCTATCGGCGAAGAGACGAACTGCAAGCGATAGATTGGGTTGAATGCGATGGCACGCCCGGTGCCGTTGACGGTCTGTACCCACGGCGTAAAGATCAGGATTAACGGCAACACGAGAATGAAGGCGAAGACGACCCGCGACAGCCACAGAATGTACCGGGGCGTGACCGCCGCACGCATCGATTTTGTTTTGGTAGCTGGTGGTACCACTGGCGGCACCACTGGCGTGACCGCCGCACGCAGTGATTTTGTTTTGGTAGGGAGTTCCAGACGATTCATGACAGCTCCTGCGATGTTGTTTGTGGGCGTTCGAGCCGAATCTGACGGTCCATCCGCTGTTCGACATCGTCGTTGTGCGTGACGACGAGCAACGTCCACGGTGCCCCCGTAATCACCGACCAGACCTTGTCGCGAATTTCGCGATCCATGTTGTCCAGTGTTTCATCGAGTACGAGTAATCGCGGGTGTCCCGCAATCGCGCGTGCCAGCACGACTCGCTCGGTGGCACCCTGCGATAGCGGTTGACCACCGGCCGTAAGGTGCGTGTGAATACCTTTCGGCAATTCGAGAATCGTCTCGAGGACATCGACCGAGGCCAGTGCATTTCGCGCGTCGGCCAACGAGACATCGGGGCGACCCACACAGATATTTTCGAGGATCGTCCCCTCGAAGATTTCGACGCCTTTCACGATGGCGATCTGCTTCCGTACCGCATCGAGTTTCAGATCGCGAACGTCGATGCCATCGATCTGCACCCACCCCGATTGTGGCGTTCGCAGTCCGAACAATAAGTCGACGAGAGTACTTTTGCCCGCTCCATTAGGCCCGACGATGGCAACCCGTTCGCCCGGTGCGATCGCGAACGACAAATCGTGAATGACCGCATCATGCGCGTCGGTGTGCGCGAAAGTCAGGTCGCGGACTTCCAGTCTCGCGCCTTCCGTATCGCCCTCGTGTAGACTTATGCCATCGTGTTCGACGGGCAGGTCGAGCATGTGGCCGACTTTATCGATCGCGGCAAGCATGTCGTAATAACTTTCGAGGTGTTTGCCGAACTTCGAGAACGATGCAACGACGAGCGTGACGACCATCTCTGCCGCAACGAGTTGCCCGAGGGTGAGTTGCCCCTGAATGACCATGTAGCCACCGAGCGCGAGTAGTGCTGTACTGGCAAACACCTGCAGAAACAGTGCAAAACTGATCTGCCGTAATAGTAGGTAAAAGTGCGAGGCCCGTGCGGCGAGGTAATCTTGCGTGAGTTCATCCGCACGTGCTTTCGCGAATTCCGGCCCACCGCTGAGCTTGAACGCGATCGGATTGCGAGCGACTTCTTCCATCCATCCGGAGACGGCATATTTCGAACGCGATTCGCGTATCGCCCGCCCGACCGCCCCGCGCCCGAGGACGAACGTCATGAACAGCAGTCCCGCGATCAGTACCGCATCGAATGCGAGCAACAGCGGGTGATAGAACGCGAGCAATAACAGGCCGATCATCACTTGCAGGAATAACGAGACCCCATCCATCAGCAACGTGGCCGCCGCTTTCTGGATGGTCAGGATGTCGAAGAACCGGTTGACCAGTTCGGGGCCGTACTGTTTGTCGAATGCCTTGAGTTCCGCACGCGGCAATCGCTCTGCGAGTGTCGCTACGACCCGAACGAACACGCGCCGCTGGATGTACTCGACGACGATTTGCTGGAGCAGTTGCAAGAAAGCGGCTATTACGAGGCAAATGAGTAGAGCCACGCAAAGAGCGAGAAGTTGCTGAACGAGGTTCGAGAGTGCCGCCGTGTTGACGACGGCCATCGCGGTGATCGGCACCGCCAGATTTAGTACGCCAACACCGATGGCATAAACGAGCACCATCCATAACTCGCGCCGTTCAGGCATCAGATAGCCGAACAGTCGCGAGAATGGCGACGGATGATTTGTAGTTGCACTCACGTTGAGAAGCACCTCGGGTCAGAGACATTTTACACTCTTATCGATACGAAGCGGCGATACGATTGGCAGATTTTGTTAATTCGCTGTGCAGGCGGAGGATGTGAAGTGGGAACTGCGACTGCGGATTTGAGACGAAACGGAAATTCGGCACTTGCAATCGCGCGCGATTTGGGTTGTGATTTGATCACTGCCATAAACGTTCGGTGTGCCACCGACACCCGGCAGAGGTTCGTTCACCGCCGGAGGCGGGTCATGACTCTCGCACCCAATTTTTTCGATGCCCAAACCCGAAACTGGCAGGGCCGTTTGGCTATCAGCGTCGATGTAATGCGCGAACTCAGCCGCTACTCCGACCCGCAAGACATGCACCGGATCTTCACGCATCGCCTCGGTCAGTTGTTCCCGACCACAAGGCAATTGACGTTATCGCGGCGCGGCGTCGAGAAGCCACAAGCCCGCATTACACGGTTCAATTTGTGGTCGGATACAACGAACCCGTACACCCATTGGGACCGCTTCCCGATCGTCTCTGGCGGATTGCTTTCATCGTTGCTGTACTCGGACGAACCGCGTCTGATCGACGACCTGAACCTGTTCCCGAACGACCCCGCACATGAGTATCTCGAAGGCCAACGCTCGCTGCTTTCGATACCGATTTTCGAACATGGCGTCGCGCAGAATACGGTTGTGGTCACCCGCGAAGAGAGCAGTGCGTTCCCGCCAGAACAGGTGCCAGAACTCGTCTGGATGACGAACCTGTTCGGCAGGGCCACGCAAACGCTGGTGCTATCGCAAGCCTTGCAAAAAGCAAACGAAACCGCCGATGCGGAACTCCGCGATATTGCCGAACTGCAACAGTCGCTGTTACCCGCCAAGCCGCCGACGATGCCCGGCCTCGATGTTGCGGTCTATTATCGTGCCGCATGCCTTGCGGGTGGCGATTACTACGACTTCTTCCCGCTGCCCGATGGCTCGTTGGGCATACTGGTCGCCGATGTCAGCGGGCACGGTAGCCACGCTGCGGTGCTGATGGCGATCACGCACAGCATCGCACACGCTGCGGCCGCAAACCCCGCGAAACCGGGGCCGTTTCTGACGCACCTAAACGCAAACCTCGCCGGGCGTTACAACCGACACTCCGGCGTGTTCGTGACGGCGTTTTATGCGGTGTTCGACCCGAACAAAAACACGATCACGTACGCCAGTGCCGGGCACGTGCCGCCGCGATTGAGCCGCTGTTCCGATGGCTCGCGCGTGACGCTGAACCGCGTCCAACGACTCCCGCTCGGCGTCAGCCCGCCGGGTTTGATTTATCCGGAATTCGTCGTCGATTGGCGACGCGGCGATCAAGTCGTGGTCTTCACCGATGGCGTGACGGAAGCCGTCGATAGCAATGGCGATGTCTTCGGAACCGAGCGCATCGACGAACGATTGGCATCGTGCCCAGCGACTGCGGATGCGCTACGGTCGGCGATTCTCGGCGAACTCGATCAGTTCACAAATCGCTGCCCCCCAACCGACGATCGTACGCTCGTCGTGGTGCGACGAACGTAAGTTTCTCTCTCCCTCTTGAATCGGAGTTTCTGATGAATCGGCGTTGTTTTTGGGCGATGTTACTTTTGTCGGCGTTTGCACTACCCACGCTTGCGGAGAATAAGCCGAAGCGGGTGCTGTTGGTGACGCACAGTGGCGGTTTCATTCACGATTCGATCGGTTTCGCCGAGAAGACATTGAAAGAGATCGGGCCGAAGCACGATCTCGACGTGAGCTGTTTCCGATTCACTGGCGACCCAGACGCCAAGGTGAAGTACAAACCGAAGAAAGACGGCCCCGAAGTCGAAACGACTGCGCTCGCGAAATACAGCGAAGACTATCGCGTCCGCACCGGCACGACCGTCGAGTTGAAACACTGCGGCCGCATCAATGCGGAAACTCTCAAAAACGTCGATTGCGTGCTGTTCTTCACGACGGGAAACCCGATGACGAAGGACGAATTCAAAGACCTGAGCGCGTGGGTGAAAGCGGGCGGCGCGTTCGCCGGTACGCACTGTGCGACCGACACAATGTACGGCGAACCCGCTTACGGCGATCTCATCGGCGCGTACTTCCGTAGCCACCCACCGGGTTTCCAGAAACTTAAAATAAACGTGGAAGACGCCAAACACCCCGCCTCCGCTGGATTCGAGCAAGGCACGCCATACGAAGACGAAATTTACATTTTCAAAGATGCCCCATACAGCCGTAACCGCTTGCACATCATCCTCAGCGCGGAAAAAGGCACGTTCGACCCGGCGAAAGTCGTGCGGGAAGATGGCGACTACGCGATTTCGTGGTGCCGTGAGGAAGGCAAAGGCAAAGTCTTTTACACGTCGTTCGGGCACAAGAAAGAAGTCTGGAAAGACGAACGGTTCCAGAAACACCTCGTCGGCGGGCTGAAGTGGGCAATGGGACTCGTCCCCGGCGATGCGACACCGACGGGCAAAATCACAAAATAAATTTTACGGGGATAACTGTCGAACTCATGCCAGGATACCTTGCGCTGTGTCAAACGAAGGACCTTCCTCTATGTGGTACGATTTGGTAATCCAATCTACTTTTCACCATAACCGCTGCACGCCATAGGCATCGATCGCCGAATCGGTGCTGATCAGCGGTATCCCTTCGGCTAACGCCTGCGCGATCAGCAAGCGGTCGAATGGATCTTTGTGGTGGAACGGCAGCGTCGCCACGATTGCGGTATGCTTCGGCTCGATGGGTAGAATTATAAAGTCGTTGCCAGCGATTCCACGTCGCATGAAGTCGTCAAATGTAGCAAACAGATCGAGCTTCTTGTGGCTGACCTTGATCGCAATCTCCCAGTAGCTTGCCGGGCTAATGAATATGTCATTCGCCGGGTCTTCAACGAGTGTTTTTGCTCTTAAAGTGAGCTAGGCATCGTTCAGAACGAACCACAAGAACGCATGCGTATCGAGTAACAATCTCACGGTATGTACTCGGCGAAGTTTTCCAGGTGTTCGTCGTCATCGGACACAATCACGAGCATACCCTGACAATTCCCCGCTCGGCGAGATTTGCGGATTGGAGTTTCACCTGTTAGCCGCGCGACGGGTTTGTCGCCGCGCGTGATAACGATTTCCTCACCAGGGGCGAGAGCGTCGATGATTTGCGGGAGTCGAGACTGGACTTCATCAATGGTCAGCGTTGGCATGAGTTTTCCCTAAGGCTGCCGAATGCCTACCGCGGATAGCAATGGGCATTCGGCAGATACTTATACCGCTTCGAGGATCTCGAAGCCTTTGCGATACTCTCGGAACAACATCGCGTTGGCCTTCGCGTTGTTGCCGAGGAAGGTTTCGGTCTTCGGGTCGATGACCAACTTCGGCCCGATGCGACCGACGGCGGTCGAGAGGTCGATTTTGTTGTCCTTCAGGTGCTGTTGCATCCGGACGACGGCTTCGGTGGCGTCTTTGCAGTCGGTGAATGCGGTCACGTCTTTATCGAATGTCGCTTCGGTACCGAGGCGATAACTGATATTCCCGAGGTGGCAAAGTGCGCTCGACAAGTGGCCTTCGAGGATGTCCGCATTGAGGTCGGTGATCTTGCGGCTGCGAACGCCTTTGACGAAGTTCGCGAAGTGCGAGTCTTCGCCACCGCCCTTAAATTCCTTAATTTTCTTGCCGTCGGGCGAGTATGCGGTGCCGCTGGCGTAGTTCGGACAGACGACATAGCCTTCACTGCCGAAGAAGATGTTCCCGACCATCGCCCCTTTGTAGGCATCGGATTTGTGACCGCGCACTTCGAAGATCAGTTGCGCATCGTCGTAGTCGTAAAGGCTCAGTTGCGTGTTCGCGGTTTCGCCGTCGTCGACGTAGCCGAACCGCCCGCCGACGCTGACGACGGACTTCGGAAGTTCCATCTTGCCGAGGCCCCAACGCGCCTTGTCCATTTCGTGTATGCCCTGGTTCCCCAGGTCGCCGTTGCCGTACGCCCACGTCCAGTGCCAATCGTAGTGCAGTTTACTTCGCATGAGCGGCAGTTTCGGAGCCGGCCCGCACCACAGATCGTAATCGAGGCCTTTTGGGATCGGCTGCTCGCCGGTAACCTTGCCGATGCTGCCGCGAGACTTGTAGCAGGTGCCATACGAGAGCGAGACTTTGCCGATCTTACCGGCGTGGATGTATGCCTGTGCATCGCGCATACCGGTTGTACTGCGGCTCTGCGTGCCGGTTTGGCAGATCTTCCCGTACTTGCGGGCGGCCTCGACGACGAGTCGCCCTTCGCGGACGTTATGGCTGACCGGTTTCTCGACGTAGACATCTTTCCCGGCCCGCATTGCCCAGACGGCAGCGAGCGAGTGCCAATGGTTCGGTGTGGCGATCGCGATGATGTCGATCGACTTGTCGTCGAGGACTTTGCGAATGTCCTTCTCGTACTTCGGGGCTTCGCCGCGGGTCTTGGTAATAGCCTTCATCGCGTTGCCGATCACCGATTCGTCGCAATCGCAGACGGTGGCGATCTCGCAATTGTTCACGCCGTTGAAGCCGCCAACGTGGCTCATGCCGCGTCCCTTCACGCCGACGACGGCCACTCGCAGTCGTTCGTTGGCCGATCCCTTCTTCGTGGATTCTTCCGGTGCGGCGGTGGCTACAGTGCCCGCCGCCAGTCCGGCCGACAATAGCGCGGAACGCTGTAGAAACTCGCGACGTTGGAACGGACTCATAACGGGAACTCCAGAGAATGGGAGGCGAGGAAACGGTGTGACTCGCTCACTGTAATCGAAAGCGAGCTAGACCGTCAATTATGTATCTGGAGAATAGCGAGGATTTTCCGGGTGCACTCAGTCCGTTGGCGGGATGAAGTCGGCGAGGAATAGCTGCGTGGGCGAGCGACCATCGCGGTTGGTCGTCCACATGAGTTTCTTGAAATCGGGGCTGAACACGGGCAGGACATCTTGCCCCGGTGCGTGGGTGATTCGCGTCGTCTTGCCGGTCTCGATGTTCATCCAGTAGAGATCGTAGTTCGGCCGTTTCGTCTCATCGGAGTGATCGGCAGCCGTGTAGATGATGTGCTTGCCGTCCTTGTACCAGTACGGTGCCCAATAGACCCATTTCTCGTTGGTCGTGAGTGCCTTCTCGCCGGTACCATCGGCGTTGATTACATAAAGTTGCAGCCGGTCTTTTTCCTTTCGATCCGCACGGAAGATGACCTTCTTGGCGTCTGGGCTAAAGAACGGACCGCCGTTGTAGCAGTTCGGTACGTTCGTCAGTTGTCGCGAGTTCGTACCGTCCGCGTTCATGATGTACAGTTGCACGTTCCCCGCGTTGCCCGAACTGTAAACGATCTGCGTGCCATCGGCGGAGTAGCTTCCCTCGGCACAATACGCCTTCGCGTCTGGCGTCAGGCACTTGAGATTTTCGCCATCGAGATCGGCTTCGTAGATCTTCATGTACTTATCGAAGTCCCATGAATAGCGACGACGCACGCCTTTCTTCGTATCCTCTTCACGCTGAACGTACTCGGCTTTCTGATGCTCTTTGACTTCGGGGTCCGTGTGGCTACTCGCGAAGATCAATCGCTTACCGTCAGGCCGAAAGAATGCGCATGTCGTCCGCCCGGCACCGGGGCTGATTCGCTGAAACCTCCCCGTTTCCAGATCCTGCGTGAAGATCTGATAAAACGGGTTGCCGGTGCCTTTTTCCTCGGCTTGGTAGATGATCTTCTTGCCGTCGGGTGCGAAGTACCCCTCACCCGCCCGCAGGAAGCCGGTCGTAATTTGGCGGATATTTTTCAGGTGTGCCGATTCTTGCGCCGCCCAATCGTCGGCCTTCGGTTGCGCCGACACGATCAGTGCCAGCATCATTGCGTATGTGTACATTCAGGTCCTTTTCGGTGGTGAATATTGGATGAAAACCGTCGATCAACCCGACGGAAACAGTTGTTCGATTGTCGCCGCGCTGTGGATGCCGATCGTCAGCGTTCGCAGTTCCAGATACGAAAGCATCCCGATTCGCTCGATGATGGAGCTTGGCACCGAGCGAAACTTGCTTTCCAACAGAGCAATCGACACATCGCGGAGGGCAGATTCCTTGCCCGTTTCTACGCCCAGTTCAATGCCTTTGTCGTACGGCGTCTTGTTCATCGCTTTCACCTTCGAGTAGGGTTCGGCCTTCGTGATTCGTTCGAAAATCTCAATTCCTGCATCGTCGAGCGGCAAGTAAGCTTGTACGCAATCGCTCAGCAGAAAACGCTGATGGTCGTTGATCGGGGCGTTGGCGAGTCGGAGCAATGTCTCGGCTCCGAGTGATGGCCATTCATCGCGATTTGCTCGCATCAAGGCGGAGAGCGCCACGCCGAGCCAGTTGTCGCCACGACTGTATTGTAAGGCATCGAGCGAGCGCAATCCAACGTACAAGTACTGAAACCGCATCACCTGCAATGGGCCGAAGTCTTCGATCACTTCGTCTGTGCCGATGCCTTCCATGCCGACGCGAAGGTAAAGTACGATCGGCAGTACCGGCAAACGGTGCTTGTCTCGCAGGTGAAAGTAGTATCTCGGCAGCCGTGGCTTCAGCACGGTCGTGCGGTCCCCGGATTCGATTTCCACATGGACAAGCGCGAGACATTCTTCAGCCCCGTTCGCGGATTGCGACCGCGTCGTCCGTAGTTTCGCGACGAGATCGAGAATATGTCGTTCGCCCTCCGGCGGGTTCGGCAGGACTTCCTTGTCGAGCCACTGTGGCGATGTCAGGTCGAATTCCTTCGCGTATACCTCGAAGAAAAGGTTCATGAACTGAGGGAAAAACTCGCGGATCATCTCCTTAAATCGCTGATCGTGATCCATGTTTGTTCCCCGAGTATCTGGTAAACTGCTTCTAACGAATAATTTATACGGGCGTAGCGAGTCATGAGAAATCGATTGAGCCGAGCTGGATTTACGCTGATCGAGCTACTCGTTGTGATCGCAATCATCGCAATTTTGATCGGGTTGCTACTCCCGGCAGTTCAGAAAGTCCGCGAGGCAGCGGCACGTTCGAGTTGCCAAAATAACATGAAGCAGACGGCACTCGCACTGCATCAGGTGCACGACTCAGCCGGCAAACTCCCTGCGACGATCTACAGCAACCCGGCGTTCACCCGTTCGTGGACGCCGGAGATTTTGCCGTTCATCGAGCAAAATGCATTGTTTCAACGTTACCGTATGGATCGCCCGTGGGACCACATCGACAACCAGCCCGCCGTCAGTGCCACGATTCCTACCTTCCTCTGCCCCTCGGCCCCATCGGGCCGCAACAGGATCGAAGGGAGCAACACTTACGGCATTTCCGATTACAGCGCCATTTACGATGTGGACCTCGCACTGATCGCCACCGGTTTGCTGAACCCGTGGAATGGCCCGCGCGACGGAGCGATGCCGAACGAAACGGGTGGCACGTTGCTCGGCATCACCGATGGCACTTCGAATACCATTCTGGTGGCCGAAGTGTCAGGTCGGCCTGCGGTGTACATATTCGGCAAACCCGCAGGCACAACGCGGGTGCCTTCGTGGGCCGCCTACAACGGCATGATCCCGATCAATCTTGACGGCTGGTTGAGCGACGGTTCCGGAGCGTGGGGGCCGTGCGCGATCAATTGCTCGAACGCGCACGAAGTCTATTCGTTTCACACCGGCGGCGCGAATCTGTCGTTCGCCGATGGCCGCGTTAAGTTCGTCAGTGCCAACGTCAGTATCCGGATAATGGCTGCACTCGTAACTAGAGCCGGCGGCGAAACCGAAACGCGTATCGATTGAGTCGCGTGCCGGTATTTCCGACAGTTCTGTTACCACCTGTTCAACCATTTTCGCTCAGGCGAACAAATCGTTCGTTTGCGCTCAAACCTCAATCGCGAGTTGCGTAACGTGTGCTATCGTTGTAAATTGAGCGTGTGGCGGGTCGTTCGATGCTTCGTTTGACCACCACAACACCGCGATGAAACAAAAATACTGTTTCCGATTTGCTTCCCTTGTAAACTTACATTAACTTTGGCCAAAATTATTTCGACTCGAGGAGCCACCGTTAGCCCAGCGGTCGTGCTGCCAACAGAAGGTGAGGGGCATATGGCATTCGCTCTGAGTATCGGTAAATGCAGTTTGTTGGGGAATTATCGCGAAAATAACGAAGATTCTATCGACGTGAAGCAGTTCCCAGATCTGATCGTCAGCATCGTGGCGGACGGCATGGGCGGTCAAGCCGCCGGTGAGATCGCGAGCAAACGCGCGATCGAAATCATTCCACGCGAACTTCGCAAGAATCTGTCGTCGCACCTCGTCACCGAGGGCGTGAAGTCAGTCAGCAAGCGGGCCATCGTTCAGGCGAACGAAGAAATCATGGCGATGGGTGCCCTCGACAAAGACATGAAGAACATGGGCACCACGGTGGTCATGGCCGTGTGGCGCAAAGGCAACGAGATGTTCATTTCGGGCGTCGGCGATAGCCGTTGCTACATGATTCGCGATAAAACGATCACGCAATTGACGGTCGATCACTCGCTTGCCCGCGCATTGGTTGAAGCGAAAACGATCTCCGAAGCCGAAGCCCGCGATCACCGTTTCAAAAACGTGCTCTGGAAGTACCTCGGCAGCAAAGAAGTCGGCGAAGGCACCGATGTGACGGTCATCCACATCAAAAACAACGACCGTTTCTTACTCTGTTCGGACGGCCTGACCGGCGTCGTAACCGACGAACAACTCCTGAACTTCATCGGCCAGCAATCGGACATGCAGGCGTGTGCGGAGGGCCTCGGGCAACTCGCGCTCGACTCTGGTTCCCGCGATAACGTTTCGTGTGTGGTGATCGAAGTGTCCGAAAGCTAATCAACTGCGACCCGCGACGAATATTATCCGGCGCGGGTTGGTTCGCATCACCAGTAAGTGTGCGCCGTTGGTTTCATCACCAGTTCCGGAATGGAAACGTGTGGCGGCAGCATCGTCACGAACAGAATCGCGGCGGCCACGTCCTCGGGCTTCAAAATTAACGCGCGGGCTTCGTCCGATACGGGCTTCGGTCGGAACGCCAAAATCGGTGTGTCGATCTCGCCCGGATAGACGTTACTGACGCGAATGCCACTCTCTCGTTCCTCGTTCGACAGACACATTCCCAACCCGCCCATGCCGAATTTCGATGCGACGTACGCGGCCCCACCGAGTGGATTCGCACGTTTGCCAGCAACCGAAACGAGGTTGACGATGACGCCATCCTTGCGTTCGGTCATCTGCGGCAACACCGCGTGAATGCAGTAGAACGCACCGTCGAGATTCGCGCGAATCAGCGCGTCCCAGCTTTCCGGCGTCAGCTCGCGGATCGCTCGCTGCTTCAGATTCGACCCCGCATTGTTGACGAGAATGTCGACTTTGCCGAACTTCGTAGTGGCCGCTTCGATGAGTGCCTGACATTGTTTCGCCTCGGCGACATCGCACGCCACTGCGAACAGTTTCGGCGAGGAACCGAGTTCGACGCATGCCGCATCAAGCTTCGCTTTATCGCGACCCGAAATGACCACCGAAGCCCCTTCCGCAAGGAACGCCTCCGCAACCGCCTTGCCCACGCCAGAACCTCCGCCCGTCACGACCGCGACTTTGCCCGTCAGCTTGCTCATGTTTCACTCTGTGTGTTGCGGACAGTCGAAAGGGCACGTTATGGGATTGCATGGAAACCGCCAGAGATGCTTACGCGGAAGCATCGGATTCGTCTGGAGTCGGAGCAGCAGGAACACACTTCTCCATTTCACGGCAAAGTTTGTCGAACGATGGCGAGTTCGTGCGGCACTCGTTAAGATCCATGCTGTTGATGAAATCCCTCGCGTCGATTACTTTTTTGTACTTCCTCGTTTTATTCACGGAGCGAAGTTGCTCGTCTAACCAAGCCGCCCCGCTTCGTAGTTCGAATAGACCGCGCATCGGCACGGGGTTTGGCAAATTGTTGATTCCGCCGAGCGTCGAGGCACCTGCCAC
>Ga0105044_10002950_pt1 | contig 23289 bp, 28 predicted proteins | sample MAT01_FD_78092 | JGI IMG/M metagenome (GOLD analysis project Ga0105044, IMG submission 78092) | Freshwater microbial communities from Lake Fryxell liftoff mats and glacier meltwater in Antarctica - MAT-01 | ecosystem: Environmental > Aquatic > Freshwater > Ice > Liftoff microbial mat | place...
ATAAAAATGGTTTTTCAACAGCATAGAACTTAACAGGTCATTCTTTTCAATGAGGGCTGTCTGTATTGCTACACACAATAAAAATGGTTTTTCAACAGCATAGAACTTAACGGGTATCGGTACTTTTGAATATCTTGTTCCTGCCCCCGTAAGACAGGAAAAAACTATCTTAATTTCAATGTTACAATGGCCATCACCACGCATAGTATTGTTATAATCCAAAACCGCACGGCTATTTTACTTTCATGGTAACCTAACTTTTGGTAATGGTGATGAAGTGGACTCATTAAAAAAACCCGTCTTCCTTCGCCATACTTTCGCTTGGTATATTTAAACCACGAGACCTGTATCATTACACTCAATAATTCAACAAAAAACACAAGGCAAAAAATAGGAATCAACAGCTCTTTACGCACAATGATTGCCAATGCTGCAATGATACCTCCGAGTGCCAAACTTCCGGTATCACCCATAAAAACCTGCGCCGGATAGGAGTTGTACCATAAAAATCCAATACAGGCGCCTACAAAAGCTGCAATAAAAATGGACAGTTCACCCAGGTTGGGGATGTACATAATATTGAGGTATTCTGCAAACTTGATATTACCACTTGTGTAGGCAAAAATGCCCAGCGAAATACCAATGATGGCGCTAACCCCCGTTGCCAATCCATCCAATCCATCTGTAATATTTGCACCATTACTTACCGCTGTTACAATAAATATTACAATGAGGATATACAATATATAGGTGTACTCCTGCAAACCAGCAGGTAAAAGCTTTGCATAATTGAACTCATGATTTTTTACAAAAGGAATGGTAGTAATGGGTGATTTCACTTTCACAAACAGGTGCCTTTTACCATCAATATTTACTACGTTAAAACTGTCGCTCATTAATATTTCTCCCGGTTGCAATACGGATTCTCTCACTTGTGAAAAATCAGGATTGTACACTTCCCTTTGCACCACCACACTCTCCGTAAAATAGAGCGTTGCTCCAACAATGATTCCCAACACAACCTGTCCAAAAATTTTGAAACGCCCGGCCAAACCATCACTATCACTCTTTTTATAATTGGCACCCTTTGCCTGCGCCAATCGTTTAGACCTGATCTTTAAATAGTCATCGATAAAACCAATGATGCCTAACCAAACCGTACACAATATCATCAGGCGGATGTACACTTTATCAAGGTTCGCCAGTAATAAAGTGGGTATTAAAATCGCCAGTAAAATAATGATACCACCCATTGTTGGGGTACCTTTTTTCTGCTGCTCACCAGCCAGTCCCAAATCCCTAACCGTTTCGCCCAACTGCTTTTTTTGCAGGAAACGGATCAGTTTTTTGCCATACACGGTAGTAATAAATAAACTTAATATCACCGCAAGCATCACACGAAATGTAATGAACTGAAACAGTCCGCTGCCCGGAAATTTTGATACTTTCCAGTGCTCCGTTAACCAATCAAATAAGTGATACAGCATGTTTCTTTTAATTTGCCAATTAGCTAATTCGATAATGTGCTAATTTTTTAAAATCATTAGCTAATATTTTTAATCGTTATTTTTCTATACAATCCCATCATTAGCACATTAGCACATTGGCTAATTAGCTAATTACGTAATGTGCTAATTACTTCTCCAGCAACTCAAACATTTCCCTCAACACTTCTTTATCGTCGAAATGATTTTTAACTCCTTTGATATCCTGGTATTTTTCATGTCCTTTTCCTGCTACTAAAATAATATCATCGCCTGCTGCCAAACTAACTGCTGTTTTAATGGCTTCTTTCCGGTCGGCGATGGTGATGAATTTTTTTCTTGCTACTACATTTACGCCTGCTTCCATCTCACGTAATATTTCCAAAGGATCCTCACTGCGGGGATTATCCGCTGTAAAAATTACCCGATCGCTGTATTCGCAAGCCACTTCTGCCATCACCGGCCGCTTGGTCTTATCCCGGTCGCCGCCGCAGCCTACTACGGTGATAATGCGTTCATGTCCATGTCTTAATTTCTTGATCGTAGCCAACACATTCAGTAATGCGTCGGGCGTGTGTGCGTAATCGATGATGCCAATTATTCTATCTTTCGCACTCACCATAAAATCAAACCTTCCTTCTGCACCATCCAGACTGCTCAACAATTGAAGCACTGTATTTTTATCTTCTCCCAAACAAACAGCAGCGCCATATACTGCTAATAAATTATACGCATTGAACTCTCCGATCATTCTAAAATAAACTTCGGTTTCATTTACCATCATGTGCAAACCGGTAATACTATTATCAAGGATTTTACCCTTAAAGTCAGCCATCGTCTTGAGACTGTAGTAATACTTTTTTGCCACGGTATTCTGCAACATCACCATTCCACGTTTATCATCTGCATTGCTGATAGCAAAAGCGGATGAAGGCAATGTATCGAACCATGATTTTTTTACCCGGATGTACTCATCAAATGTTTTATGATAATCCAAATGATCGTGCGATATATTACTAAAAAGCGCTCCAGCAAACTGTAATCCAGTAATGCGATGCTGGTGTATGGCATGACTACTGCATTCCATGAAAACATATTGACAACCTGCATCTGCCATTTGGCTGAGCAGCGCATTCACACTCACTGCATCCGGCGTTGTATGAGTGGATGAAATAATTGCATCCCCCACCTGGTTTTGAACGGTACTGATTAAACCACATTTATACCCAAGGGCAGAAAACAATTTCCACAATAGAGTAGCAATGGTGGTTTTTCCGTTTGTACCGGTTACGCCTACCAGTTTCATTTTCAAAGAAGGCTCCCCATAATAATTATGACTTACAAAGCCTGCTGCCACTGCACTATTTTCAACCTTTATCCAAACTAAATCATCACTCGTTGCTGTAGGTAATGTTTCGCAGATAACCGAAGTTGCTCCGTTGGCGATAGCAGTTTCTATAAACTGGTGCCCATCGGCGGCACTTCCCTTTAAAGCAATGAAACAACTACCAGCACTCACTTTACGGGAGTCGATTTGTAAATCCTTCACTTCAATGCCGGTATCACCCTTTACAGATCTGATGCTAACTTTATATAGTATGTCTTTTAAAATCAATTTAGTTGTAGTGTTACAGTTTGTCCTTTTTTAAAAGTAGCACCAGATAATAATGACTGACTTAACACCCTGCCCCTACCGCTCGCCACTACTCTCAATCCTTTATTTTCTAACAAATACACGGCATCTTTCAATCCCATTCCAATCACACTCGGCGTAATTAATTTAGCAGTGCTACTATTAGTTGGTTGATTCAACACCGCTGTATTATTTTGCATGCTCATTGTTCTCCAATATCCACCAGCCGCAGAGTCAATAAAGGGTACATTCAGCCAACTAAAAATTGAATTCAATTCATTCTTCATGCCGTAATAATTATATTGCAACGTATCCCGAAGCACCGGCTCTGTAAACTTTCGGGTACTTAAAAAACGTGCATAAATTTTATCACTGATTTCCTTAAACACTGTACCGGAAACATCCGCACCATAAATTAATTTTGATTCGTTGCTATTCTGAATCACTACGGCCATAGTGTATTTTGGCGCATTAGCTGGAAAATAACCAATGAAAGAAGCCTGGTATATTTTGTTGCCTTTGTTATATCCCCTGTTGTCTAAAGCCGTTACTGCTGTTCCGGTTTTGCCTGCAATTGAATAAGAAGAATCAAATAATATTTTATGACCAGTACCATGTACACTATCCACTACAGCAGACAGGCATTCCTTTAATTGCGCAAGCGTTTCTTCACTGCATATTTTTTCTACCAATACCACCGGTTCAATTCTCTTTACATCTACACCATATTCCGTTACTGCATTTACCAGGTATGGCTTCATCATGGTGCCATTGTTTGCCACTGCATTGTACAACATCAGCATGTGCAAGGGCGTTACCAGCTCTTCATAACCATGCGCCATATATGGAATGGTTGTTTTGGCCCAGCTACGATTGGTTGGCTTTTTAATAGTCGGTTTTCCGGAAGAAGCGGTTATGTCAATACCCGTCATAGTATCTAAACGGAGGTCATGCAAATGATTGACAAATTTAGAAGGCTGGTTGTGGTAATATTGGTCGGCTAGTTTTGCAAACGCCACATTACTACTTGTATAAAAAGCCTCTTTAACAGTTATGTTACCGGCACCCATGTGAGCATCCTTAATGCGAAGTCCGTAAAATAATTTTGCGCCGCCTTCACAATCCACGATGCTATTTTTATTTACATATTTATCTTCCAATAAACCAATGAGTGTTGCCAGTTTGAAGATAGAACCAGGTTCGGTAGTTTTACCAAATCCATAATTCAAATCTTCTGAATAAGAACCATCTACCTGTTTGCCCAAATTGGCAATCGCTTTAATTTTACCAGTGGCTGTCTCCATTACGATCACGGTGCCATGTGTAGAATTATTGCCGATCAACATTTTCATGAGTGCACTTTCAGCTACATCCTGCACGTAGGTATCCAATGTTGTAATGATGTCCCTGCCATTTTCAGGCTCCACTTCCGCACCTTCTACCGGCATGTAAGCACCAGCTATATAACGCATCAAACGCTGACCGGATCTGCCTCTTAATAAACTATCGTAACTCTGCTCAAGACCCACATTTAATTTTGCATTGTCTCTTGATAAGCCAATAGTTCTGTTAGCCAGTAGCACATAGGGATTGATGCGTTTATCCCTTGGATCAATGATGAATCCACTTTTATTTCTGCCTTGTCTTACCAGGGGAAAATCACGTAACCGGGCATATTCTACAAAAGAGATTTTCTTCTTAAGTGAATAAAACCGGTCTCTGTTTTTGTAGGCCAACTGTAGTTCCTTTTTGTATTCCGTACGGGTTTTATCACCAAAAAGATTAGCCAGACAAATACCCAGGGAGTCTACATTGTCTTTAAAACGTTTACCATTTTTTGCTCTCAATCCTTCTGCACCAAAATCTACATACACATCAAAGATGGGAATAGACGTACTCAGCATATTGCCATCTTCGCTAAAAATTGTTCCCCGTTCTGCACCAAGCGGCACATATTTCAGGTGCATACTATCACCCATGCTTTGCCAATAGGCACCTTCCACCTGTTGAATATAAATAGCCCTGCCCAACACCACCGCTCCCAGTGCTATTATCCCTATAAAACAGAGATAGACCCGCCACAATATGTCTTTTTTTATATCCAAAGTATTGATCAATAGCACCCCGGCTAACCTATTTTTAAATCACTGGTAATTAAGTATTGTATAAATTTTGAAACCTTTTATTAGCTGGTGTTACTGGTTGTCGGAAGCTGCGGGTGTCAATGAAACTGGAGCGCTTGTCAACTCTTTTAATCCCAATGGCTCCACCACTTTTACCAATTCGCTTGCTTTACTTCTAAAAATCACTTCACTCTTGATTGTCTTGTATTCGTATTCCAACTCTTTGATATGCCTTTCTGTTGCACTAATTTTTCTTGTCAGCTTATCGGCATTGTGTCCATTGTAGATGTACAATACCGCCAATACTGCCAGGAACAGGAAAAACGGAATATTCCGCACCACCCACTTATGGCTCAGCATTTTCTTCCAGTCAAACCTGGGAGACAATGGTTGCTCCTGTTGTGTATATTTATCTTCAAGCGTTTTTTTCATAATTTATTTGCCTGGCGATCCAGGCACGGTTGTTATTTTTTTTCTGCAACCCTCAACTTTGCACTCCTGGACCGTTTGTTTTGTTTTGTTTCAATTGATCCCGGCAGTATTGGCTTTTTGGTGATGATGATAAACGGATTCTCCGGTTTTACCCCATAGACTTCATCCACCTCTTCTTCGGAGAAACTGCCTGCTTTAAAAAAGTTTTTTACTATTCTGTCTTCCAGCGAATGGAAGGTGATAATGACTACCCGGCCACCTGGCTTTAGCAATGCCGGTGTCTGTTGCAACAATTCTTTTAATGCCCCCAACTCGTCGTTTACTTCAATTCGCAATGCCTGAAAAACCTGCGCAAAGTATTTTTGCGGAATTCCCTTCACAGCAGATTGTACCGCTTGTTTAAATTGATTGATGGTCTTAACCGGCATCAACGCCCTTTGTTGAACAATGGTTTTGGCAAGCGTTTTTGAATTGGTCACTTCTCCATATTGTTCCAACAATTTGTGCAATTGTAATTCGGTAAAATTTTTAAGAATATCCGCAGCAGTATTTTTTTGCCGCTGATCCATCCGCATGTCAAGTGCTGCATCAAAACGGGTGGAAAAGCCCCGCTTTGCTTCATCAAACTGGTGACTGGATACGCCCAAATCGGCAAGAACTCCATCTACCTGTGTTATTTTATGCAGCCGCAAAAAACGCTGCAAATGCCTGAAATTCTGAGGTATAAATATTACCCGCTTATCATCCGGCAAATTTTTACGGGCATCTTCATCCTGGTCAAAAGCCACCAGGGTGCCATTTTCATTTAAGTGCTGCAGTAAGGCACGGCTATGTCCGCCGCCGCCGAAAGTGCAATCCACATAAATACCGCCCGGCTTAATATCAAGCCCTTCGATTGCCTCTTGCAGCAATACGGGGATATGATAGCTTTCGGGTTGATCGGTTGATGCATTGATAGGTAATTTGCTTTCGTTATGAGGCTTACTTTTCAACATGTCAACTTTTCAACTTTTCGTTATTTTTATTCATTACTTCATTTGCCAGTTCACTGTAGGATTCCGGTGAAAAGGATTCAAAGAACTTGTTATATTTAGTTTTATCCCAGATTTCAATTTTATCTACTGCCGACACCAACACCACGTCTTTTTCCAACCCCGCATATTCCATCAATGCTTTTGGAATCAACAAGCGCCCGGCCGAGTCCAGCTCAATATTGGTAGCCCCGTTTAAAAAGTAGCGACGGAATTGCCTTACTTTGGGATCAAATTCGTTCAACTTGCTCACTTCCGAAAAAATAGGCTCCCAAACCTGCATTGGGTACAATGTCAAACAAGTTTCAATCCCTCTGTTTATCACAAACTGCCCTACACTTTCTTCCCCCAACTGTTTCTTAAAACCAGCAGGTAGAAGGAAGCGCCCCTTAGCGTCCATCGTAACCTCATATTCGCCAAGAAAACCGATCATTTACGGGGGTTTATACAATTTGAAATAAATATTACCACAAAATAACACTTTTTCCCACTTTCACATCAATTATGATGAAAACATTTTTATCCACAGCAGTTTTAACCCAGGTTACAGGGGCTTTAAGGTGCATTTGCCTGATTTTACGGGTGAATAACTTGTTAATATAGCTGTATAACCTGTGGATTAATGTTGCTAGTGTTAAATGAAAGGCGAATGGTGAAAGGTAAATGGTGAGTATTTTACAATTCACCAATCGATAGATTTGGTCACAAAAAACATATCCGTTATAAAACAATGGGCTTTATAAAACTTGCGAATTCCCATAAAAAAAGCTCCGGGATGGAGCCATATTCTAAACCTGAAAAAGGGTGTTGTTGATTAGATTTTGGTTAAAGGGAAAGTAAGGAAAAATGTGGTTCCTTTACCAGGAACACTTTCCGCTTTTACGGTGCCATGATGCGCATCTACCATTGTTTTTACATAACTCAATCCCAATCCAAAACCTTTTACGTTGTGAAGATTTCCGGTATGCGCCCGGTAAAATTTTTCAAAGATGCGACTAACGGTTTCTTTATTCATCCCGATACCGTTGTCTTCAATTTTAATTTTTAATTGATTGCCTGCAGTTTGGGTACTCAATTTAATCAGCAGATTTTCTTTCGAATATTTTACCGCGTTATCCAGCAGGTTACTGATCAGGTTGGTAAAATGTACATCATCGGCTAATATAAGATCTTTAGCTGCATCCAGATTTACTACCAATTTACCGTTTACCTGCTCTACCTGCAAGTGAATATTATTCAACGCACTGGTAATTAAATCGTGGGCGTATAACTTTTTTAGATTCAACTGAACTTCCTGCCTGTCGAGCAAAGCAGCTTGTAGTATAGTTTCTACCTGCTTGTTCATGCGCTTGTTTTCCTCTTTGATGATACCCGTAAAATAATCCATTTTCTCCCGGTTGTTGATTACCTTTTCATTTTTTAAAGCATCCACAGCCAGCGAAATAGTTGCCAACGGCGTTTTAAATTCATGGGTCATATTGTTGATGAAATCAGATTTAATTTCACTCAATTTCTTTTGCTTTAACAATGCCCTGATCGTAAGAAAGAAGGCGGTTACGATGATGATGGTGAATAAAGTTGCCCCAACAATAAACCAGGTCATCGAACGCCAGATTAGTTTTTTTGCATGCGGTACTGTTATCATTAAAACCTCCTGTGGAGATATCCCTTCGGATAAACTGCCACCTGGAGATTCCAGTTGAATCACATGCATCCGGTTATTGGCAGAGTCGACATACAACCTGTAAAAATTTTCGGACTGAATTTCTTCACCCACAAGCGAAAGGGGAAAAATGGCGAATTCAAAAGGTATTCTGTGAAGACTTTGCTTGTCAAATGCTTTTTTTATGATTGCCCTTATTTCATCGATCGAATATTTTTGAGTAATGGTAGGTTTAAAAATTTCCAACTGTAGTTTTTCACTTGGAAACAACAACTGGTTCTTTTTCATCATCGGCATTAAATTGCCTTTTTCTTCCATCAGGTCGTTGGCAGCCTGATTGGTAGCCATGCTTACGTGCTCATAAAATTTTTGCTCCTCCGATTCGAGAGAGCCTTTGATCCATAAATATTGAAAAAAAATAATCCCCAGCAGGGATAGTAAAACAAGGACCGTAATAATGGGGAAAATTCGCTTCATTCTTATAAAAGTAAATCAATTAAGGGCGCTAAAGTACTGTAAAGACCCGAAACAATAAATTTAACGAAGCTTTGAAAATAAAAAATCTACTTAAAATTAGCTGTACAAAGAATAATCGATTATTTTAGTTCAATGATTTCTCCAGCAACCGGCACACTGTTAATTGCAGACCCATTTTTAAAAGATCCACATTTTATGAGGACCGTTGTATTTATTTGTGAACACCAGCCGGAAGGGAGTTTTGGATTTGTTTTAAATAAACCGTACGAGCAAACATTGGATGAATTAATTATCAGCATTGAAGGATTTCCGATTCCCGTTTATTATGGAGGACCAGTGCAGGTAGACACCATTCATTTTTTGCACCAATACCCCGAACTGATACCCGGCGGGCAGGAAGTAATGAAGGGAGTGTATTGGGGTGGAGATTTTGAGATGGTTACACAACTGCTGAAAAACAATGAAATTGATTTAAGTAAAATTCGCTTTTTTTTGGGATACAGTGGCTGGAGCGAAGGACAATTAGTTGCTGAGATGAAAGAAAAAACCTGGCTAACTGTATCGGCTACTCAAAAACTGGTGTTTCATCCTAATCCCGATGAAATATGGAAAGATAGCCTGAAACATTTAGGCGGCGATTACGAAATGATGATCAACTTTCCGATTGACCCACAGCTAAATTAAATGATATATCCATCTGTTTGTAAAGAAAAAAGTATCCGCAAAAGTCCTTCCTGTTGCAATGCCCTGCTTTATTAAAACCGCCCAACCCATTACTGGTACTCAGTTTTATCAACTGAGATAAAATCTTTTATTCAATTTTTCTTCCCATGCATTCATATTTAATTATCTTGAACAAATGATATACGCATTTGTGAAATTTATTGCAAAGGGAGCTATTCGATTATATTGCCGTGATTTACGAATCAACCAACCTGGATTGTTAAACCATAACGGGCCGATGATGCTGGCCTCCAACCATCCCAATTCTTTCCTGGACGCTATCATTTTATGCACCATTTTTAAAAAACCCGTTTACTCACTTGCGAGGGGAGATGCCTTTAAAGGGAAACTGATTTCCAACATTTTATTTTCATTAAAACTATTACCAGTGTACCGGATCAGTGAAGGCGTTGAAAACCTGGAAGACAATTATAAAACGTTTGACCAGTGTAAGGAAATATTTAAAAAGAATGGTATTGTATTAATTTTTAGTGAGGGCTTGTGTATTAACGAATGGCACCTGCGCCCACTAAAAAAGGGAACCGCAAGACTGGCCTTTAACAGTTGGGCAGATGGCATTCCTTTAAAGGTATTACCTGTAGGAATTAATTACAGTTCCTTTAAAAACTTTGGTAAAAATATACAGCTTTTTTTTGGTGAATTTATTACGGTAGATGATATGAACCTGAAAGATGGTGCAGGCAAATCGATCCAAACTTTTAATGCAAATCTTCAAAAACAATTGGCGCCTTTTGTATTTGAAATTGAGGAGTCGGATGAGAAGAAGCTGAGGGATACCTTTTGCATCCAACAGTCCTTTTTAAAAAGAATTGTATTTTTTTTCCCTTCCATCATTGGATGGATATTTCATGCGCCCCTCTATTATCCGGTTAAAATTTTTGTTACCAATAAAACAACGGATACCGACCATTTTGATTCGGTGGTAGTAGCTATTTTATTACTGGTCTATCCATTGTATGTTTTCCTGATTGCATTGTTAACGCTGATAATTAGCGGATCCTGGTATGCCTTATCCCTGCTGTTCATTTTTCCTTTTACGGCATGGGCGCATCTGCATTTGAAGAAACAACTATAAAGTTCTATTAAGCCTAAAGTGACTCAAAGTGATAATACAAATTACAGGCACTAATTAACTAAAGGTGATAACACGAATTTTAGGCACTAATTACATGAATTAACTCAAAGTTGTAGCACGAATTTTAGGCACTAATTACACGAATTAACAACTTTATTAACGTATACTTTATAACTCGTATGGTAAAATAAATAGTCCGTGAATTTAAAGTTAACACAGATGTAGTTGTGAATCAGATTGCAGAGGAAAGAGCATTCTTGTTAAAGACCTAATCAAATAAAAACAACCCTATAAAAGCATTTACTTTTTGATGTTTAAACTTAAAATCTTTACGGACTTTTCCATTCAATTGAAACAAATGGTCAGTGTTATTTACCGGCCAAAATATATAGCGATATCCGACAGGTATCCGATTTCGAATGTACCCATATATATTTTTAGCCGAATTTATCAATACATCTTCTTACACTCCTTAGCGCATTTCCGGCAGGCGTCTGCACATTCTTTGCAATGCTCATTATCATGTTTGCCACATTCATCTGAACAAGCTTCGCACACTTCAGCACATAACCTGCAAACATCAATTGATTTAGCACTGCCCAGGCTCATTAACTGAGCTGCTGCATAACACAGCACAGCACATTCCATGTCCATTTGGATGCAGAGCGACATCATTTTAACATCTTTTACCTGCAGGCAGGATGCTGCACAATGATTACAAAGCGCCGCACATTTAAGGCAGGCTTCAATACATTTTTTATTCTCGTGGTAACCCATTCTATTATATTTAAAAGTGAAATAATTAAAAATAATTCCAGCTAGTTTTGTTTAAAAAGGATCTGATAATTCGCTGATACGTATCAATTTTTTATTTACAAATTCATCGATACCCAATTCAGAAAGTTCTCTTCCATAGCCAGAACGTTTGGTGCCTCCAAAAGGCAAATCAGCCTGCGTCCAGGTTGGATGGTTGATGAAAACCATGCCGGTATCAATCTGGTCCGCCACCCTTTTTCCTCTTTCAATATCCTCTGTAAATACTGAACCGCCCAAGCCGTAAGGAGAATCGTTGGCTAAATCAATTGCCCCCTGCTCATCCTTCACCCTGAAAAATGTGGCCACCGGACCAAACAACTCTTCGTAGTAAACAGGATTGTTTTGTTGCATATTTGCAATGATGGTCGGCTCCATAAAAGCACCTTCCCTTTTTACTCTCTTTCCTCCCAATAAAATAGTTGCACCGCCATCAACAGCCTTTTGAACCTGATCGGCTATTTGCGCTGCTGCTGCTTCGCTGCTCATCGGCCCCAATTGTGTGTCGGCCTCCATTGGATCACCCACTATCAATTGCGAAAGTTTGGTTTTAAATTTTTCTAAAAAAATATCAGCCACACTTTCTACCACAATAAATCTCTTGGAGGCAACACAACACTGCCCGTTATTATTGATCCTTCCCGTAACAGCCCATTCGACTGTTTTATCCATATCGGCATCTTCCAATACAATAAATGCATCACTACCTCCTAATTCCAAAACCGATTTCTTTAAGTACTTCCCCGCTTCCGAAGCTATGCTGGCACCAGCTTCTTCACTGCCGGTAAGTGACACTCCTTTAATTCTTTTATCAGCTACCAATGCAGATGCCCGGGTGCCTGATATCAGCAGGTTAGTGTACAATCCAACCGGCGCTCCTGCTTCTTTAAACAATTCTTCAATGGCAATACCACATTGAGGAACGATGGAAGCATGTTTTACTAAAATGGTATTGCCTGTCATAATATTAGGTGCGGCAAAACGGGCTACCTGGTAAAATGGAAAATTCCATGGTTCTACACCTAGCAAAACCCCAATAGGACTGTGCCTGATAAGTGCCTCACCATGCACAGGATGCAGTATTTTATCTGCTAAAAAATTTTCTCCATTGCTGGCGTAGTAATCAAATATCTCAGCACTTAATTTTATTTCACCTTCTGCATGTGCAAATAATTTCCCCATTTCTAAAGTTATCATCTTCGCTAACATATCTTTCTTCTCTCTCAGTAAACCAGCAACCTTGTGTAGCAAACTGGCCCGCAATTTAAAATCCGTTTGCTTCCAGTCTTCAAAACTGCTCGCTGCTTTTGCAACTGCATTATCCAACTGTTCATCTGTCATTTCAGCAAAGGTTTGGATTACAGTATTAGTGGTGGGATTAATTGTTTGAATGGGCATATAATGAATTAATTTTTTGAATAAAGTAGACTGAATATAATTATATAAAGGTGGTTACTCCTGCACACAAAAGTGTTACATAACTTCTTTTATAAGTTGTATCATTCACACATCTGTTACTTTAATACTTAAAAAAAATTAAGCCATAGTTGGAAACTGGCATAGATGCTTAAAGAAAATTTTGAAATCGTTTAGACATTACCTGGTGCTCATTTTAACCAGCAGGTTATTTTGATGTAGATGCGGGAAGCGAATGTATTTTACGTATTTTTTTTATCGCCCAAAAAGAAGCCAATACCCAGGCAATGCCAAAGCAAAAAGCTGCAATTACATCTGTAGCATAATGAACCATTAAAATTATCCTGCTAAGGCCAATAGCGATCGTAGATAACAATAATAAGAATGAGATTGCATATTTTTTGAAAGTTGAAATAGTTGTCTTCCATAAAAGGTATACAAGAATGCTGCAAAAAATAAAAGAGGAAACGGAATGGCCACTTGGAAAACTATAACCAACAATGTTTTCAATAAGCATTGAATCTGGCCGATGTCTTTTAAAAAATGCCTTTAATAAAAACATTACTGCAGTGCTGCTGATTGCAATAACGGCTATATCTATAGCAATTATTTTTTTATTTTTCCAAAGAAGAATTGCTATCAGTAGAATATAAGCTGGTAATAAAAATTGTGATGACCCAAAAAACGTAACTACTATCATCACCTTGACTAAGAGAGCAGTAGAATTGGCTTTTAAAAAGTTATTACAGCTGTGTCAAATTGATTATTTTTTTCTAAAACATTTTCATCTGCGATCGTAAAAAAAAGTGTGGAAGCAGCAAAGAAGAAAACAGCAACAAAAAATCCTGCTGAAATTTCTTTTAAAAGAATATTTATTTTTTTCATTGAAAACTTGTTTTATCAATTTGAAACAGGCACAATTAATTCAATGGCCGCCGTTAGTAAAATCGCCTCAATATCAGCCACTTTACCAATGTATTCTCCATCTACCTGAAAGTATGCTTTCCTTTTTAGACGCATTGTTAAGTGGCTGGTCTTAAAAACTACTGTTTTATCATGATCAAAAGAAGCGTGGGAAACCAGCATTTTTAATATTTCGGAAGCAGCTATTTTTTTTATTACAATCACTTCAAACAATTCATCTTCTATACTACCCGAAGGATTTATAACTGCACCAGTTCCGTATTTTGTACCATTGGCTATCACATTCATTGCTGCCTTTATTTCAATAATTTCATTATCCATCACTATAGATACCTGCATTATTGAGTTTATAAATAAAAGACTCCTTGCCACTTTTATAGTTGCTTTTACATAACCCCATATTCCACGTATTTTTTCTGATTAAAATTTTTTTACCATACATGCTTTAAAGCCAATATCACTCAAATGAATACATAGCCTGTCGTTTAACTTTAGCACGTGTATTTTCTTTACAGCACCAGCTAAAATTACATGCAATGCCTCCGCTGGTATTTCACTAATGCCCAGTTCCTTTGCCAGTCCATTTGCTGACCCGGCGGGTAGTACACCAAGTGGGATATTATTTTGCAGCAAACATTCTGCAACAAAGCTAACTGTACCATCACCACCCACAGCTACTACTTTATCTGGTTTAAACACTGCAATCTTATCCTTTATCGATTGTATTGTAAAGCCAGTATTGAGAAAGTAAAACTCAATGGAGTGATGTAGGAATTAAAATACGCTGCTATTTCTTTTGGCCAATCCATAGAATGATTACCAGAACCAGGATTGATTACAAATAATATTTTAAGCCTGCCAGTTGCTTCTTTTTGTAAAGTATCTTTGTTTATGAGGTCTTCATGTACCAAAGTATGAGTGTTTAAATTGTAAATTATATTTCATACTCAGGGGGAAATTAAAAAGTAAACCCAACAATTGTATGGTAAAAAAATCAAGATACCCGGATATTGTTATAAAGGTATATCATGGTTATGGACATACCAATAATCTGGTGGTTTATGGCCATGTTTTAAGAGGAAAAGGTTTTTATCAACGCAGTTACACCGGCAACGTTGTAATCAATTTTATTAACCTCTTCAGGCTATTTTTTATTACACCGTTGCCAAATGTACGGGTAGTGCTTCAATGGCAAAACCAGCGTGTTTACAGCGCTACGGAAAGTGACGGCTTTTTTAAATTTGAATGGCAATCTGAAAGCCCGGTTTTGGCAGGATGGCATGCTGTAAAAGTCGATTTATTAGATGCAAGTGAGCGGCGTACGGCCACAGGTGAAGGGAAAATTTTTGTGCCACATAGCACACAGTATGGTTTTATATCCGACATTGATGATACGGTACTTGTTTCTCACTCGGCCGCTACGGGAAAAAAACTTTGGGCAATGTTAACCAAAAACCCACGCAGCAGAAAAACATTTGCAGATGTTGTCAACTATTATCAATTACTAAGTAATGCTCATACGGAACCTGCTTTACCCAACCCTTTTTTTTACGTATCCAGCAGCGAATGGAATCTGTATGATTACCTGAATGAGTTTTTTAAATTCAATCAACTGCCTAAAGGAGCCTTTCTTTTGAACGAAATAAAAAAATGGTACCAGTTACTTAAAACCGGCAAAACAAAACACCAGGGAAAATTACATAGAGTACTAAGAGTGCTTAAAGCATTTCCTGCACAACAGTTTGTGTTGCTAGGCGACAATTCGCAAAGTGACCCGGATATTTACAGGTTGATAGCTAACAGGTATCCCAACCAGATACTGGCTATTTATATTAGAAATATTAGCAAACAAAAAGAAACTTTTACAAAACAGGTATTAACGTCGATCAACAATAAATCTATTTATACCTGCCTTTATAAACACACAAGCGAAGCTATCACACATTCCAAATCTATTGGACTTATTGTTTAATTAATTGATAAACTAAAAGGGTATTTACTGAATTACGAAATCATATCAACAACAAAACTCTTATTAGAAGCATTAACCAAACTGCATCGTTCAACTATTTTTACCATTAATACTTTTGTACCACTTAACAAATTCTATCCAAAAAACAGCAATGAAACCAATAGCGCAACATAAGCCCAATTGGTATAAATCAGGCGTTTGAAAAAGAAAAAATATAGTGAGTGGTTTTAAAAAAAATATTCAGGCGGTATATCTGCTGCTATCGAAATTCCTTCTTCCACCATCATACTGTCTCCCACTACCACATCTTCACTTTTTATTTCTGCAACTAAGCCATCTCTAATTACTTTACAAGTTGGCTGTGTAAAGTGTTTCGATTTTTTTAAGGCGGTATCACTATTCCTTTGGGCCATTTGGTACAAAATTGAGAAAATTGTTCTCGTCACTAAATAAATATGCCTCATCTTCTTTTTTCAATGCAGTATTCAAATAATTTGAACGAACCGTTCGCCTGTTTTTTATTTTGTTGATGTCAAAAGTAAGTACTATGGATACTTTGGTGAGTTTTACATGCAGTATATTTTCATCCTGGTTGGTTGTGGCTAATACCGTAAAAGCACCATTATAACCGGCATTTGCTGCGGCATATTCCAGTGTTTGTGCAAATTCGCCTATTGATAAAATGGTTTCTCTTTGTGTAGGATCAACACCCGGAAGCCAGCGGTTTTTATCCTTGCAAATAATCCAGTGATATGCTTCCTGATATTTGATAAACCAGGGTTACGTATTATGTCCGCTTGGTGCAAGGGAGGCGAGGTGCAAAATATTTCTTTCATCCTGGTTAAGAAAAGATTTGCCAGGTGCGCCAACATTACTATCGGTTCTTATAAAATTATTTTTGTCACTTAGCACATAGCCGCCTGTGCCTGCAACGATAATAGTACCTCCGGCAATTCCTACAAACGTTCTTCGTGTCATAAATGTTATTCTGCCGGTTTAACTAAACTGTATTTTAAAATAACGTACTCAACTAATTCCCACGGCTAATCATCTCCGGAAAACGCATCTCCAATTTTATTCATCAAAGTAGATACCGGCCCTTCCATTTTATTGGTGTTGTCATCGATCGTTTGGTGATTAAATAATTCTCCTGTTTTTAATCCAGGTGGTAAAAAAAGTAGTATTGTATGCCTTTCGCTGCTCAATAAATCCTCCAGCCCTTTTTCTTTTTGTAATGCTGCTGCGTAGTCGCTTTGTTGAATCACCTGCAGATATCCATTGGCAACCTCGTCTAATTTTGTGTTTATATAATTACCATCTTTTTTAGTAAACTCCGTAATATGAATTAGAACCGCCGCTTTATTGGTAAACATTTTATCCAATAATTCTTTTGTGGTCTTTTGTTCTTGTATTACCAAAGCATTTTCTTTCGTTCGGGTAGCTTCATACAACCCTGTTAAAAAAATTACCAATACCGATTGGCTAACAATGTCAAATAAATTTTCATTTTCGGGTTGGCCGGTTGTTGCATCCATTTTTTGGAGCGCAGGATATTTTAAAAATTCCTGTAAGTCCTGGGAAAGGTTCATGTTCTTTATTTTTAGATAATTAAGGAAAAAGGTTGCTATGAAGTTTAAAATTTACTAATAAATCCTTTTTTAACTGTTTGGTTTTATACAGCCCTTGCAACTTCTTGCGTGAATTTTTGGTCTTCTGCCTTGTGCCTGCTTGTTTCATCTTTAAACAATGCCACTACCAATATCTTATTCAAGTTTTCAACCACCACTGCATTATCCGCTTCTATCCAACTGCTGGCAATTTTTGTTGAGGTACACGACGTTACAATAAGAATAGCCGCTATTAAAGTTGGAAAGATGATTTTTTTCATACTTAAATTATTTTTTAGCTGCAAATTTTTATGAGAAAAAAGTAATTTCTACATAAGCAAAGATGGTTAAAGCGCACGCATCTACTGTTGCACAGTTATTGAAATATGTTGCATCATTCACACATTCAGGCTGTATAAAGCAATCTCATTGGGAATATTGCTGCAGAATTTGTAGCAGTTGACTTGTCGGCACAACGCCAGACTGCCGCCACTTTATCACACCATTTTTAAAGAGGATGAGGGTGGGTACGCCCTGTATCTGATAGGCAGAGGCTGTCTGCGGACTTTTATCAATATCTATTTTTAAAATGATTAGCTTATCACCGGTTTTCCTTTTTAGCTCTTCTAAAATTGGTTTCATTGTTTTGCAGGGGCCACACCATTCTGCAAAAAAATCTACCAGCGTTGGTGTATCGCTTTTTATCATTTCTGAAAATTTATTAGCCATAATTTATTTATTTGCTTTTTCTTTTTTTTTGAAGAATCTTCTTAGTAAAAAATTGTGCTGGAGTGCTTCCAGGTTTTCATCTAATTTTTGACTGCTTGTTTCCAGGTTTTTCAACGTGTTTGTTATAGAGGAAGCGGCTGATGGATCATTCAATAATACGCCGGCGATATTGTCTTTTTGATTTAGCCGTTCACTGACCGTTTTTAAATTTGCAGCAAACGCAGTGACTGCATCTGCCGACTTCTCCAATTGCGATAACGTCCCTTTAATATTTGCATAAAAAATGGTATCCGCAACCAGGTCATTGATTGAATTACCGGGCTTATTAATTTTGTCTGAGAAACTTTCCAGATTGTCTAAAACGGTTTTGCTGGCTAAAGAAACGGTTTTAAAATTTGATACCGTAGCCTGTAAATTTTCAACAGTACTGGTAAGTTTATTGGCCATGGCGGGATCATTTAGCAGAGTTGCCAATACACCTTGTCCACTGTCTATTTTTTTACTGATACTTTTAAAATCTTTTGTTATTTCCAACAGGTTTTTATTATTATCCTGTAAAGTTGTTAGCATATCATCTGTACTTAATGCGGTTGTTACCTGTAAAAAATCATTTGTTACTACATGAGGCAAAGTAGAATCTCCGCCATAAATAACCACGATCTTATTGCCTATCAATCCATCTGAGCCTATTTTTGCCATCGCATCTTTATAGATATGTGGTTGTGCCTCGTCCTCAATGCTCATGGTAACTTCTACCTGAGAACTTCCATGAAAACTGATTTTTTTTACAGTGCCAATTTTTACACCAGAAAACCACACGTTACCGCCTTTTAATAATCCACCCACATCATTAAATACTGCATGTATGGTAAATGATTTTACAAACGTTTTTTTCTGTCCGCCTAATGTAAATATGGTAGCAACCAATATTGCCAATCCTATCAGTATAAATATTCCAACTATTACAGGACGGTTATTTTTTATAGTACTCATTTGCTATTGATAAAATTATAATCGTAAAATATCTTTGTTACTGGATTCTCTTTATTAAAAATTGCTTCGAAAGTTCCGGGTATTAAAAATTTACCTTCCACAATCATGGTTACTTTATTGGCAGTGGCTTTGGCACAGGTAAGGTCGTGGGTGATGATGATTGAACTGGCATTGTATTGCTGCTGCACTTTAACAATAAGGTTGTTTATTTCAATACAGGTAATAGGGTCAAGACCGGAAGTTGGTTCATCATACAACATAATTTCCGGCTTCATAATAAGCGTACGGGCAATACCAATCCGCTTACGTTGGCCGCCCGAAAGTTCCGAAGGCATTTGATTGATGGTTTTTGATAACCCTACATCATTCAACACTGCTTCAATCGCAATATTTACCTCTTTTGTTTTTAGGTTTCGTTTGTTTCTTATCAGTGGAAATGCTAGATTTTCTCTTACACTCATGCTGTCGTATAAAGCACTGCTCTGAAAAGAAAATCCAATTTTTAATCGCAATGCCTGCAATGCCTTTCCATTAATTTTATCTACTTCCTGTCCCAGCACTTTTACCGTGCCGCTATCAGGCTTTAACAAGCCTGAAATAATTTTTATTAATACAGATTTCCCGCTACCCGAACGGCCAAGAACCGCAATATTTTCTCCTCTCAAAATATCAAGATCAATTCCATTCAGCACAACATTGCTATCAAATGATTTTTTCAAATTCCTTATAGAGATTACTGTAGTCTCCCCATCAATAGTCGATTTGTCCTTTTCCATTAGTTGATCAGCATCCATCTTTTATCTTATTGCATTTACAAATTGTACGATCACCATCTCTTCAACAAATATCAAAAACATAGAAAGTACAACAGCAGTATTTGCTGCCATACCCACACCCTTGGTACCATTTTTTGCAAAATAGCCCTGGTAACAACCAGCCACACCAATAGTAAATCCATAACAGGTAGCTTTAAAAATAGAGGAAATAATATCAAGGAATGAAATGGTTTTGAAAGCACTATTGATGAAAGCTGGAAAGCTCGTTAATTCATTCTGGTGAATATTAAGGTAAGCACCTAACATACCGACTAAGCCAGAATAAAGTACCAATACAGGAAGCATCAAAGTGACTGCTGAAATTCGGGTAACTACCAAAAATTTGAAAGGGTTTGTACCCGATACTTCCATGGCATCAATTTGCTCAGTTACTTTCATAGAACCTAACTCTGCTCCTACATTTGATCCAACTTTGCCAGCCACAATCAATGCAGTAACCAATGGTGCCAATGCTCTGATCACTGCAATCGAAATTAAGGAAGGTAACCATGAGGTCGCTCCAAATTCTGCTAAAGATGGCCGGGATTGTTTTGTAAAAACTAACCCTGTAATAAAACCCGTTAAAGAAATTAACGGCAAAGATTTGCACCCAACCTGGTAACATTGGTTGATAAGTTCTTTAAATTCAAATGGAGTTGAAAAAGCTTCTTTGAAATATTGCAGGATGAATTTGTTAACACTATAAATAGCAGTAAAAAAATTATCCATCTTTTTTGAAAGGAAGTATTTCTGCCTCGGTAAAACTTCGATATTTTCTGTATCCGGCTCCATTGCTGATTATTATTTGGTTTCTAATACCATGCTATCCTGTTTCAATGCTGCATTGGGGGAGTACGAACCAACATGTGGACTAATAAGAATAATTTTGATTGCTTCCATCTTCTTGTCACTGATTATTGAAAAAAACTTAGGCAACGTTAAGATCCTTATTAAGATAAACATACGTTATGGACCGAAGAAACCCGTCACTCTCTTTAAAAAGCTTTATTTTTCTTCTAACGATTTTGAATTTAATTGAAGGCTAATCTTTTCCTTTTTATTTGTAAGCTACTCCTATAATTTGAAAGCTTTCTCTAATGTGTGAATGATGCAACTTTTTTATATTATAATGTAATATTTGCCGGGTTTTTCATTCTCACCTTTACTTATTGATAAAATACTTCAGCGGTTCAATATTTATACGGTATCCGGCAGAGGGGTTTTGCCTACAAGTTTTGTTAACTTTTGGAATAAAAGAAATGAAGCCGAAGAAATTACGTGGAATACACCGGGCGTTTGGAATGTGAACAATGAATAGCAGGTAGAATATCCTAATGGTTTGGTCATCTAATTCAGTAGAATTTCTACATTAATAAATAAACAAATAATTTTTATGCTATTACCCAAAGCAAAAGACAATAGTAAAAAAGAAATGAGTAAAGCAGTAGGTGCCAACATGCTTGAATTGTAAAAAGACCCGAAAGGAAGAAGCCAAAAGCAGTTGGTTGCCATTGCTTATTCAGAGGCAAGGAGAAAAAAGAAAATTCAATAGCAAAAATTCCCTGCTGCCTGGTGGGCATTTGAGAATTATACTGTGCTTTTGAAATTGCATAAAATAGTTGGGCTTTAAAAATTAATATCGAAAAAATTAAAAATGAACCAATCAGAAATATTAAACTGGAGATATGCTACCAAAGCAATGACAACAGAGGTGATACCAGATGAAAAAATAAATTCAATCTTAAATGTTACGCTGCTATGTCCTACGTCCTCAGGTCTGATGCCTTTTCATATTATTTTGATAAGTAACAAAGTGATGAAGAAAAAAATATGGGCGATTGCGCATAACCAACCTGTAGTAGAGCAGTCACCACACTTGATGGTTTTTACTGCCTGGGATAGCTAGACAGAAGAACGAGTGAACCAGCATTTTACTTACATGAATAAAAAAAAGAGGAATGCCGGATTCCACAACAGATGGCTACAGAAAAATGTTGCTGGCACTATTTAAAACGCAAACTAACGAACAACACTTTCAACACGCTGCAAAGCAATCTTACATTGGTTTAGGCTATGCTACCATTGCAGCAGCAAATGAACAGGTAGTTGCTACACCAATGGAAGGATTTAGTGCTGAAGCGCTCGACGAATTACTAAACTTAAAAAAGCAGGCTTTAAAAAGTACGGCAATTTTAGCCTTGGGCTATAGAGATATAAAAACAGATTGGTTGGTAAAACTCAAAAAAATTAGAGAACCATTGAGTGAGTTTGTCACAATAATAAAATAGCCCAACATGAAAGTAGTTTTAATTGTACTTGGTATTTTGACGACTTTATTAATTATTTCGCAATTATATTTTACAATGGCAAAAACGGAAACACAACCATATCGAATCATCAAATCAACAAAAGATTTTGAGATACGCCTTTATCCGCCTGCTATGATGGCGACTGTTACGATGAATGCAAAAACATACAAGGAATTATCCTCCGCAGGATTTAGAAAATTGGCATCCTTTATTTTTGGTGGTAATACTGCCAATAAAAATATTGCCATGACAACGCCTGTTCACATGGATATAAATGATTCACTTTCATCTATGAGTTTTGTAATGCCATCCGGGTACACAAAAGATAATTTACCAACACCAAACGATGCTAACATAACCATAAAAACGAATAAGGAAGAATACGTAGCCGCCACTGAATTTGGTGGCTATGCCAATAACGAGGAAATAAAAAAATATGCAGTAAAATTAGAAACTGCTTTGAAAGTAAATGGTATTGAGTATTTCGGAAACTTTCGTTTTTTAGGGTACAATGCGCCGTATCAATTTTGGGGAAGAAAAAATGAGATCATTGTAAACGTTCGTTGGGATGGAAAATAAAACAGCAGCCAGGATATAAATATGAGTAACAAAATAATTGCACAAATTATTAAGGCCGGTAAAGATTACAAAACGGGCGACACTACCATTACAGCGTTGCAGCCTTCCACGATGGATTTACTTGCCGGGGAGCTTACCTTGATATTAGGTCCTTCTGGTTCAGGCAAAACAACGTTGCTTTCTTTATTTGGCTGTGTAATTTATCCCACTTCGGGTGAAGTTTTTATTGATGGGGTTAAAATAAATGATTTGAGTGAGAATAAATTAGCTGCTATCAGATTAGAGAAAATTGGGTTTGTGTTTCAACAATTTAATTTGGTTGCACCACTAAATTCTCTTGAAAATGTGATGTTGCCAATGATGTTGCAGGGCGTTGCAGAAAAGGAAGCAACTACAAGGGCAACTACTGCCCTTGCAAATGTTGGAATGGATAAAAAAATAGGCAAACTACCTAAAACATTGAGTGGTGG
>Ga0105044_10002951_pt1 | contig 23287 bp, 14 predicted proteins | sample MAT01_FD_78092 | JGI IMG/M metagenome (GOLD analysis project Ga0105044, IMG submission 78092) | Freshwater microbial communities from Lake Fryxell liftoff mats and glacier meltwater in Antarctica - MAT-01 | ecosystem: Environmental > Aquatic > Freshwater > Ice > Liftoff microbial mat | place...
GGATCGGTGCGACCTTCCCGCTGACCAAAGCCGCGGACGCGCTTCGTGCGCTCGAGGGTCGGGTAACGACCGCTAAAGTGCTGCTGCTCCCCAAGGGATAGCCGCGCATTTGCCAGGTCCCGAAGATCGTTCGTCCCGTGGAGGGCCACGGTCTCTCGTGGCCGGGCTTGCGCGCCCGCGCGCTGCCAACGTCCGCACATGCCTCCTCTCGTCGCACACGCCCCAACGAACGCCCGACCCGATCCCCGGCAAATCCCGGCCTCGACGGAGCGAGGCCCTCCACGGGAGGAGAAGGCGCATGGTGTCCGTCGAGGCCGGGATTTGCGGAGGCCCAACACGGCAGCCGCTTGGCATTTCATCTGCGCGCAATTGGCAGCGTGGGACGCGCATTCCCGGGCCACGAGGGAGGGGCCAGATCGGAACCCGGCGGAAGCTCGGACCGTAGAGTTTGGAGTCCGACCTTTAGGCCGTCCGAAGAGAGTATAATCGGGTTTGCGGACGGCCTGAAGGCCGGACGCCAAACGTTTTGCAGCAAGGAGTAATGGATTGAGATGAACTGTGGCTGCCTGTGGGTTTGCCTTCTGGGCGGCGTCGGTTTCGCTTCGAGGCTGCCATTGCGCGCCCGTGTGCCGGCAAACCCCTTCTTCATGAGCCTCCTTTCCTTGCGGATTGCCTGTCTTGGTTGTGTCGCGTCGCTGGCCCTTTTTCTGGGCGGACCGCTCGTTCGCGCGGCCGACGCTCCGTTCGAGCTGAAGGAGGGCGATCGGGTCGTTTTTATCGGTGACCGCTTGATCGAGGCGGAACAGGAGAGCGGCTGGATCGAGCTCATGCTGACCACACGCTTTCCCGATCGCTCGGTCACATTTCGGAACCTCGGGTGGAATGGCGACACGCCTGCGGGCGAATCGCGTTTGGGTCTGGCTTTGATTCAGGCTGGACGCGAAACGCCGGACGAAGGCTGGCGTCAATTGGTGCGCCAGATCGAGGAGGCCAAACCCACGGTGGTTTTTCTCGGGTATGGGATGGCGAGTTCTTTTGCAGGTACGGCGGGACTCCCCGTGTTCAAGGAGCAAATGACGCGCCTCCTCGACACCGTCGAACGGATCTCCCCGGGCGCGCGGATGGTCATCCTCAGTCCGATCGCCCACGAGGCGCTGGGCGGGGCCTGGCCCGATCCTCGCGCGCACAACGAACAGCTGCGTGCATACTCCGCGGCGCTCGCCCAGCTGGCCGCCGATCGAAAGGCCCGTTTCGTTTCGCTCTACACCGCCACCGAAGCGCGCGCCGCCGCCGCCGCCGCGCAGCCGGCGCTCACCTTTAACGGTATTCATCCGACGGATAACGGCTTTCGGGTCCTCGCGGAAATCGTCGAGCGGGATCTCTTCGACGTCGAACGGGCGGGTAACTGGCGGGCCACGGGCGTCTCCATGGAACCGCTGCGACAGGCGATCGTACGCAAGAACGAGTGGTTTTTCCACCGCTCGCGGCCGGCGAACATGGTGTACATCTTCGGCTTCCGGAAACACGAGCAGGGGAAAAACGCGACGGAGGTCTTTCGGTTCGATCAATTGATCGCCGCGGAAGAACGACGCATTGCGCAGATGCGCAAACCGGGAGCGCCCGCCGTTCCGGAAATTCCGCGCACCGCCGGTCAGGCCGGCTTGCCGCAGAAGGACCAGCCGTATCCGGAATTCAAGGTGGATGACGCGCTCGAGGTGACCCTGTGGGCCGAAAATCCCCTCTTGCACAAGCCGGTCCAGATGAACTTCGACGCCCGCGGTCGTCTCTGGATCGCCAGTTCCGAACTCTACCCGCAGATCGAGCCGGGTCAGGCGGCGAACGACAAGATCGTCGTGCTCGAGGACACCACGGGCGCGGGCCGCGCGGACAAGACGACGGTTTTCGCCGACGGACTCGTCATTCCGACGGGGATCGAAATCGGCGACGGCGGGGCTTACGTGGCACAGGGTACGGAGCTGCTGCATTTTCGCGACACCGACGGCGATGGCCGCTCCGATCGACGCCGCACCGTGCTGAGCGGTTTCGGCACCGAGGACACCCACCACAATCTTCACACGCTGCGTTGGGGACCGGACGGACGGCTCTACATGAATCAGTCCGTCTACACGCGGACGGACACTGAGACGCCCACCGGCGTGGTGCGTCTCAAGGCGGGGGGCATGTTCCGCTTCGATCCACGCACGCACGAGATGAGCATCCCGTACCGAGGCTGGATCAATGCCTGGGGTCACGCTTTCGACGATTACGGCGATTCGTTTGTCACGGACGGAGCGGGTTCTCAGGGAGTCACCTGGGCCTTCCCCGGTGCGACCTTTCGCACGCTGGCCCCGGCGCGTCGCCAGGCGCCGAGCATAGGCCCCGGCGTGTATCCGAAATATTGTGGCATCGAGAGTCTGCGCAGTCCCTTGTTTCCCGCCGACTGGCAAGGCGACCTCATCACCGCCGATTTTCGCGCGCACCGGATCGTTCGATTCAAGATGTCCGAAGACGGTGCCGGTTTTGTCACCAAGGAGATGCCCGATTTGATGCGCACGACGGCCGATTCCTTCCGTCCGATCGATCTTCGGCTCGGACCCGACGGCGCGCTTTACATCGCCGACTGGAGCAACCCGATCATCCAGCACGGCGAAGTCGATTTCCGGGATCCGCGCCGGGACAAGGCGCACGGGCGTATCTGGCGGGTAGCGCCGAAGGGCGCGAAGCCGCTCGCGAAGGTGGATTTCGAAACGCTCTCCACCCCCGATCTCCTCAAGCGGCTGCTGCCGTCCAACACCTACGATCAAGCCAAGGCCACGCACGCGCTGGTGGGGCGCGGTGCCGAGAAGGTTGTCCCCGAGCTCGACCGCTGGATGAAAACCCAGATGACCGAGCGCGGTAAACTTCATGGGTTACGTCTGTATCAAGCCTTCAATCGGGTGCCGCCGGGCTTGCTGGCCGAATTGGCGGCGGCCAAGGATTCGCGCGTGCGCGGAGCCGCCGTTCGCGCGGTCGACGGAAAGAACGCGTCGGGACTCGAAATCCTGGAGATGCGGGTGAACGACGAGCACCCGCGGGTGCGACTCGAAGCCGTGCTCGCGCTGGGGCAGGTGGGCTCGGCGCGCGCCGCCGAACTGGCGCTCTCGGCCTTGGACAAGCCGATGGATCCGTTTCTCGATTACGCCATCTGGCAGGCGATCAACGACCTCGCGCAGCCGTGGTTGGCTTCGGTCAAGAGCGGCGCATGGCGGATTGCCGGACGCGAGCCGCAGCTGGAGTTCGCCTTGAAGGCGGTCGAGCCGGCGTTCGCGTCGGACGTTCTCGGTGGATTGATCGCGAAGGGCACGGTTCTTCTCGACGGAACCGGGCCCTGGTTCGAACTGATCGCGGCAGCGGGCGGACCCGCAGAGACCCAAGCGCTTTATGACCGGGTGCTGAAGGGCGATCTGCCCGAGGCCGCGAGCGTACGCGCGGTCACGGCCTTGGCCGACGCCGCCCGTCTACGTGCGGTGACGCCCGCGACGCGGCGCGACGACGTCGCCACGCTGCTCGCGTCGGGTTCGCAGACGCGGCGCATCGCCGCGGCGCAACTCTCGGGCGCGTGGAAAGCGAATGCCGCGGTTCCGCGCCTCCGACAGATGGCGGGCGATGCCGCGGCGGCACCGGGTGTACGCAGCGCGGCGTTTGCAGCCCTGCGCGATATCGGGGGAGCGGACGTGATTGCCGCGTTGAAGGCCTTGTCCGGAGCGAAGACCGAAGCGTCGGTGCGGCGCGATGCGGCGGTGACATTGGCGGGATTGAATTTCGAGGCGGCGGCGCCCGACGTCCTCGACGTCTTGAAGACGACGCGAGACGAATCGCAATCCCAGGCTTTGTGGCGCGCCCTATTGAGTATCAAGGGAGTGGGTACCGCCTTGGCCGACCTTCCGGCCACCGCCGAATTGCCGGCCGAGGTGGCTCGGGCCGGGCTGCGTCCCGCTCGCGAAGGAGATCGGTACCAAGCCCTCGCGGCCGTGTTGGCGAAGAGTGCGGGCCTGACCGCCGCCTCCGGGCCGCTCACGTCGGCACAGTTCCGGACGATCGCCGCCGATGCACTGGCGAAGGGCGACGCGATGAGAGGCGAACGTCTCTATCGCAAAGCCGAACTGGCCTGCATGGCCTGTCATGCGATCGGCGGCGCGGGAGGAAAAATCGGTCCGGACCTCACCAGTATCGGGGCAAGCGCTCCGGCGGACTATCTGGTGGAGTCGATGCTGGCGCCGGGCGCGAAGATTAAGGAAGGCTATCATTCGGTGCAGATCGTGACGCTGGATGGACAGGAATACAGCGGCATGGTGGCCAGGGAAACGGGCACAGAAGTGACGCTGCGCACGGCGGCCAATCAGGACATTTCGATCCCGACGAAGAACATTTCTCGGAGGACCAACATCGGTTCGCTGATGCCGGTGGGCTTGATCGACACCTTGCTGCCGGAAGAGCGCCTCGATCTCTACCAGTTCCTCGCCTCGCTGGGAAAACCCGGCGATTACGACGCGGGGAAAGGCGGCGTGGCCCGCGCCTGGAAACTGTACCTCATCACGGCTAAAAACGAACAGATGGGCATGGAGCGCGTCGCCTCGGGCGATTTTTCGCTCACCGATTGGGCACCGATCGTCTCGCTCGTTAACGGTACCCTCCCGGTGGCCGCGATCGAAGCGGCGTTTCCGACGCGGACGAATAGCCGTGGTCTCTTCGCGGGCATTTCCTTTGAGTCAACGCAAGGCGGCAAAGTCGACTTCGCGCTCACCGGCGAAGCGATGGGCGCATGGCTCAACGGCAAGCGAGTCGATCCCAAATCGACCTTCAGCGTCACGGCGCGCCCCGGAACCAATACGTTGGTGATCGAAATCGATCCCGCTCATTTGCCCGCGTTGCGCCTGAGTTCCAACGATGTGACGTTTAGGATGGATTGATGCCAGGGAGGAGACGAAACCACCGATTTCAGAGAGTCGCCGATGAACCGAGACCTTCGAGTATGCGAAGAATCTCAGTAATCTCTGAAATCTGTGGATACCTTTTTGGGGCGCGCTCTGGAAGCTATCTCCCAACATCGCGCAAGCTCGGACGGCAGAGTTCGGAGTCCGGCCTTTAGGCCGTCCGGGAAGAATACGATCGGTTTTCGGACGGCCTAAAGGCCGGACTCCAAACGCTTCAAACGCTTTTGCCGCGCGGAGGTGTCGTCGGTTGGGCGCACGAATGTTTCGTGAATCCCACGCGAACGAGAATGCGGTTTATGGCCTCATTACCCTTATCCGTGTTCACCCTCAATTTCACATCTTGGCTTTAGAGCGGCGAAACCGCTAGGCTCAGCTTCTGGGCGTGACCCGTCGTCGTCACGATCGCCAAGGGGGCGGAGGCCATCACTCCGAGGTCTGATGGAAGGGGGCAACGCACGGAGCGCGGATCCCCCTTCGGCCATCTGGCCCCGGAGGTTCTGCGCCTCTCTATATAAACATTTCCGTTCCGATTGGTCGGGTTTGGAACCGTACAGGACGTACCCAAAGCGAATTTTAATTGCAAAAAGCACACTTTAAAATCCGTATGCACTGATGGGTAGCCGTATCTCTGGACACCGGGCACCGGTGATTTGGCTGCTTTTGCCGTGGATCGCAGGGTTGTCTTTGGGCAAAGGAGCGACCTTTCCGATCCCCCTTGTCGCGTTTTTCTCCGCTGCGGCGATCGCGGCAGGTATTTCGGTGCTGGGAGCTCGCTTTGCTTCTCTTTGGCTAGGCGGGGTGGTGGCGAGCGGAGTGTTGGGAGGGGCCGCTTGGTATGAAGCGGTGCGTGCGCGACTTCCAGAGTGGGATTCCCTTCCGGCGCGGGAGGCTCGGCTCTGGGTTTGCGTCGATCGGGTCTTTTCTCCGTCGGCCGATGCGCGTAAGGTCAGCGGTTTGGGACGGGTTTCCTCCGCAGAAGGTCACCTCCGGGGATTGGTCGGGCAATCGCTCTATTTTTCCGGTCGCCTCGTTCGTTCGCAAGCGCGGCCGATCCGCTCGGCGAAGCTTGAGCTGGTCGGCCAACTCCAAGTGCTGGCGAAGAGTCCGCCTGCCGACACCTTCGAAGGTTATCTGGCGGGCACCGGGGTGAACTTTATCCTGGCTCGGGCTCGGGTGGTTACCGAGCGCACGCCGCCCCACGCGTACTGGCGTTGGTGCGAGTCGACGCGGGCGGCGATGAGCGACGCCTTGGGCTTTGGGCTCGCGGCGCATCCCGAGTTGGTGGGAGTGCTGCGTGCGATGATGTTGGGGCAGCAATACGAACTCAGCGAGGAGCAGGGCGATTGGTTTACCCAGAGCGGAACTATGCATCTTTTTTCCATCAGCGGCCTCCACATCGGAGTCATCTCGCTCGCATTGATGGGGCTGCTGGCGATCCTCCGTATGCCGCCGGCCGGACGATTCCTCGCGCTCGTCGTATTGCTCTGGCTCTATGTGGACATCACCGGACGGGTCCCGTCCGCCGTCCGGGCATTTTTAATGATCGCGGTGCTCAAGGCGGGGTCGGTCCTGCGCGCGCCGTCCAATCCCGTGTCGGCGCTGGTCGTTTCGGCGATGCTCGTGCTCGTGGTCGATCCGATGCAATTATTCGGCGCGAGCTTTCAGATGAGCTACGGGATCGTCGCGGCGCTACTGGTGCTGGGTCTTCCGCTGGCCGAAGCTTGGGAGCGCCGTTGGCCGCTATACGCCGACCTGCCCCCCGCACTGTGGCAGTGGAATCACCGCGCAGTCGCCTGGGCGTGGCGGGCGACGCTGGGAACGGTGGCGGTGGGGCTCGCGACGACTCCGGTGAGCGTGATTTCAGGCGTGCTCTATTTCGGATTGGTGACACCCGGGGCGCTGGTCGCCAATTTGGCGACGATTCCGGCGGCTTCTTTGGCGCTGCTCGGCGGTTTTGCTTCCTTGGTGGCGACGCTTTTGGGTGAGCCCGCGGTGAGTCTCCTCTTCAACCACGCCGCGGCGCTCGTGCTCTTGGCCATCGATCGGGGAACCGAGGCGTTTGTCACGCTCCCGGGCGTTTACCTGACCGCCCATTTTTCTTCGGCGTGGATAGGGTTCGTCGCCTTGGCTGGGTTGCTCGCGCTGCTGCTTTTCGGGTACCATTTTGGCTGGTCGCGGCGGGTCGGTGGGTTCTGGCCCCCCTTTGCGTTTACCGCGCTGACAATGATCTTCCTGGTGACATTCGGCTGAAAACGCCTTAGCGTTGTAGGATGAAAAGCGCTTACGAACTCGCGATGGAACGTCTCGCCAAATCCGACCCGGTGAAAGGCCGGCCGTTGACGGCGGAGAAGAAAGCGCGGTTGGGCGAGATCGATACCGTCTACAAAGGCAAAATCGCCGAGCGCGAAATCTTCCTGAAGAAGCAGCTCGAGGACGCTTTGACCCAAGGCAAGTACGAGGAAGCGGAAAAGGTTCGCACGCAGATTGCATTGGAGCGCGCGCGTTTGGAGGAGGAGCGCGAAGAGGAGAAAGAGCGCGTGCGCCGGGCAGGGTAGCAGCCACTCGCAGGGGTGTGGTTTTCACGCCCGTTTCGCGCCGTAAGACTGCGTTGACCCGGGTCGCCGGGGGGGCTTACGCTCGTTTCTTATGTCCACGCCCAATGCCGTCCCCGATAACCTGATGGAAGCCATTGTTTCGCTCGCGAAGCGCCGGGGCTTCGTGTTCCCGTCGTCCGAGATCTACGGGGGGCTCAATGGTTTTTTCGACTATGGTCCGCTGGGCGTCGAATTGAAGAAGAACATCCGCGACGCCTGGTGGCGGGATATGGTGCAGCGGCGGGACGATGTCGTCGGGATTGAAACGTCGATTATCATGCACCCCAAGGTTTGGCAGGCTTCGGGCCACGTCGAAGGCTTCACCGATCCGCTCGTGGACTGCAAAGTCTCCAAGCAGCGCTACCGCGCGGACCAGCTATTTTTTGCCCCGGTCGTCGTGGACGGCAATACCGTGGGTTACGTCTCCGCGCTCGAGAGCGAAAAAACCGTCGAAGAACTCCAGGCCGCAGCGGAACTCTTTAAGCGGAAGAAGGGCATTCAGGGTCAGCTCGCGCCGGTGCAACCGCGGGACATGACCGAAAGTAAACCCGAGGAGGTTGCGCTGATACCGTCTCCCGCGACGGGCGAGCCCGGCAGCCTGACTCCGCCTCGCGCGTTCAATATGATGTTCGAGACCTACGTCGGCGCTCTGAGCGATGCGTCCTCGGTCAGCTACCTACGGCCCGAGACCGCCCAGGGCATGTTCGTGGATTTCAAGAATGTCGTCGATACGGGTCGCGTGAAGTTGCCGTTTGGAATCGCCCAAATCGGCAAGTCGTTCCGCAACGAGATCACGCCGCGCAATTTTATCTTCCGCTCGCGAGAATTCGAGCAGATGGAGATGGAGTACTTCATTCACGAGGATGCGGACTGGTCGAAATGCCACGTCGAGTGGATCGAATGGTGCCGGCAATGGTTGCTCTCGATCGGTCTTCCCGAGTCGCACCTTTCCCTCTACGCCCATCCTCAGGAGAAACTCGCGTTTTACTCGAAGGGTACGGTGGACATCATGTTCCGCTATCCGTTTGGCGTACAGGAGCTGTGGGGCATTGCCGCTCGCGGCAACTACGACCTCGGCCAGCACGCCAAAGCTTCTGGCAAGCCGCAGGAGATTTTCGACGAGGCGTCCAAGAAGAAGTTCGTTCCTCACGTGATCGAACCTGCGGTGGGCGTGGACCGGATCTTCCTGGCCGTGCTCTGCGCGGCGTATGCCGAGGAGAACGTCACGGACGACAAAGGTGCCGTCGAAAAGCGCACCGTCCTGCGCCTGAGCCCGCGCATCGCCCCGGTGAAAGTAGCGGTGCTTCCTTTGCTCAAAAACAAGGAGGCGCTCGTGGGGCGCGCTCGTGAACTTTACAAGAAGCTGCAGCGCCGCTACGCGGCGTTTTACGACGACGGAGGCGCCATCGGTCGGCGTTATCGCCGTCAGGACGAGATCGGCACGCCGTGGTGTGTGACGATAGATTTCGAAACGATCGAAAAGGACGGTACTTTCACCTTGCGCGAGCGCGACTCGATGCAACAGCGCCGCATCGGCGAAGCGGAGTTGTTCGCCATGCTCGAGGAGCAGATCTTCTAAGCGTTCCTCCATCGAGCGGTTCCTTCGCGAGAGAATGGGTTGGCTTCGAGCCCCACTCGAGTCTTCGATAAGCCTCTATGGTTCGTTGGTGCGGAAGACTTGTCGGCGGATACCTCGCCGTTTGGCTCGCGGTTCTGCTGATTACCCCGGCATGCCGTCGCGCGCCTCCGTCGGCTCCGGCCGGGCCGCGCACCGTGGCGCAGGCCACCGCGCAGACGTCCGCCAGCTGCCAGGCATGCCATGCCGAGATCCATCGCGCGTGGGCCTCCACCGACCACGCATTGGCGAATCGATTGACGACCGCGATGCCCGGCGGCCCCGCGATTCTCGGGACGTTTCCCCAAGACGCTCGTCGGGACGAGGCGGTACGCGCGGCGATGATTCTCGGCCACGCGCCGGTCTGGCAGCCGCTGATTGCCCAGGAGGGCGGACGCTGGCAGGCGCACGAACAGACGTACGATCCCGCCAAGAAGGAATGGTTCAATGTTTTTGGCCAGGAGGTGCGACACGCGGGCGAGTGGGGACACTGGAGCGGGCGCGGCATGAACTGGAATTCGATGTGCGCCCACTGCCACATGACCGGGTATCAAAAAAATTACGACGCGACGAACGACCGCTTTCACTCCACCTGGGTCGAACAGGGGATTGGCTGCATTCAATGCCACGGCCCGACCAAACCGGGCCACGGTACGACCTCCGCGGCCGGGGCGGCCGCAAAACCAGCCGCCACGCCGCTTTCGATCGCGGCCGACCGGCAGCGTGCGATGCAGACCTGCGCGCCGTGTCACGCCCGTAACGAACAACTCACCCTCGATTTCCAACCCGGCGACGCCTACCATGACCACTACCGGATCACGCTACCCGTGGATCGAGGCGTCTTCTATCCCGACGGCCAGCAACGCGACGAAGATTTCAACTGGACGTCCGTTCTCACCAGCCGGATGGGCCACGCGGGCGTCACCTGCCTCGATTGTCACGATCCCCACACCAACCGGACGATTCTGCCGACGTCCAATAACGCGCTGTGCCTGCAATGTCACGCCAGCCCGGGACGAGTCATGGCAGGGGGTGCCCGCGCGGTACCGATCGATCCGCTGGGCCACTCGCGGCATAGCGAGGGAAGTGTCGGCAACCAATGTGTGAGCTGCCACATGCCCACGACGACTTATATGCAGCGTTCGCCGCGACACGATCACGGTTGGCTCAAGCCGGATCCTCTGCTGACCCAGGAATTGGGCATCCCCAATGCCTGCAGCACGTGTCACTCCGACAAACCGGTCGCCTGGGCGATCGAAAAAACGGATACGTGGTACGGCGCGAAAATGGATTCGTTGCAGCGCCGCCGCGCCCGGGCGATCGCGGCAGCCCAGGCGACGCAACCGGAAGCCGCGGCGCCATTGTTGTCGCTGCTGAGCATCGAGGAAATTCCCGCCTGGCGCGCGACCTATCTGCAGCTCCTGGCACCTTACGCCGAATCGGCTCCCGGGGTCCTGTCGGCCGCGCAGGCGGCTCTATCGGCCAAGGATCCGCTCGAGCGGTCCGCGGCCGTGCGCGTGCTGGGACCGCATGCACCGTCGCTCCCCCTCTTGCGGCCCTTGCTGAAGGATCCGGTGCGGCTGGTGCGATTGGACGCGGCGTGGGCGTTATCGCGCGAACTGGCGGCCGGATCGCCGGAGCGGATCGAACTCGATAAGTACCTCGCTTTGTCGCTCGATCAGCCGGCGGGTCGACTGCGTCTCGGTCAGGACCTGGCCAACCGGGGGCAGTTGGCGGAGGCGGAAAAGGAAATGAAAACGGCCTCCGCCTGGGATCCGAATTCGCCGGGAATTTTCGATGCGTACGGTTACGTCCTGAGCGCGATCGGCCGCAGCGCCGAAGCCGCGGCCAAGTTTTACCGCGCCGCGTCGCTTCAGCCCATGGAGGCGGAGCCGGCGTTTCGCGCGGGGTTGGCCTATGCCGAAGCGGGCCTGCTGGCGGAAGCGGAGACCTCGTTCCGCTTGGCGCTCCAACGGAACGCGCGGTACGATCGCGCGTGGTACAATCTGGGTTTGTTACTCGCCCAGAAGGAACGGCTGCCGGAAGCGGCCGAAGCGTTGCGTCAGGCCGAAGCGTCCGCACCTCGCGTTGCGGACTACCCGTTCGCGCTGGCGACGGTGCAGCTCCGGCAGAACGACCGTGCGGCCGCCGAGGGCTCCGCGCGCCGCGCGCTGGCGAGCGATCCCAATCACCGGGGAGCGCGACAGTTCCTGGGGCGGTGAGGATAAGGACGCGCAGGGTGCGCACGGCCTCACTGCAGCTTCTTTTCCAGCTCCCGATAGTCCGTTTTTCCGGTGCCGAGCTTGGGGATGGAGGCCACGGCGCGAATCTCGCGCGGAATACTCAGATTGGGCAGACCCTTGGCTTTTGCCACGGCGCGGATCTCTTCCAAGGTCAGGCGCGGTTCGTTCGCGATGAGGATCAGTTTCTCGCCCTTGTCTTCGTCGGGCCGTGCGACCACTGCGACTTGGCAGCGGATGCCGTGTTGGGGAAACGCTCCGGCGAAAGCGTCCTCGACCGCAGTGAGGCTGACCATTTCCCCGGAGATTTTGGCGAAGCGTTTGAGACGTCCCTGAATCTTGATGAAACGCCGAGCGTCGACGGTGACGATGTCGCCGGTGTCATACCAACCGTCGAGCTCCTTGAACTTGGCGTTCGCGTCCGGATTGAGATAGCCCTTCATCACATTCGGTCCGCGCACGAAGAGACGTCCGCCTTCGGGAACGCCTTCGACCGGGGTGAGCTTGTATTCCATTCCGGGGAGGAGACGACCGGCGGATCCGTGACGGGGCGACAGCGGGGTGTTCAGGCTGATGCCGGGACTGCATTCGGTCGCCCCGTAGCCCTCGAGGATGCGCACCCCGAATCGCTGCGCCCAAAGCGTGGACGTCGCCTCCTGGACCTTCTCCGCTCCGGCGAAAAGGTAGCGCACAGAGCGAAAATCGTAGGAATGCGCTCGGCGGGCGTAGAGATTGAGAAACGTATTCGTCGCAAGCAGCATGGTGCTGTCCTGCAGGTAGGCGACCATCGGCACGATGCGGTAGTGCAGCGGGGAGGGATAAAGGAACGTGGAGAAGCCGCGCACCATCGGGAGGATCGCGCCGGCGGTGAGACCGAAGCTGTGAAAAAGAGGGAGCGCGTTGAAGACCCGATCGCTGTCCTGCAGATCGGAAATCGCGAGCAGTTGCGCCACGTTCGAAAGCAGATTGGTGTGCGTGAGCTCCACGCCCTTCGGCACTCCTTCCGAACCGCTGGTGAACAGCACCACGGCCGTTGCCGCCGGATCCGAGGTCGGCGGCAATCGGAAGCGAGTGAGGCGAAGCAACCCGGCGAGGCGAGCGCCGGAGCCGATACGTTGGCGAACGTCTTCCAAATAAACGAAACGGACGCCCGCCTCGGCGAGCGGCTCGAGTTTTAGCCGGGCCTTTTCGACGAAGGCGCGGGAGGTGACGACGTGCGTGAGGCCCGCCAAACCGGCGCAGGCCGACATGATCGCCGGGCCCGAGGTGAAGTTGAGAATCGCGGGAACTTTCCCCAGCGACCACAGGCTGAGCAGCGTCGCCGGCATGCTGTTGACGTTCGGCAAGAGTACTCCCACCCGAGTCGTTTCGGCGGGAAACAAGTGCGGCCATTGTCGCGCCAGAAGAGCGGCGCTCATAAGGAGGCGCCGGTAGGTGAGCTTGCCCGTGATATCCTCGAGCACCGGATGTGTCGGCCGAAGCCGGGCGGCGGCGAGGATCGCCGCCGGCAGGGTGCGTGGCCCCTGTTCGACGTCGGCATGGAAACGCTGCTCCACCATGCGATCGCGCGCCCATTCGGTCAGGCGGTCCCTCGCCTCGGCCGTGCTCGTATTCTCGATCCGGGGAGGGGTGAGCGCCGGGCTGAAATGCAGCGAAACGCGGGGAAACCATTTCTTGTCGTCTCGGTTTCTCGAGAAAGGGAGACGATGGGCGCCGCGCAGATAGGCGGTGATGACCTTCGCTCCGGTCTTGTGGAGGAGAAAACCGGTGCCGTCGAAAAGCTTCATGAGCGAGCCGGTGTCGGAGATCCGACCTTCGGGAAAAAGCACCAGTCGCCCACCGGTCTGGAGATATTCGGCCATGTGTTTGGCCGCATAGGGCGAAAGTGGGTCGATCGGAAAGGTCCGGCGACCGGTCATGATCCAGCGGTGGACCGGGGAGAGTTTCGCGGTGGTCGCCGAGGTCACGAAGCGCCAGTCGTCATCGAGGCAGACGCCGAGAAAGAGCCAGTCGAACCAGGAAACGTGATTGGGCAGCAGGAGGATCGGCCCCGGCGCTTTCAGGACCTCCGTGTCGAAGGATTTGAAGCCGAAAAGGAGCCGCAAAAGAAAGCGAATCGGAAAAAGCATGGCGTACCGCAAGGGATGCGCGGTCTTGAGGGTTCCGTCTATCCGAATTGTGCGGGCCCGCCCTACGACGCTTTCTACCGCACGACCCGCGGATCCGTGCGGACCGCTTGGACCACCTGACCCTCGGTCTTTTGGGTGTCCGCCCATTCGCGGCCGAGTCGGTTGTTCGATCGGTCGCGGGCGCTCTCCTGCGGCGAATTGTCGGAGCCGATCTCGTGGGCTTCGCTGACCTGCTCGGCGAAAGCGGTGCCAAAGGTGCGCGTGAGCCAGTAGCTCCAGAGGACGTGGCGCGTGGAATCCTCATTGTACGCGGCGTCGGCGGTCGCGAGGCGACGCGAGGAGCGCTCGGCGTATTCCTTGATTCTCAACAAGACGGGCGCTTTGAGCGGATGGGTCGCCAGCAGGTCGCGCTCGGTCGGGGTGAGCGGACGATCGTAGCGAAGCGAAAGCGTGTCCAAGTCGTTTCGATTGATTCGGAGCTGCGTCATGCCGTCGCGCCGGACCGTCTCCAGGCGAATGGACATGAGCACGTCGTGGAGTTTGAAATGGAGACGCGCGCTGAGATCGAGGCGGCGCGAGGTGATGCCGTCGCGGATCAATTCGTGGAGGAACGCGACTTCCTTCCGGACCGAGGATCGCAGCGTATCGGCGAGCGTCATACCGGGGAGAACCAGGCTGCCGGCGTCGATTTTTTCCAGAGGGACGTCGAATTCGTCGCTGCCGAACGGAACGTCCTCGGGAGCGTCGAGCTTCATGCCCGCATCGACGCGGATGCCGCCGAGCGTGAGGTCGAGCCGCAGCGGAAAGAGGCCGACGACGTCCGCACTGGCCCGGGCGACGCGAATGCGCAGGGGCGGCGGTTTGGGCAACCGAGCCGTCGGGGGCGGAGTCGCTTCGATCGCAAGGCCGATCCATCGGGCGGTGGCGACGGGGACGAGTTCTGTTCGGTCGAACTCCACCCGGCGCAGCGTTCCCTCGCCACCGGAGATCGCGCCCAGCAGACTGGGCAGTGCCGACGCGGTGGCTCGTGCCAGCAGCCAGTCGCCGGCGAGGTAAATTCCCACCAGGAGGATAACCGACCCCCCTGCGGTAATCGTCAGGAAACGGAAGAGACTGCGTCGCATCACGAAGGGATCTTCGAACGCCGCGCAGGATTTCCTCGCCGCAGCGGATCCGTTTCGAGCCTAAACCGCACGCTAACGCGCATACAGTTCCCCGAGAGATTTGAGATAAGCGGCGGTTCCTCCGAGGAGCGATTCCAGCTGCGGCGCGCGGTAGCGCCACTGCCAGTTTCCCTGGGGCAAGCCGGGCGTGTTCAGACGTGCTTCCGCTCCGAGGCTCAGGATGTCCTGCAAGGGCAGCACCGCGAGACGACTCACCACGCGATAGGAGGCGCGGATGAAATCCCAGCCGATTTCATGACCGCCGACGTTGAAGTACCGCCGCGCGTGATCTTTCTCCCGCTCCGTCGCCGTCGCGTACCAACCGAGGCTGGTGTTGTTGTCGTGGGTTCCGGGATACACGACAGAATTGGCCGCCAGATTGTGCGGAAGGTAGAGATTGTCGCCCTCGGACCCGAACGCGAACTGGAGAACGGACATGCCGGGCAGGCCCGTGCGCTCGCGAAGCTCTTCGACCGAGGCGGTCAGCTCGCCGAGGTCCTCGGCGACGATGCGCGCGTCGGGGAAGGCCTTTTTCACCGCGCGGAAGAAATCGAGTCCGGGGCCGTCGGTCCAGGCACCGACCTTCGCGGTCTTCGCCGGGTAGGGGATGCTCCAATACCGGTCGAAACCGCGGAAGTGGTCGATCCGGACGACGTCGTAAAGGGCGAAGGAGGCGCTCAACCGCTCCATCCACCAGGAGTAGCCGTCCCGTCGGTGCACATCCCACCGGTAAAGGGGATTGCCCCAGAGTTGGCCGTCGTCGGAGAAGTAGTCCGGCGGTACACCGGCGACGGCGAGAGGTTCGCAGGTGTTTTCGTCGATTTCGAAAAGGCCGGGATTGGCCCAAACGTCTGCGCTGTCGTAGGCCACGAAGATCGGCAGATCCCCGACGACCTGCACGCCCCGTTGTTTTGCGACGGAGCGGAGGCGGGCCCATTGGCCGAAAAAGAGATATTGATAGAACGCGTGGGCTTCGATCTGCGTCGCGAGTGCGGCACGCAGCGGCGACTTCAGGGCGGCGGGAAAAGAGCGGGATTCGACCGGCCACTCCAACCAGGATTTGCCCCGATAGTGGTCCTTGAGGGCGCGAAAGTAGGCATAATCGTCGAGCCAGCCCGATCGCTCGGACCGGAAGGCTCCAAAATCTCCATACGGGAGCACGATGTGTTTGTCCCGATAGGCGAGATACGCCTCAAACAGAAGCGGCCACTTCAGTTGGTAGAGAGCCCCGAAATCGATGTTATCGGGAGCGAGCCGTTGAAGAGGCGCGAGCGATTCTTCCGCCAGCAACCCGTAGCGCACCAGAGCCTTCAAATCGACGAGGTAGGGATTCCCGGCAAACGCCGAAAAACATTGGTAGGGAGAGTCTCCATACCCGGTCGGACCGAGCGGGCACAGCTGCCAATACTTCAAGCCCGCCCGTTGGAGGAACTCCAGAAAGCGATCCGCCGATTCGTCGAACGTGCCAATTCCCTGATCCCCGGGAAAAGAGGTTGGATGGAGCAGTGCGCCTGCTCCCCGCTCCTGGAGCCACGAGAAGAGCGGAAGCGAATCGTCCTCGGGTGAGGATGGAAAAGAGGAAGATGGCATGGGTGACACGTCGGCAAAAGAGACGGCATTGCGCAATCTCCATGACGAAATCTCTTTCCGGAGACAGGCCCCGGGAAATTCGCCCCCTTGGATGGCTATAAGTCCGGCCTGTTCTCCGCCGAGACGCCGCCCGGGGGGATGTAGATCGGTCGCGGCGGCCGAATCCGGTCGCGCCAAGTCTTGATGATGATCGCGTAACCCAAGCACCCTCCGATGATCCCGATGACAAAGGCTCCCAAATAAAGAGAGATTACTCCCTCGCGCGTGAAGAGGTCACGAGGAGCAGTCGAGATATGGCGCCAGACCGCGGCGGGATTTGTCCCCCGCACCAGTTCGCCGACGAAATAGCACGCCGGCAGGTGGACGGGTGCGGTCAGCGGTGTCGAAAGAAACTGCAACGCAATGCACAGAAGTAAGTTACCGCGGACGCAGAGCGCCGCGATCACTGCAAAGAGCGACTGGGCCGGGAGAAACGGCATCACCGTGATGGGAAAACCCACCAGCCACGCTCGGGCGAGAGACTCGCGCGTGGGGCTCCAAAGCTTCTTATCGAGTATGCGATCGCCCAGCCGAGAGTGAATCCACCCTCCTTTGAGGCGGCTGCGCGAAAGACGGCTGCGGTGCATCAACCGCATGGCCCAGAGCGGGAGTCTCATGATGCGGTCCGCGCCGTGGAACTCAAATCGTCCGCAGGCCTGCCCCGGGGAGAACGCGAATCGCGCCTCGGATCGATGCGGAAAATCGAGCGACGGACGGTCATGCGGTATGCTCCAAATCGTCGGAGAAACGTAACCAGCGGGAGATAGGTCATTTATTTTGGCAAGAACCACCGTCTTTCGCATGGGGCGCATCCCCTTCAAACGTGGCTCGTGCAGGTGAGAGAAGTTCTCCTCCTTGTAAGCCGGGCGCAACCTTCGGCGAACATTTCGTCCCGGCTGGTTTGCTCACGAGCGATTTCCGGCACTTGTCCACAGGTTTGTTCCGCGAACATTCTAAGGAGGGCATGAAAAGTGCTAAAGGATGTATGATTTCTAATCATGCGACCGCCCGATCTACGTTTTAGCCGGTTTTTGACACCCATCGCCGGGTGCGACGTCTTTATTTTGTCCTGGCCGCATGCGCAGACATCTTCTATTACATTGATAAATAATAGATTATGTGAGCGGAAGGAAATTTCCGTTCCTGAAGCTATCCTCACTCCAAGTCAAGGGGCAGAATGCTTGGCCGAGCCCGTTCGCTCGAAGTGCGAGATGAAAACAGCCTCCGTTGAGGGCTCCCACGCCGCGATTCGTCTCACTTTCCCTCGGAGTTTTAAACGTTTCTTGTCTACCGGGCCCGAGTCGGACGGCAGGGAGCTGTTGGATGAAGGGGTGAAAAATAACGGCCCTCCCTAGGTAGAGCCGAATGCCAGGTTCGTCGGTGGTCTCTCGTTCATCTCATCTCAATCCGTTCAGTTTCTTCTCTTCATGATTTTATTTCTAGTTCGTCCAGCCCGACTTTTGTCGAGCCTTCTTCTTTTTGCCTGCGCCGTCGCGACCAGTCATGCTCAAGCCCCCGCCGCGGCTCCCGCCGCTCCGGCGGAACCCACGCTTGAGCAGCGCGTCGCCGACATCGAAGCCTATATGAACAACGGGGCACGTACGCCCGACGTCGCGTCGAAAGTTGCCGGTCCCGGTCCCGGTCACAATGCGTGGCAAATGGTCAGCACCGCGTTGGTTCTTTTTATGACCTTGCCTGGGTTGGCGCTCTTCTACGGCGGCTTGGTTCGCCGGAAAAACGTCCTTTCGGTCCTTGCTCAATGTTTAGGCATCGCCGGCTTGGTCACCATCCTTTGGTGGGCGATCGGGTACAGCTTGTCGTTCTCCGGGGGCAACGCGTTCATTGGAGACACCGCCAATATGTTCCTCAACGGGGTCGAACCGGGCAAAGTGGGCGCGGGCTACCATTGGATCAGCGACAGCATGTGGGCGATGTTCCAGCTCACGTTCGCGATCATCACGCCAGCCCTCATCATCGGCGCTATCGCCGAGCGCATGAAGTTCATTGCGGTCCTGATGTTCGTCACGCTCTGGATGTTCGCGGTTTATTTCCCCTTCGCCCACATGGTCTGGGCGACCTCGGGTTTCATGTGTGGGCCTCTCAATCCGACCGCGGGCATCAAGGCGATCGACTTCGCCGGTGGCACCGTGGTGCATATGACCTCGGGTTGGAGCGCGCTGGTCCTTTGCATGATGTTGGGTAAACGCTCGGGTTACGGCAAAGTGCCGATGCCCCCGCATTCGATGGTCCTTTGTATGGTTGGCACGGGTATGCTCTGGGTGGGTTGGTACGGGTTCAACGCCGGTTCCGCGCTCGGCGCCGATGCGATCGCCGCCAACGCGTTCACGACGACCACGCTCGCCGCTGCGGTTGCCGGATTCGTCTGGGCGCTCGCCGAATGGGTGACCCGCAAGCGCGCCAGCGTGCTCGGCTTCTGCTCCGGTATTGTCGCGGGCTTGGTGGTGATCACGCCGGCCGCCGGTTTCGTCACCGCGACGTCCGCCGTCATCATGGGCGTTCTCGCCGGCATCGTACCGTTCTTCGCGGTCGCCTATTTGAAGAAGATGCTGGGTTACGACGACGCGCTCGACACCTTTGGTATCCACGGCGTGGGCGGCACCTTGGGTGCGATCCTCACCGGCGTCTTCGCCGACGAACGCGTCAACTCCGTGGTAGGGCCACTCAAAGCCGGCTTGCTCGGCGAGCAGCTTAAGGCCGTTGCGATTACCATCGTCTGGAGCGTGGTCGCCACCGCGGTCATCGCCCTGATCGTCAAAATCACCGTCGGTCTGCGGGTCACTCCGGAGGTCGAATCTGCCGGCCTCGACGTCAGCGAACACGGCGAAGAAGGCTACATTTCCTGACCGCTCGCTAACTCCAATCGTTTACCATGAAAATCATCATCGCCATCATCAAACCGTTCAAGCTCGAGGAAGTGAAGGAAGGGCTCACGGAAATCGGCATCGAAGGCATGACCGTGACGGAGGTCAAGGGCTTCGGCCGTCAGAAGGGTCACACCGAAATGTACCGCGGAAGCGAATACACGGTGGACTTCCTGCCCAAGGTCCAGCTCGAGATCGTCGTTGCGGACGACCTCGCGGACAAAGTCGTCAAAACCATCGTGGCGAAAGCCAAGACCGGCAAAATCGGCGACGGCAAGGTCTTCGTCCTCCCCGTTGAGCAGGCCATCCGTATCCGTACGGAAGAAACCGGCGACAACGCGATCTAGTTCCCGGCCGCGCGCGAGAGACCGCGCGACCTGGAGAAGGACCGGCCGGCGGGGATTCGATTCCATGCCGGCCGGCTTTTTTATGCCGGCGCGATCCTCCATGCTCCTGTGAAAAGATGGATCGACGCCGTTCAGCCAAGTACACCGGAGGATTTAACCGGAGTCGGCAAGAGGGCGCAGAGAGGCGGCAGAGGCGCTGCCGCGTCGGGAGGTCAGAACTCAGATGTCAGACAACTCAGTATTCCGTTTTCCGAATTCTAGATTCTATATTTTATATCCGGCATTCTATATTCCGAATTCTAGATTCTAGATTCTTCAATCCCGACTCCATCCGCCGCCTTTCCGTCATTCCCGCTCAGTCGGGCCGAATCCCCTGCACCTTCGTCCGGATGCGACACAAGGTGTTGTTGGAGGTGAGATAAAGGGTTTTGCCGTCGTCGCCCCAACCGCAGTTTGCCGTGGCGGCCCCGGCGAGAATCGTGCCGAGCCGCCGTCCTTCCGGCGAGATAATGAGCACTCCGCCCGGGCCCGTCGCCCAGAGGTTGCCCTTCACGTCGACTTTCAACCCGTCGGCCGAGCCTTTGCGTCCTTCGAGAAAGTGAGGGGTCATGTCGAAAAACACCTTGCCCGGACCCGCCGTGCCGTCCGCATTGAGTGCGTACGCCATAATCACGGGATTCGGCCGGTGGGAGTTGGCCACGTAGAGCGTCTTTTGATCCGGCGAAAGTGCGATCCCGTTCGGGCGCTCGAGTTCCTTGGAGAGCAGCGTAACGACGCCTTTGGGCGTGACGCGATAGACGCCGTGGAATTCGATTTCCCGCACGGAATTCGGTGCAAGACCGTAGGGAGGATCGGTGAAAAACAGGTTGCCTCGGCGATCGAAGCAAACGTCGTTGGGGCTATTGAAGCGTTTGCCTTCATAGCGGTCGGCGAGCGCGGTAAAGGTCCGACCGTCCTTGTTCAGCCGGGCGACCCGACGATCGCCATGCTGGCAGAGAACGAGATTTCCCTTGGCGTCGAGGGTGAGGCCATTGGAGCCGCGTTCCTTGCCTTCGTAAGAATCGCCGCCGAAACCGCTGGCAGCGTGGAAAACCGCGAGGCCCTTTTTGTCGTCCCAACGATAGACCCGATTCTCCGGCACGTCGCTGAAGAGAAGATAGTCGCCCGCCGAGACCCAGACCGGGCCCTCCGACCAGCGGAAGCCCTCGGCCAGTTTTTCCAAACGGGCATCGGGCGCGATCAACGCGTCCAGCGCGGGATCGATCCGTTCGACGCTTCCAAAGCGCTCGTAGGGAGCGGAGAACGATTTCACGGTCGGGGGTAGCGGGATGGAATCGGCTGCGATTGCGACTCTCGCTGCAGAGAGGAAGGAAAGAACGAGGAGGAGAGGGAGGGGAGGGCGCACGAGGAAGTGGGGGTGGACTAAAACCTTGAACGGACGACGCGACCAAAGGCAAACAAACACGACGCGAGAATGGGCATGGGCGAAAGCGATCCGCCCTCGAAAAACTTTCATCCCGTTTGCCTGGAACCGATCAAGATGTCGTGGGTCTTGGGCGACGCAGGGACCGTAAGAACAGGTTGGAGGCCAGCGGCGTGGTCGAGCCATTCCACACCGCTGGCTTTCTTCTCTGGAGTCGACGGCGAGTCGCGAAACCACGGAAGTATAAGAGTTCGAACGATGGCCCCCAACGTGAGGCGATAGACCTCGGCACACATTTCGAAATATTCGTCGGTGTGGCGCGTTCGTCGCTCGCCATCGATCGGCGCCGACGTTTTCACTGAAATGGCTCCGCCGCCATGTCATCTCCCGTTCCGTTTCGTCACGTCCTGCTCGCTTTGGTGGTCGTGCTCATCTGGGGTACGAATTTTGTGGCGATCAAAGTCGCGCTGCGGGAGTTGCCGCCGTTGCTTTTGTGCGCGGTGCGGTTTGTCCTGGTCGTACTTCCGGCGGTCTTTTTTCTCCCGCGGCCGGCGGTCGCGTGGGAGCGACTTGCCGTGTACGGGCTGACAATGTTTGCGATTCATTTCGGGTTCCTCTTCCTCGGACTGGCGCTGGGGATGTCCGCGGGGCTGACATCGCTCATCTTGCAGTTTCAGGTGTTCGTGACGCTGACGTTGGCGGCCGTGGTCTTGAAGGAACGGATCGCCCCGGTGCAGATTGCGGGAGCGCTCACGGCGTCCGTCGGATTTGCGATCGTCGCTGCACACATCGGTGGCGAAGTGACCGTGGCGGGTTTCGTTTGCGTGCTGATCGGGGCGACGTCGTGGGGTTGCGCGAACCTCGTTTCCAAACGCCTGGGACCGGTCAATCCGCTCTCTCTGGTCGTCTGGGGGAGTCTCGTCGTGCCGGTGCCGATGGCGCTCGCGTCCTTGGTTTTCGAAGGGCCCGCTCTGATTGCCCAAAGTCTCACGCACATCGGCGGAGTGACGATTGCGAGTGTCGGGTTCATCGTCTACGCGTCGACCTTGATCGCCTATTCGCTCTGGAGCTGGCTGTTGAACCGCCATCCCGCGTCCAGCGTGGCGCCGTTCGCTCTACTCATTCCGATTGTCGGGATGAGCAGTTCGGCGTTGTTTTTGGGCGAATCGTTCCCGATGTGGAAAAGGCAGGCGGCGGCTCTGGTCATCGCCGGACTCGCGCTCAATCTTTTCGGTCCTCGCTTCGCCGGATCGATGGCCGGTTGGCGACGGATGCGAACCGGTTACGGGAAGGGCGCTTGACCGAACGTAAGGATCCCGCCGTCCGCGGTGGCGAGGGCGGCGCCATGGTCGGGATGGCGTTCGCAATAACGCCGGACATCCGCGTCCGGCATGACGAAGAAGGCGGTGGACAATGCGTCGGCTACCGCCGCCGTCGGCGCAAAGGCCCAGGCGCGGTAAACGCGTTCGGCGGGCCGTCCCGTCTGGATGTCGATCAGATGGGACCCTTTCACCGCGAGTCCCGATCCGCTCAAGGCGCGGTGCGCTAGCGTGAAAGTCCGGTAAGCCGGCTCTTCGCCCAGACCGACCTGCCAACCTGGCTTCCCCTTGGGCGGATCCAGCGCTAGAACGGTGCTTCCACCGCTTTGCAGGCAGGCGGACGCGATGCTCCATTCGCGGAGGACGTCGGCCATGCAATCGAGCGCGTAGCCTTTACCCACCGCGCCGAGATCGAGGTGAAGCCGTTCGGTCAAGGAGGTGAGGATGTGTTGCGTCGGATCCAAGGCGTAGAGCGGATCCGAGGGCAAATCGTCGGGACCGAGATGGGAGGCATACGCGGGATCGAAGGCCCGTGCGGTCTCCGCCGAGACCTCGGCGGAGAGGAGGAGGCAGCGCAGCGTGTCGTCACCGATCATCGTGGTCCCATCGCGGGGCAGCCGATTTATCCGCGCGATGTCGCTCGATTCGATGTATCGGCTGAGTTCGCTCTCCAACCGGTCCAGTTCGAGAAAGGCCGCCGACGCCGCCTGGCGGGCATACATCGACTCTTTGCCGGCGATAAAAAGATCAAACGAGGTCGCCATCGCTTCATGGCTAAAACGTTCAAAAGGAGGGCTCACGCGATTAAGGAAGGAGAGAAACGGCCGGGGAGCGAGACGGATTAATGCTTAATAATTGCAAATAACCATTGACGTTATCGCACTATAATTGCTTGAATGGCCAATCGATTATGAGGCACCCCTTTACCATCCCTGCCCTCATTGTTTTAGCCGCTTTGGTCGGCGGGGTAAGA
>Ga0105044_10002952_pt1 | contig 23286 bp, 21 predicted proteins | sample MAT01_FD_78092 | JGI IMG/M metagenome (GOLD analysis project Ga0105044, IMG submission 78092) | Freshwater microbial communities from Lake Fryxell liftoff mats and glacier meltwater in Antarctica - MAT-01 | ecosystem: Environmental > Aquatic > Freshwater > Ice > Liftoff microbial mat | place...
CTAAGAGGCGATCGCGCATATCATCAGTCAGCCAATGTTCTTGATAGCGCCAGCCCCAGTTGCCTTCTGCGGTGCCGGGGTAGTTCATCCGGGTATCGCTACCAAAGCCCAGCACATCTTGCAACGGAAAGACCGCTTGGTTTGCCACAGAGGCCATCGCCAGCCGAATCATATCCCAATGGATGCCGTCGGCGGTGGTGCAGCCGATGTAGCGCATCAACGCCTCGCGCTCTTGGTCGGGCATGGACTGAAACCAGCCTTGGGTGGTGTCGTTATCGTGGGTGCCTGTGTAGACGATGAAGTTGCGATCGTGGTTAAACGGCAAAAATGGGTTGCTGGCTCCCCCCCCAAAGGCAAAGTGCAGAACTTTCATGCCAGGGAAGTGAAAGTTATCGCGGAGGTCGGTGACATCTTGGGTAATCACACCGAGGTCTTCGGCAATGATGGGTAATTTCCCTAAGCGCTCAGCCAGCACCTTAAAAAAGCGCTCTCCGGGGCCTTCTATCCATTCGCCATTGATGGCGGTGTCTTCTCCGTGGGGCACGCTCCAGTAGGCGCAAAAGCCCCGGAAGTGGTCGATCCGCACGATGTCTACGACCTCTAAGGCTGCTTGGAAGCGCTCGATCCACCAATCAAAATTTGTTTTTTCTAGTTGCTCCCAATGGTAAATGGGGTTGCCCCAGAGTTGCCCTGTGGCGCTGAAGTAGTCGGGGGGAACCCCAGCCATCTGCGCCGGTTCTTGGGTTTCGGGGTCGAGGTAAAACAGGTGCGGAAACGCCCAAACATCGACGCTATCGTGAGCCACGTAGATGGGAATATCTCCGATAATTTGGATGCCTGCATCGTTGGCGTAGTGTTTTAACGCTCCCCATTGGCGATGAAATTCAAACTGAAAGAATTTTTGGTAGAAAATTTCGTCTTTGAGGACGGTGCGCCAGTGGTCGAGGGCGGCGGGTTCACGTCGGGCGATCGCCCCTTCCCACTGATGCCAGCCCTTGCCATCAAACACCCCTTTCAAGGCCATAAAAAGGGCATAGTCATTCAGCCAAAAGGCGTGGCTCGCACAAAATACGTCGTACCCTTGGCGCTGCTCGATGGTTGCGGCAGCTCGAAACTGCTGGGCGGATTTTTGTAATAGGGGCAATTTGTAGTGTGCCACTTGGTCATAATCTACCCAATCAGCCGGGAAATCTGGCACTGCATTGAGGTCGTCTGCCGTCAGCCAGCCTTGCTCTTGCAAGAGGTCAGGGCTAATCAGCAGCGGGTTGCCCGCCATGGCGCTATAGCACATGTAGGGAGAATTCCCATGGCCGGTTGGCCCCAGGGGCAGCAATTGCCACAAGTGTTGCCCACTTTCGTATAAAAAATCTACAAATCTGTGGGCAGGAGCGCCCAGGTCACCGATGCCAAAACGTCCGGCAAGGGAAGTGGGTTGTAGCAGAATGCCACTGGCACGGGGAAAGGGCATAAGACCTCAACGGGTAACGACGGTAGACAGTCACGGCCATTCTCTCTCATAATTCCCTTGCTTGACGGATAAAGGCGGTGGAGTTTAAGGAATGTGTGCTGAGGCCAGAGCATGAGGGAGCCTAGCGACTTTTGTGGCCGCTGGAATATGTGAGATTAGGGGGAGATGCGATCGCCCCCTTCGTGTTACGATCTGCATCAATTATTAAATCTGTGTTGGAGAGGTAGGTTCATTGATGGAAGCGGCACTTCTGTTGGCAAAGCTGCCCGAAGCTTATGCAATTTTTGATCCCCTGGTTGATGTATTGCCCATCATCCCTTTGTTTTTCTTCCTGCTCGCCTTTGTTTGGCAAGCCGCCGTCGGTTTCCGCTAAGACGCGATCGCCGCTCCGGTGCGGGGTTCTCGCAGCAAAAGCGGCTTAGTTCCATAAAATTTGCAAATTTCCTTCGCCAAAGCCCAGTTGTAGCGTTTTGGCAACTGATTTAGGGGTCTAACTCCAAAATTAGGGAATCGGTTGATCAGAAACCACCATAAATTCTGAAGCGGCACTCCAATTGGGGTGCCGCTTTTGCTGAGAGGGTTCTGCGAGTCCTGGTTGGGTCTGGAGGTAGTTCAGGGTATGCCGCTAGGAATGGGACGGTTCAGCGCTGCTGGGTACGTCACAGCGCTCTTACGCGGGTGGCTTGGGCATGGGGATGGAGGCTTGGAAGGCTGGGCGGGCGGCGAGGGTGTGGAGGTAGGTGGCGATCGCCCCATAGTCTTCAAACCCAATTTTTAGCATCAGCGGCATATAGGCGAGCAGAGATCCTACGGCCACATCGGCCACACTAAACTCATCGTTGACCAAAAAGAAGCGTTGTGACTCTGGAACCTCTGGGCGATCGCCCAGTAAATAGGTGTTGAGCATCCCCAAGAGGCGCGGCATTTCGCGGTCGCGGTAAGCCTCGACAAAGATGCCAGGGCCGAGGGTCGCGTTGGCAAACATCACCCACTGCGCCAGGGTGGCTCGGTGTTCTAGGGTCATGGGGGCCCCATATTTGTCAGCTAGATAGAGTAAGATTGCGCCCGACTCCCAGAGAGTAAAGTCGTCGAGGGCGATCGCAGGCACCTTGCCCACCGGGTTAATGGCCAAAAAAGCGGGTTGCCGATGTTCCTCCGCTTTCATATCGAGGCGCACAAATTCATAGGGCACCCCAATTTCTTCGAGATACCATTTCACAATCGAAGCCCGACTGCGATCGCCCCCATACAATTTCAGCATGAGCGTTTCTATCCTCGGTGTTCAGACCCAATGGTTAGCATGACTCAACACTCCGTAGAACCCCCCACAGTAGAATCCTCCCCAGAGAATTCCCGAACTAGGAACTCAGCAAAACTCGATTTCTGGTAGCTCTCTGGCAACTCTCGGCGGCGTCTATGCGGTCAGATGACTCTACAGGCTCAATTATTCTATGCGCTCAGATTGTCCAAACCCAGGTCAGCCGCTATTGGCGCAGACTAGCGGCTGAACCCATTCGTATTAAAGCACTTGATGGGTGTAAGCGTGTTGCTTAACATCATCTTCCGTTTTGACCAGGCGCTCAGAATTAAGCACGCGCTTCCGTTCTGTGGAGTAGTTGAAATCTTGGCGTACTGTGTCAGCCGGAACGATGGTTTGGGCTGCGGGGCGAACTTTGTAGGTGCGGGATGCGGCGATCGCCCGTGTCCCAAATTCATCACAAAATTGAGCTGACTCTGGAAACTGAGCGGGGCGCTTGGGTTGGCTACCATCCCAAACTTCACCGAGAACCGTAGCATAGGCCCATTCGTAGGACGTGGGGATACCACGGACTAGCGCCTCTAAGGCCGCAGAAGGAATGGGTTCGAGGATTTGTACCGGATGCACCTCGCCATCATCTCGGAGGAAACAGGTAGCTAGCCCCACCACCACGTAATCATCAGCAGCCACATCGGGAGTATTGGGATAAGCCAAAGTTTCGGTCATAGCAAAGTTATCCACATGATCGGTTCAAAATCTGGGCGCATGGCTGAGGGAGATGGGCATCACCCCTAGGGGCAATGTGCAGAATTCTGCCAAATACATCAGCCAAACACATCAGCCAAACACATCAGCGCTGCTTCAGCATTGTAGCGCCCTGCTCCATACCCTCTGTTTTTGTGTGAAGGAAGCCTTACTTAGATGAAGAAGTGGTAAGGATGACATCATTGTCTACTTTTTTATGGAGGATCTCAGAAATTACACGGAGTCCTGTTGTAGAGGTCTAGGATAGCCGCAACGCAAAGCCTTTGGCCTCTAACCGATGTGCATTTTGATGCAGACACCCACGAGAAAATGCTGATCGTTTCCGTAGTTTCAACCTGATGCTTTTTTTCTATTTGCGACACAGTAGCAAAGGAAGAAGTCAGGTTCAATGAATCAGTTTCTTCAACTTGGGGTGCGTTGGGCTTTTGAGTCGAGATGAATGTTTAGCGGATGACATTCGGCTCAGATCGAAAAACTAACGGTGAGGATGTCCATGAATACACGCTCTTTCGCAAGCCATAACAATTCCCCCTATTTACTGCGGTCTTCTGACCAACGTAAAGTTGCCCTGGGTCACATCGGTGGAGGATATCGCCGTTGGCAGACCAAGCGCAAGGAAGCAGAACCAAGCACTTCCCTCGAAACAAACCCTGAGCTTGAGTTTGAAGACACGGAGATCGTGCTGCGCCAGCGAGCGCTTTCCCAGGCGCGCTGTGGCAATTTTCAGAGGGCGATCGCCCTCTTCGATGCCTTGCTCAAAAAGAACCCTTACAGCGCTAGAGATTATAACAACCGGGGGTTGGTTCAGTTTCAGTACGGGAACTTAGACGCCGCCCTTGCAGACTATGACCAAGCATTGCTCATCAACCCTTACCTAGATGGGGCTTACAACAACCGCGCCAACTACTACGCCGCCGTCGGCCTTTTCCTCGAAGCTGTGTTGGACTATGATGCAGCCCTCGACCTCAACCCTGACAACATCCGCGCTTGGATCAACCAAGGCATCACCTTCCGTGACTTGCAGATGCATGATCGGGCGATCGAAAGCTTTGATATTGCCCTGAGCTTGGGGCAGCTACAAAGCCACATCTACGCTGAGCGAGGACGCACCTACTTCCTGCGGGGAGATTGGAACTGCGCCATGGCTGATTTCCAGCGGGCCAATGTGGCTCTCGAAGACCCAGATGCGATCGCCTCCGGCAGTGCCCTACGCTTGCGCCACCAAGTCGATACTTGGCTGGATGAATTGCTCAGCCCTCTCGCCCTTGACTCCTAAACCCATCTTCCGTAAATCTACTTACTGTAGATAGATTCTGATCTATTACACCCCGTAGATCTACGACCTGTTGATTATTGATTCTGCTGGTTATTTACGCTGTCAACGAGCTTACCCGTGTAAGCGGCATATTTCTAAGTGTGTTCCCCTAAATAAGACCCTACTGAGACTGTGAGAACCAGTAATTTTCCTTAAGAGGTGCCTGATCGGCCAGCCATTTATGCCTTTGGTAGGCTTCTGGAAATCTATCCTCTCCTATCTACCCACTCAAACCCCCTCTGCTTCGGTGGCAAGACCGCATCAGAGGGGGTTTTTGATCAGGGGCATAGGAAGAAGGGCGATCGCCCTTCCTGCCCATTAGCTCTCAATCTATAACTGTAGCCAGTCTGGTTAAGACATTTTCCAAATGAACGTTCCAACGTTCCAACGTTCCAACGTTTTCTTGATGTCCTAACCAGCATGACTAGGCTATATCTCAGAGAATCCAGTCTCAGAGAATCCAGTCTCAGAGACTTTAGCGCCTAGCCCTGACCCAGAAGGTCTGGCAGAGCGCTCGGCTTGGGTGCATCAATGCCAAGGACGCAACAGATTAATCTGTTGATTAATCAATGGAGATAGCTTGGGGGCCGCCATTGCTGCCGCCGTTGTGGCCATTGGGATAACTAGACGCTGTGGATGGGAATTCTCCACTCTGTTGGTTGAGCCAAGATTTAACTGGGTCATCGGCTAGGTTGAGCCGCAACAATCCTGAAAAAAAGCCACCCAAAAACGAAGTCGGATGCTGGGTCAGTTCTCTCATCATGGGGCTTAACTCGTCTAAAAACACGCCGTTTTTCCTCACGTTTGCAACAAAGGGTCTTGTCGATCCTAACGCGAACCGGGGAAGGGCGATCGCCCTTCCCTCCGTCTCCCCCCTCAAAAAAAAGGCTGAGGATCTGGTGAGATCCTCGGCGCTTGTTCTATCTCCCTAAAAACTCAGGAAGAACCTCAGCGTGCCTTTGCCCTGTGCAACGTTGCTCCGCGTTACTTTTGCTCAGGGAACATGCACTTATCGCTGTCGCATCCGGCAGGGCCTGCCTCAAACAGATCCCCCGAGTCGTAGCGCGATAGAGCCGCGTAAAAATCGGTGGTTTGCTGCCGCTGCTTGACCCCGGTTTCCAACTGATCAAAGGTGGCTTTGTCGATTTTCTCGAAGGGAAGGCGAGGGAAGGGGGCGTTGAAGCGGGCTAAGAGTGCCGCGCTGATATAGCCTTCGTCGTGGGCGATCGCCCCATAAATCGCATCGGCTAGCGGCTCGATCTCCTCTTCGTAGAGTTCGATGGTGGCACTGGTGTTGTGGGCCGTGTAGTGCTTTTGCACCTGCATGTAGAAATCAAACTGAGCCAGAGCCGAGAACTTTTCAATCTCGATGGTGTCGGCTCCAGGCACATTGGCCCAGGGCACCTCCACCGGGATTTCGACCAGCCACTCTGTGCAGCGCAGATCAAACGGGTCATTGAGGAGGTTGCCGGCCTCATCTTTGTCAGACTGGGAGGGCACAATACTGTAGCCGTAGTCCATACAGGCCAAGGCAACAGGGTCATTTTTGCGGAAGGTGATGCGCCGGATAAAGCGCTGGGCTTTGGGCGGATGCCAACCGGGGCTAGCGTTGGTGAGCAAAGACTTGGTGCCCGCAGGTTGTACGGTGGTGCAGCGGTTAGGGCGGTGCAGGTGATGGCGATCGCAATAATCCCATACCGTCTGATGCACAATCTCCTTCCAACGGCTGAGGTAGGCTTGCTCTTGCGCCTTAAACTCCAAGCCCTTCATGGTGTTGGGGCGACCTTCTTCCCACCAGCGCAGCCACTCGACCCCAAAGGCATTCACAAAAAAGTCAAACAGCCCCGTAAAAGACACCCCCACAATGGGGTCTTCCTCGCGGGATTTTTGGTACCGTGGCTCTGCAAACTGGTGGTTGAGCAATGCCGCAACAGACAACGCCCCTGCTCTAAAAGCGTCTTCTTGGGCTTGCAGATCATGGGGATCAATCTGGTTAAGATGCACCTCTGCCAAGTTGCAGTGGAAGTTTTCGCCCAAAATTTCACCGCAAGGGTTAAGCCCATAACGGTCTTCTCCTTGGGCGCGGCGTTGGGCTTCTCCTGCCCATTGGATGGCTCCTTCCCCAGAGTAATACTGCTTCCGCACGGCCTCTACACATTCGTCGCGGGTGGGCTTGCGATGGAAGACGCGGGTATGGTTGGCCATGCGCAGCACATCCCGCTCAGGATCAATGCGCCAGTTGCCGCTGCCGTCTTGCTGCCAGAGGTTTTCCTTGGCCATGGCGGCAAGGGTGTCTTCGCTGTCAAATTGGCGCATCCCAGCGCTGTTGTGAGTCAGGTAGCCATCGCAGTAGAAGCAGTGAGCCTCTTCCACCTCAATGTCGTAGGTTTGAATCGAGTTATAGCTACCAATGCCCTTGACCGTCACCGGCACATCAAGGTTGACATCGGACTCTGCCATATATCGCTCATAGTTGGCATCGACCTGGCGGGAGCCTTGGCAGCCCATAGCCCGCATTTCGCTATAGGTGTAGACCTCGCGCATGAGGGTGCTAGGAACCGTAAAGCCATGCATTTTCAGCCCTTGACGCAGCGATCCCTTAACCGAGTGGGAGGCAATTAGGCTGTTGTACTGCCCTTTCAACGCTGGAATGGTGATGTTGTATTTAACCTGCCAGGTATCGATCTGGGGACGAACAAGGGTCAACCGTCCGGCAATCCCCAGGCTCGACAGCACGGCTGACACTTGGCGGGCAAACGCTGGATATACCGTGGTCAGTAGATGAGGCGGACGATTATTGACCGCCCCATCACTATCCACTAGCCCTGCCAAATAAGCGGCTCGCACCTCTATAGACCCCTGCAAAATGAAGGCAGGAACCGTCAGCGGCTGGTTGGGCTGCTTGATGTAGCGATGAAAATATTCTGCCAGCCGCATTGAAGAACAGACCGACTTGGTCGTATTTTCTCCGGCTACGGTGCCGTGGGTAGCGGTGAGACCAAACTGAGCTAGGGCACGGTCAAGCTTTTGCTGCAGGCGAGCGGTGATTTCAGTGTCCGTGCCGTTCATGGCCCATTCCACTCGGCCATAGGGCTGATCGTGTTTGTTGCGGCCTAGAGCCACGTAGCCATCTCCGTGGGTGTAGCCAATCAGCCAAGCAATGTCTGCGCTCAAGGCCGGAAGGGTGGGTTCCTTGACCGTGCGGCTTTGATCGGGCCGAAGGAGGGTGAAATCGGCGGGGAGAGCGGTGGGCAAGCCAGGTAATAGTTGGGTGCTGTGCATGAGGCGATCGCCCGCCTCTAGCTGATCAACCTGCTTCCACTGCACCTGTCCTTTAGCATCGGCCAATACAGCCATCCGGTGGTTGAGGGTCGCCCGAGGAAAAGTGCCATTGGTCTCAATTTCGTAGACATCTTGAATGCCCTGGTCAAATTTGTTGACCACTCGCCGGAAGCCCAGGGGCGTCTGCACCTGATCGCCAACCTGCACATCTCTGATGGGTACAAGCCCTTGCGAAGTATGCACCAGAGCATCTTCAGGCAGGCAACGGCGAATATTCCCCGCAACTACGCAGGCGGCGGCTTCGTCAATCAACAGGCAACATTCGACAGAGTTGAGCTGCCGTCCGAGGGATTTTTCGAGAATGCTGGCACAGCGCTCATATAGCCCTGGCAAGCGGATGGGGTTAGCCATGCCGCCAAAGCCCTTCAGACGCTCTCCGGCAGGCCGCACAGACCCTAAATCAACCTCTACATGAACATCCCCCGCGAAGCGCTCGTCGGTAGAAAGCTCTAACACGGTTTGATACGACATGACCCAACCCTGGCGGCTGTCTCCTACCCGCAGGCGGACGCGATCGCCCTCTACGGTGACATCGGTCTGCTGCTGCCGCTGCTCGACGGGCAACGCCCCCACTTCCCTAACCACCTGCACATGGAGGCGGTTACGAATGGCCGGGAGCTGGTTGATGTACTTGGGTTCGAGCACGGCTCCGGTGCCACAGCCCATCATGGCTAGATCCATCATCAAGCCAAAAGCACGCCAGTCTACAACATTGGTGCTGGTGCAGTTGTAGGAACCCGAAAAGTTGTCGGGGTTCTCGGCCCAAGCGGTGCCACCCACCCAAAGCCACCGACCAGAGGGCAGGCTGTGGAGATTGCGCTGCATTCGGCTGAGGAGGTCGGCTTCGGCTGCGGTGAGTTTGCCCAGTTTGGCGATGCCTCGGAGGGTGCGATCGCACACATCTTGCCAGGTTTCGCGCCGATTAGCAGCCATTTCTCCCAGTCGGCTGTAGGTGCGATAAAACACCGGGTTAGCCGCTGGGGCGGTCACTGGAAAAGAACTTAGGGAATGCGGACGCTCAATATTTTGAACCATAGAAACTCTCTCGATGACAGTTCTCAGTAAAGGGAAATCAGGCAGGGGGAAATTGTGGCTGGGAATATAGCTGGGAACGAGGGTTAAGGATTCAGTGGTCAAGTCTGCTGTCAAGACAGTGCCAAGTCTGCTGTTAAGACAGTGCCAAGATTTTTCCAAGACCTTGCCAAGACCTTGCCAAAACAGTGCCACTGAAGCACAAAGGGAACGCTGAAAATTCGCTCGACGCTGGAGTTTGAGCGGATGGAAAACGGCTTTAAGCGCCGATTAACGGCTTCAAGCGCCGATTTATGTCAATCACTCAAAATCAATCAATCAAATGACACACCCATACAGATAGTGGTTGACATCTAAGTCCAACACTATATAAGCTAATTCTATAAAATTCAAGGATGGATAGCTACTTCTCCTTCGTGATGGCTCTTGGGCGATCGCCCTTCCCCCTCGTTCAACAGCCCGCTCAGCCCAAAATGCTCTAAATGGCTTGAGTCCCTGCCTTCTGGTTCTTGATTCAGCTAATTTAGTCGGCTAACTATGTGGGTTCAGTCGATCGAAGTGGGTTCAGTCGATCGAACAAGGGTAGACCAAGGCTAGACAACAAGGCTAGACGTAGATGCAGCGGCTGAATTCTATAGCTCCTAAGCTCCCCATGGGTTCCAAATTCCACGGTGGCCAACTCCTAGGTCGCCAGCCCTTAGGTGGCAAACTCTTAGGACGAGGTGACCAGAACCTCGGTAATTTTTCCCCGCCGTTGGGCGTTGGAGTTGATGGCGCGGATGGCGCTAATCGTGTGGATCGGGAAATCTTTGTAAAGTTCGCGCACAAAGGGGCAATCAGAATTCGACAGCATCACCTTGACACCGCGCCCCGCCAGTTCGGCAAACGCCTGCTGCAGCCGAATCTGATCCGCTTCCATAAAGGCAAATCGACTATAGGAGGTGAAGTTGCTGGTCGCGCTGAGGGGGTAGTAGGGCGGGTCGAAATACACAAAGTCGCTGCTTCCTGTGGCTTTTTCTAACACGGCATCAAAAGGGCTACAAAGAATTTCGGTACTTTGTAAGAGATCTGAAACGGTGTAGAGCAGTTCTGGGTAGCAAATTTTAGGGTTTTTGTAGCTGCCTATGGGCACATTAAATTGCCCCCGCGAGTTTTCGCGGTATAGCCCGTTAAAGCAGGTGCGATTGAGGTAAATCAGGCGGGCAGCCCGTTCGAGGCGATTGCCATCGGCGCGCGATCGCATCTGATAGTAGTACTCTTTGCAATGTTTAGCTTGGTGCATGGCCAAAAGGGCAATGACCTTAGACACTTCTTGCTGAATACATTGGTAGACATTCACCAATTCGGAGTTGATATCCATTAAGCAAGATGTCTGGGGCTGCAAGTGGAAGAAAATCGCACCACCACCCAGAAAAGGCTCGTAATAGGTCTTAAAATCTTGGCTTTTTGGAAAAAACGCTCGATATTGGGAGATAAGCTGACCTTTTCCCCCCGCCCACTTGAGAAAGGGTCGGGGTGATAGGGTAGAAGGGGCAGGAGAAAAGGCGAGACTGTGCAAAGCGGAATCTTCTAGAATACCTGTGGGTGTTTTAGAAACCTTGTACTAACTGCGTACTAAGGCCTAGTAGACATTAAGAATATGTCAGATATTGAAGTCTGGGAGATTTTTTTAGATGGGAGACTTTTTTCAGAACGTATCGCGCTATCCCCGGTATTTAATTACGATTAGCTTGGGTGTGCTTTATACCTTTGTGCAACCGCTTATACCGTTGTTTAAAAACCCAGTGACGGCTACGGCCATCACCGTTTTTTTGCTAGCTGGGTTGGCTTTCATTGCTTTTACCCTACGCGCTATGCTGGGGTTTGGAGGGGCGATCGTGTAGCCCCTACGATGCAGTCTTGGCTGATTGCTGAAACGGGGGTGCCATTCCACAATTGACGCGGCTGGTTGCCCTAGCGTTAGAATGTGCTCCCCTTGTTAGACACCGCTCAAGCGGGTCAACTCATACCCTGGAGATGAATTATGGCGACAGATCGACGAGTGGCTCGGGTCGGCGAATTAATTAGGCGCGAAGTCAGCCAGATGCTGTTGAGCGAAATTAAAGACGACCGCGTGCAGGTGGGCATGGTTAGCGTCACCGATGTAGAAGTATCGGGGGATTTGCAGCACGCCAAAATCTTCGTCAGCATCTATGGAGATGAAGCGACGCGGGGTGAAACGATGGCGGGGTTGCAGTCGGCTACTGGGTTTGTGCGCAGTGTCCTAGGGCAGCGGGTGCGGTTGCGCCGTACCCCTGAGGTCATTTTTCTGGAGGATCTATCCCTGGAGCGCGGAACGCGGGTGTTGTCGTTGATTAATCAGCTCAATGCCAACCGCAAGGAAGAGCCTGATGAGGCGGCTGTGCCCACGGCTGAGGTTTCAGACGATTAGACCCCCGGTGTCTCGGAGAGACACAAGGTGTCTTGTACTCTAGTGCCATGGAGATACTCTAGTGCCATGGAGAATGCGGATGATTTCTAGAATCTGGCGATCGCCCTTTGCTCTTTTCAAGTCTGGCCTTCAACTTGGCCTACCGCTGGGGTTAATCCTACCCGTGTGGCTGCATCCTGGGTTGATGCAGGTGGGGTGGTTTGGCGATCGCCATAACAGTTTCTTTGATACCCCCCGCCGTATTTTGCTCGAAACTAGGCGCTGTCCTCGCTGCAACCTCGCCCATGTCAATCTCCCCAACGCCAATCTCCCTGCCGCCGACTTAACCGCCGCCAACCTAGAAGAAGCAAACCTCAGCGGAGCCAACCTCCAAGATGCCAGCTTCCGCTATGCCGATCTAGAAAATATCAACCTGCAAGGGGCCAACCTGCAAGATGCCAGTTTTCGAGAGGCCAACCTAGAGGATGCTGACCTGCGAGGAGCTAATCTTCAGTCTGCGTATCTAGCTGGGGCAAATTTGGCCGGAGCCAACCTCAGCGGGGCAACGCTGTCTTTGGTCAATTTAGACAATGGGTTGTATTGCAATACCACCATGCCCGACGGCTCGCTCCGCAACGATCACTGTGACTAGCCACGCCTCTGACGCTATCCCAGACCCATCCCTAGACCCGTCTCGCGCATCCTCATCCGGCAACCCCGAAGATACATCACTTCCTGCTGTTCAGCCTGCGTTATTTCTCGACCCGACCCAAGACACCTTATTTGAAACTGGGGCCTGGCCCAAGCCCTTTGTGTTTAACGCAGAAGTGGCGCGGATTTTTGACAACATGGTGTCGCGTTCGGTGCCGCTTTATCGCGATGTGATGGCCTGTGCGGTGCAGTGGACCCTGGCCTACTATCAACCGGGGACGCGCATCATTGATGTGGGTTGCTCAACGGGGACATTTTTGGAGCTAGTGGGGCGATTGTTGCCTGCCCCAGCGCATTTGGTAGGTCTCGACAACTCCCAGGCCATGTTAGACAAAGCCCGCCAGAAGCTGGGGAGCCTCGCGGGGCATCGGGTGCAGTGGGTGTGCGATCGCGCCGAAAATGCCTCCTATGATAACGCCAGCGTGGTGGTGTTAAACTACACCCTCCAATTTCTTCCTATCCAGCAGCGGCAACAGGTGCTGCACCGGGTCTATGCGGGTCTGATTCCAGGGGGCTTGGTGTTTCTTAGCGAAAAAGTCACATCGCCCCACCCCCGCATTCAAGAAATGCTCACACGCCACTATGAAGCCTTCAAAACCCGCAATGGCTATGCCCGCACCGAAATTGAGCGCAAGAAAGAAGCCCTCGAAAATGTCCTCATCCCTCTAACAGAGAGCGATCAACGGCAAATGCTCCAGCGCGCAGGGTTTGAGCAACTAGACACGGTGATCAAACTGCACAATTTTGTAACCTTGGTCGCCCTGAAGTAGATTAGTGCTAGAAAGATCGTGCTAGAAAAACCGTTGCTAGAAAGCCTTCTCAGTCGGTGGGCTGAATTAAACTAAGCTTAGTTACCGGGTTTCGACTCCGCTCAACCCTCGGCTCGTCAGGAGTTGAGCATTGAGCGCAGTCGAAATGCGTCTTACAAATAATTACGTCTTCCTACTTACAGCCATGGTTATAAAACTTAGGCCATACCAGCGTCATTTTCATGAAAACGGGAATCCATGGGTCGCACGACCCTGAAGATGGATTTTCGGCTGCGCGGGCATGATGTCAAACCGCCCACCCTTGTGCCCCCGAAAAACCAATGGATTCCCGCCTGCGCGGGAATGACAGAGAGGCGTCTGATTGTCTGATGGATCATGGCTAGGGCGATAAAACCGCCCTCAAATCTTTTAAGGATTCGAGGGCGGTTCAGGGAAAAATTAGCAGATCTGCCGTCAACGCTACCGTCAACGAGTTGAAAGACTACCCCTTGAGGTGGGTTGCCTGGGAATGTGCTGCGCTACTTTTGACGGCATCTTAAAACAGTTCGTCTTGGGCTTCGCCTTTGGCATTCGTCCGGCGGTATGGTGTTTCGCGGTCAAATTTCATGTGGATAGCGCGGGTTTGTTCGCCATCAACAGCGACGGCCAAAATGGGGAAGTTGATCTGCCCATCTTGGAACGACATTTGGAACCGGAAGGTGCCATCGGGAGCTAACTCAATGGGCTGACCGTCAATGTAAACAGTGGCATCTGGTTCCGTTGCGCCATAGACAATCAGCTCGGCATCGGCCAGTAGCCAAAACTTGCGGGTGCGGATGGGTGGCATGGAACCAAAGAAACCAATGCCTGACATGCCAATGCCTGACATGCCAATGCCTGACATGCCAATACCTGACATGCCAATGCCAGAGAAGGTCGGCACTGCCCCCATTCCCATGCCAACCCCCGCTGCTGCGCCCATCATCCCCACTCCAGATTGGGTTATGAAGGAGCTGATGGGGAATGACTCGATGGCTTGCCCCGAGGCCATTTGGGCAGAGCCAAACGCCGATTCTGGAACTTGATGCATGGAGCCAAAGAGGGAACCGGCCACCCGTTGGGCTTCGGTAGATTGTGCCTGGTCAAAGAGAGTGGCGTAGATGGGGTTGCTCTCTGGGGTAACGGAGCCGGGGGGCTGTAGTTTAAGGAAGGTTTTGCCGCGCAGGTTTTCATCCCAAGGGAGAGTGAGGAATTGCTCGTCGTACCAGTCGGAGGGGTAGATGGAAGGAACGCGGATGGTGTTGGAGCGTGCCAACATCAGCCATTGGCCTGCGGCGGTAAGATAGCCAATCTCAACGAGGTAGTCGCGATCGCTCACCGGGATACCTAGATACCAGTTCCGTGCGATTTCGTCGCAGGGGTATTCCTGCAGACTGTGGGGGCGTTGCTGGTCGGGGTCAGTGATATCTGTGACATCATAAAGGCGCAACGCCAGGGTTTGCCCACCTTGGCGGCGGAGGGCTTCTTTGTGGTCGCTGGGGGTATCCCAATAGGCATAGCCCCATTGGGGATCGCGGGGCATCAAAACAATGCGGCTTTGGCCATAGCCATCGGATAGATCGGGTAGACCTGCATCAACTCCAGCCAAGGCGGCGGCTGAGAGGATGGCGGCAGATCCGGCGGCTTGACCCACGTTATATTTAGTCCCTTCGACCTTGGATTGATCGTCGGATGCATCATCGAGATCAGGCGGTGCTGCGATGCCTTGGGCGGCAGGGGGTTGAGAGGAGCCTTGGGCGATCGCCCCTCCTACGAGTGCGGCTCCGGCTAACCCAACCCCAGCAGCCACGACCCCAGCGCCAGCGGTGCCGATGCCCTCTAGCGCTGGCTCTGTCACTAGCCCCGCTGCCCGTGCGAGGCGAATGGGTTTGGAGCGTGCCATGGGCAACCATGACCCTTGGCTGCTGATGTAGCCCACTTCGGCCAGATAATCGCGATCGCTCACCAAGGGCACCGCTAGATCGTGAGCGGTCGCCTTGGTGTCATATTGCTTCAGGCGGTCAGCCGCTAGCCCTGCCAGATCCGCCGTATCCGAATCTTGTACCCCAGTTACATCATAAATCCGCAATTTGGGCAGTTGCCCGCCCTGCTGCTTGACTTCGGCCTGATGAGCCTCTGGGGTTTCCCAATAGGCATAGCCCGTGGCGGCATCCCGTGGGGCTAAGGTAATGCGGCTGTTGTGTTTACGGCCAGCGGCCAAGGCTGCTAGAGCCGCTGCTCCAACCAGCCCCCCAGCGGCCATACCTCCAAGAGTTCCAAGTCCAGCCGCCCCCGCAGCCCCTGCACCCGCACCAGCGCCACTTCCTGCTGCTGCGGCACTGACGGGAAAGCCAGAGGCCGCCCCAAGGGGTAAGGCTGCGCCAGATCCAGGGGCTCCTGCTGCACCAGCGGCTCCGGGGACGGCGGCGGCGGGCGATCGCCCAAATAACTTCAAGGCCACGGGCAATAACCCTAGCAGCAAGAGCGCCACCCAAGGCGTCCAATCCCTAGACCCTCCCGTTGCTGGAGGGGAAGGGGCGATCGCCCCAGCCGCTTCATCTCCAACGGCTGGATCCGTTGCGGCGTCACTGGCCGTCCCGCTGGCCAGATCAGGGGTTGCGTCAGAGGCCGCTGCCCCGGCTGTGCTATCGGCTGCGCCCTCTACACCTGCTGCTGCGCCATCTACACCTGCTGCTGCGCCATCGCCACTGGTGGCTGCTCCCGTTGCGCCATCAGGGCTGGCGGCCACCACCGCTGCCCCAGAGGCCAACGCCAAGAAGGCTTGGGATGCCGGACTTAAATCGCCCGTATGCACCAGCACGCGGGGCTGAGAATAGGGATAGGCCGGGTTATCGGGCAGGGTTTGGTGCATGGAAATGATGGTGACATCGGTGCGATCGCGCACTTGGCTATAGGCCGCGTAGGCAATCCCATCAGCCCCCAATGCCGCAACAACCGCATCGGTGTCATCCTCCGCCACCGGATCTACAGTGTCTCCAGGGACGAATCCACCCAGGGTTTCCCATACGTCGTAGGCACCGATGGCTAGACGAGTATCGCTAGACTCAGGCCGATCCACAAAGCGGATGGCTCCGGGCGTCCCTCCCACCTGTCCCCAATCCGTAATATCGCCCCGAAACATGCGGGCAAACGCCTCAAACGTTAAATTCTCAGAGAAGCTATTTTCAGCGCTGACAATGATGGCAATTTTTTCACGGGGCAGGCGAATTTCCTGTAATCCTTCTGCTTTTTCGGCTTCCGTTAATATGCGACCAAGGGATGCGATGTCAATCTCACCAGCGCTCAAGGCTTGCAGGGCTTCAGCAGATCCATTGGTGGCAACCTCAACGGTGGCACCGGGGAAACTTGCTTCGTAGCGCTGCTTCAGATCTTCGTTGACCGCCGTTAAACTTTCAGAGCCATCGACCCGCACTCGTGCCCCGGCGGGCACTGCAAAGGGAGTCGGAACTGCAGAGGACTCGGCTGGAGTCTGTGCTATCAGGGCTTCAGGGGCAGAGACAATGGACAAGACCTGTGGAGCGGCCATCGCCATCAGCAATGCCAAAGAAACAACCGAGAACCCTTTTCGTTGCGACATGTAGTACGACCCAGTTACGTTTGTAACAATACCCGATAAAAAAATTTATCTTTTGCAAAAGACGAGCCAATTATAAACACCTTCTCTCGATTAACAAAGTTTTCCATGACGCAAATCTGCGAACAGGGGAAAATCTTGTGGGCGATCGCCCACCCCTATAAAACCCAATCATCAAAGGAGTTTTGAGGAAAATAAGTCGCTCCATTTATAAGAAAAAAAATGACCCTAGTGGGTCATTCATAGAAGATATTTAAGAATCCTTAAGTATTTTTGATCCCATCTAAGCCCATCATCAGGAAGATAGGTAGCGATAGACACATCGCCATCCCTTAGAGGACGGATGCCATCACCAACGTAGATCCTTTAAGTCCCTTCGGTAATAATCACTTGTACGCATCTACCTCAGCCCCAGCCCTTTAGATCTACGATCCTCTCGCGTCGAGGCTTAGAGCTAAGGTCAAAGACAAGGAGACTGGCAATAGAAGCCTAATAGGAGCAGCCTAATAGAGACCCCGCACCGGGCCAGAAGGAGATACTGGCGGACGATCTCCAGGAACTGATTGAACGGCGGGTGGCACGAATAACGCAGGGGTTGGGCGCGGCGGAGAATAAGGCTCTAACGATTGCAGCGACGTATCAAAGGGGTTAACGAGATCTGCCGTGCGAACCGTCGGGTCGCTGGTCGTTTGGATCAGCAGCGCCTCCCGGTAGAGATCATGAAAAGCGTCGGCATCTCGCACAATGGAATTTTCAGGGAAGGGGCCAACTAAGTCGCGCAGATCTCCCAAGATGTCGCTGTTGCGGTAAAAGTCGCCGATTTCACCGTAGAAAGTATCCTCAAATGCATCCTGCAAAGTGGGTATTTCGTTTAGATTTGTACGCTGGGAATTCACCGTCTGGGCATGGGTGCTTTGCCCAAGCGCTACCGTTGCGACCAATGCCAGAGTGGCTGCTATCAATGAGTGATTTGCCCGAACGATCATTGTGGTTGCCCTCACCAGTAACGCTTTAAGTTTCTTTAGAAGATAAATGCCTGAGAAGATGAATGCCCTAGAAGCTAGAACTAGCTGAGCCTGATGCCTTGTTGCTCTCCGTTACGCTAGACGCCCCCTCAATAAGCTCATGCTCCGATGAAGGCGGCTGTAACTACCACTCTATGGACATTTCTTATAGACACTCTAGACATTGCTCTTCAATGTGCCATTAATCCTAGCTCAGTTTTTTGGAAATGGATCGTTTTTCCGGTAGCGGAGGCCGCGTAGAGGATTTGCAGGGGGTGATATTCTCAACGCGGCATTTTTACGCGCAAGGGCTTCGGTATTCTAAAAAACGGAGAACCATAGGAGCGATTGGGATGGCGGCTCATTCAGCCTATGGCTCTTTAGAGTTATGGTGCTGTTGCAGGTCTGAGATCTTGAAATCCATGACAAAAAATCCATGACGAACCTTGAACAGTTAATTGTGACGCTCTCCACGCTGCTGGCGCAGTTTGGGCTAAATCTGTTGGCGGCGATCGCCATTTTCTTCATTGGCTGTTGGGCGGCCAAACTCGTGCAGCGGTTTTTCAAAACGCTGATGGTGCGCCAAGGGATTGATCAAACCTTGGTATCCTTCACCTCAACGGTTCTTTATTACGGCATTTTGGCCTTTGTGGCGATCGCCGCACTCAACCGCTTGGGGGTACAAACCGCGTCTTTTATTGCGGTGGTAGGGGCGGCGGGGTTGGCCGTTGGCTTGGCGCTGCAAGGCTCCCTCGAAAACTTTGCGGCGGGTGTGATCATGCTCATTTTCCGACCGTTTAGGGTGGGCGACTATATCGAAGGCGGCGGCACCGAAGGGACGGTCGAATCTATCAATTTATTTACCACCCACCTAGTGACCCTCGATAACAGGGCGGTGGTGGTGCCCAATGGCAAAATCAATAGCGACAATATCATTAACTTCTCGGCCAAAGACTATCGCCGGGTTGATGTCGTGGTGGGGGTGAGCTATAGCGATGATCTTGACAAGGCGCGTAGGGTCATTCTCGACGAGTTGGCGCAAGATCGACGCATTTTGGCTGACCCGCCGCCCAAGGTCGTTGTGCTGGAATTGGCCGATAGCAGCGTTAACTTAGGGGTGCGTCCATGGGTACATCCGGCTCAGTATTGGGATGTTTATTTTGATACTTCTGAGCGCGTTAAGAAGCGGCTAGATGCCGAGGGGATCACCATTCCATTCCCGCAGCGAGATGTCCATTTCTTTCCACAAAATTAGGATCTAGCGGCTGGGTAGACCCGATTGGAGAAGCGTTAGGGGAAAGGCCGGTGGCAAGAGTACGGGTGATCAATTTGCAGATCTATCCCGTAGGCATCCGGGAGGCGGGGGCGATCGCCCGAAGAGGGTATTAGGCACCTCTGATCATCCTTTCCCGTGGCAACCTTCCTATGGATTCTTCGTCGATCGATACTCTGAGTCTGAAACTCGTTCGTATCATTAAAACCCGCGATCCCGACAAAGTGGGCTACTGGGTTCAGCAACTCGAAAGCCAAAAAAACCAGCTCTTAGTGGCGCACCTCATAGCTAGTGTCAACCGCCGCTTACAGCGCCAAGATCGAGACCTCTATCAGTGGTTTCGGCAGTTTTACCTGGCGGATTATTCCCCCGAAGTAAAACAGCTCTGGCTTGATTTTGTAGATTTGTGCAGTTTGAGCCTATAAGGGAGCGTGCCATGAGTACTATTGATGCCCCGATTGCGTTGCTCTACCAAGGGGTTGAACTCTGGAATGATTGGCGGCAAGCGAACGCTGACGCTCCTGCCGAGGCTCCGCTGCTCGAAGGCCTACACATGCCCCAGGGTTGGTTGCGCCGCGCGGCGCTACAGCATACGGATCTCAGCCAGGCTGACCTCACCGGAGCCGATTTGCAAGAGGCCAATCTCCGCCATAGCATTTTGATTGGTGCGACCTTCGCGCAGGCTAACTTGCAGCGTGCCGACCTCAGCGAAGCCTATTTGAGTGAGGCCGACTTGAGCGATGCCAACCTAACTCAGACGAGTTTAGTGGGTGCGGTGATGATAGAAGCGAGCTTTCGCAATGCGGTGTTGCGCCATGCCAACTTGCAGGGGGCGATCGCCCACCTCAGCAATCTGATCCAGTCGATCCTCACCCAAGCAGATCTCACCCATGCTGATTTCAGCGGAGCCACGTTAATTGGTGCGGTGCTGATCGAGGCCACCTTGGTGCAGACGAATTTTCAAGGAGCTAACCTCAGCTTGGCCGATCTTAGCCGCGCTAACCTGAGCCATGCAAATCTGCGCGGAGCCGACCTCAGCGGAGCCACCCTGACCGATGCCAACCTCAGCGGCGCTGATTTGCATGGAGCCAACCTAAGCAGTGCCATTTTAGACAATGCCAATCTCCACAATGCCTGTCTCACCGCCACCAACAGAGAAGGGGCGCAAGTGCAGGGCACACTATTGGCGGTGTCAACCTCTGAGCCAGCTAGCAGCGAAGATCTGAGCTTGGCCAATTTTGATTTGGGGTTCTGATGAAAAGTTCTGTACAAATTTAGGTTTTTCCCTATTAGCTCACCCATCATTTGCTAATCCTTCGATTAAGGGGTTGTCCTAAAACCTAAATGTCCCAATAGGTACAGGCACTTTTTATCATCATTCCACTGTTCCTATTCCACTGTCGCTATTTCACTGCTCCTGTTCCACTGTCCCTGTTCGTTTACTACCCCCTCTTATGGCTAGTCAAGAAATGTTGCATCTCCTACGCCAAGGCGTAGATTCTTGGAACGAAGTTCGTCAAACCCACCTCGTCAAGCAAGGTATCCGCCCCGACTTTAGCGGAGCCGATCTTTCTGGGGCTGAGTTGGCTGGGGCCATCCTCAGCAAGGCTAACTTGGCCGGAGTTAACCTCCGCAAAGCCGTGATGCCCAAGGCCGATATGAGTCAGTCAAACCTGACGGGGGCTAACCTTAGCTACGCAGATCTGCGCTGGATTCATCTCGAAGCCGCCGATCTCCACCAAGCCGATTTACATGGCGCTGACCTCAGCGAAGCAAACTTAGCCGATGTCATTTTGGTCAAGGCCAACCTCTGCAAGGCTCGCCTCCAAAGGGCCAAGCTCCTGCGCGCTAATCTGACGCAAATCATCTTGCGCGGAGCCGACTTACTCGACGCTCGCCTCAGCCATGCCGAAATGAGCGGCGCAGATCTGCGCGGAGCCGATTTACGCCACGCCAACCTCGAAGGGGTTAACCTCGATGGAGCCAATCTCAGCTTGGCGGATTTAGATGGAGCCAACTTACAACAGGCGAGTTTGCGGGGAGCCAATCTCTGTGGCACCAACCTCAATCGGGCACAATTGCTCAAAACCAACCTCGAAGGGGCTAATTTTGAAACAGCCTTTCTCTCCCAAGCTGACCTCAGCCGAGCCGAGGTCAAAGGTGCAAGCTTCAAACGCACTGACCTCTGGGCCGCAACGCTGATGGGAGTAAATTTAAGGGAGGCCAATCTCGAAGGCGCAAACCTCGCCGCCGCCATTTTGCCCGAAGGCTTCATCTGGCGCGGAATGCCGACCGATAGCCTAGACGACGATTTTGACAGTACCGAATTCCCCACGGTCAACGCCTAGGCGTGAAGTGTAGCGGCGGCAATTAACTTCCAAGTCTCAACAGATGACTTTCATCCGTTCGCTGCCACGCAGTATTAGGTGGCGACAACTCCTATTGCCTAGCGTAGGGGGAGAAATCTCACTTGCCCTTCCCACTCTCCTTCGACACTGCATTCTGCAATCAAGATAATTTCTTCTATCGCTAAACCGACAGGGACACGACGACTCACATCAAACAATCCAGGCATAGATAACTACGTATATATCTGGCAGTTGTAGCGATGGATACTGCTCTCCTATTTCCTCTGGCGTACATCCTTCAAGAAAAGCAGTCACAACCGTGTCTAGAGTGACACGAGTTTTGGCAATCCTTACAACACCTTGAGGATCGGACTCTATTGGCGCAGGTTCAAGGGCAATTGCTAGAGTCATAGACTTTATCAAGATTTCTGTTTCCTATGGTATCAAACGCTCTATGAGACCGCAGCATTTCTAGTTCATAGGATTAGCCTATTAAGTAGGTGGGCTGAATTAAATTGAGCTTAGTTGCCGGGTTTCGACTCCGCTTAACCCTCGTCTTGTCAGGGTTTGAGCGTTGAGCGCAGTCGAAATGCATCTTACAAATAATTATGTCTTTCTACTTATGGCGGTGGGTTTAATCATCAATCATCGGATTGGGAAAGGGGCGTGGCGATCGCCACTTCGCGGACTCGGTAGATGGGGCGACCTTGGGATTCATGGTAAGTCCGCATCGAGAGTTCGGCTAATAGCCCCAGGCTAAAGAGTTGTACGCCTGTGAGGAAGAGAACAACTGCGAGAATCAAGAGGGGGCGATCGCCAATACTCTGCCCCAACCCCAACTTGAGGAAGGTGAGATATCCGCCTAAGAGCAGCCCTAAGAGGAGAGAACCCAGCCCAAATAGCCCAAAGACATGCATGGGGCGGGTCAAGAATTTTTTCATGAAGGCGATGGTGAACAGATCCATCACGACCCGAAAGGTGCGACCGAGGCCATATTTGCTGCTGCCAAACTGGCGGGCATGGTGTTTGACTGGCACTTCGGTGATGCGAGCACCTTCAATAAAAGCGAGGGCAGGCAAGAAGCGGTGGAGTTCTCCGTAGAGGTTCATATCCATCACAAGCTCAGTCCGGTAGGCTTTGAGCGAGCAGCCATAGTCGTGCAGCTTAACCCCGGTTACCCAGCCAATCAGGGCGTTGGCCAGTTTGGAGGGCAAGAGGCGGGTGAGGGCGGCATCTTGGCGATTTTTGCGCCAGCCGCTGACTAGATCGTAGCCTTCTTTTAGTTTGGCGACGAGCATAGGAATATCGGAGGGATCGTTTTGCAAATCGCCATCGAGGGTGACGATAATTTCTCCTTGGGCATGGTGAAACCCAGCGGCCATGGCTGCGGTTTGGCCATAGTTGCGCCGCAGGATCACCCCTCGCAAATCGTTGCGGCTGTGGGCGAGTTGCCGGAGTAGGTCGGTGGTGCCGTCTTGAGATCCATCATCGACGCAAATAATTTCGTAGCTAAAGTGGGTGGCTTGCAGGCTAGCGGCGATCGCCTCGACCAACCGGGGGAGGCTTTCGACTTCGTTGTAAATGGGCACCACGATCGACAGATCGGGCGTTGGCTCGCTTCCATGGGGAGGGATGGATTGAGAGAGGTGCTGCCCACTGTAGGACGTTTGCCCTTTGTCGATGAGAGAGGTGTCCATGAAATGGCTGCTGATACGCTAGGTAATATTAAATCAAACTATTTAACTTATTTAACCTAGCAGACGACTGAACCTAGCAGACGACTGAATGGCAGACGACTGAATGGCAGACGACTGAATGGCAGACGACTGAATGGCAGACGATTGAATGGCAGAAACGCTGCCAGTGATTTCAAGCGAGATCTAAAGCCACCCCTATCTTTACTGCTTATGGCTTGCGGGATCTCCTAGGCTTGGGTGCTTAAGGTTGGCTACTGTTGTGACCTGACGGAGAGGGGGA
>Ga0105044_10002953_pt1 | contig 23277 bp, 21 predicted proteins | sample MAT01_FD_78092 | JGI IMG/M metagenome (GOLD analysis project Ga0105044, IMG submission 78092) | Freshwater microbial communities from Lake Fryxell liftoff mats and glacier meltwater in Antarctica - MAT-01 | ecosystem: Environmental > Aquatic > Freshwater > Ice > Liftoff microbial mat | place...
AAAGGGGATTCTGCCGTTTAGCATATTTGCCAACCAAAAAATCCGCTATTGAGTTTTCATCCTGCTGAAATATTTCTCAAACCGCAATCTTCAAAGCTTCGTCAATTGCCAATAATTTTCTGATTTCTTCAGAATTTTCTCGAATATCGGAATGCTCTTGCATTGTGAACACGATTAGTTTGGAAGAATTTGGCACGTACTTTTTCCTAAATTCTGTTGTAGTCACATAGTAAATTTTATCATTGTACACAGCCCAAAAAGCATTCTCATCATTGGGCATAACCAACAATTTGCTGAACACATAGTCGCCTTCCTTGTAAGAATCCCCCCTGATGCCATTAAATTTACTAAAAACAGTATTGACATTACACAAAGGAAGTGTTTCACCGGCCGAATTACAGAATTTCGCCTGAAAAGCCACGGCTCCTCGAGATTCAAGGTAAATCGCATCGTCACAGTTCCAAATTCCGAAGCCGTCCAATGCAAAGGATCTGATAATAAAACCCTGTGAGGCCATGGACCTCATAGAGGCACCTTCCTTCTTATTGGCTTTGGAACGTGATATAACAATCTACTTTTCATAAGCCAACTTGCTCTCAAAATTCCTCCTTTCCCATTCTCGCCTCACAGCTCTTAGGGCTCGCAGTCGGGCCTTTTCTTCTTCATATGCGGCTTTCCGAATCGCCTCCTCTTCTTCCTTCATCTGGAATTCCTCTTTCAACTTCTGTTCGGCTATAAATTGTTCAATCCGCTTCTTCTCGAGGTCAACCAAATCAGATTGTTGCTTTTCTTCTCGAAGTCTCTTCTCAAGCAAGCTGTCATATTGCTTTTGTTTCGTTTTGAAAAGCTTCAGTGCTTCATCATATTTTTTTCCCTCAAATACAGGTCGCGTCAAATAAGATACACTCTTCGAGTCGCTCACAAATTATATTTTATAGATTCCCACCGAAATCCCCTTTTCTATTTCAACATCTCTGTAATCTTGTTCTGTATCCGCAATATTATATGAGGTGTCACTTTCATGCAACTCGAAAATTAACCCGTTGTACGCCATCAGTTCGGGCACAGAGGCCGGATCAATTTCGATCTCGAAACCCGGGAGATCCGGATTGGCCTTCACAGGTTCAAAAAGAAATGAACTTTCATCTGATGGCATTTCTTCATCTAATTCCATATTGCTTTCTGCAGATAAAACTGCTGGAATGTCTTTTACATCCAAAATTGTGAGTTCCTCTTCTTGCTTTTCAATCCACTTTTTTGAAATGGTGTCCAAGTAATAAACATTAAATTTTGGTTCCGCATTATTCGAACTCATGTGGACCATTGGCTTAACAGCCTGATTGACCTTCAATAATTCAGATCCTTGATAAGCGACCACTTCACACATACCCGCAGATTCGAAGAGTGCTTCATTAGTTTGACCGGGTTCTTGATACTTCATCGGGATACCTGAAAGGAAAAAATCAACAACATCTTTGAACTCTCTGTATTGAATGTCTACCTCACCTGTAATCAAATTTCCCTTTTCATCAGTAAAAGAATTGGCCGGAAATACGATTACAGTTCCCGTTGGATGAACCTAAGTATCTCCTTTCTCCGCCAATACAGTATAAGAATTAAAAGGAATGTCGACCTCTTCAATTGGAGGATTAATGAGTGCTGCACTCATTACTGGAATTGAAGTCTGAATGTTATCTTCTCAACAGCCTGTGACTAACACTAGCCCAATCAGACCAAAAAATAAATTTGATTTGTACATAATAGATGGCTTTATAATGAAGAAGCTAGATCTACGTCTGAAAACTTGCCTGCGCATTACTTATAAATACTGAAAACCATAAAACCGGCAGATAGTAAAGTAGCTATTGAAAAAACAGCAAACTCTTTAACTTATTGCAAGGGTCTCCGGAAAATTAACTTGGGAATTGAGAAAATTACCTCGAACAAGACTATAAATATCAACACCTCTAGTAGTTGGATACTCCATTCATTGCATTCACGACTTGACGAAATAGTGGATTTCGACAATAGCAATATAGGTGATGACACTTACCCGTTTCAGTGAAGTCGAACAACTGAAAAGAAGATTTAGCAGTTGTTTTCGAAATGTAGAGACGACAATTCTCTGCGGATTTTCGCTTATTGCAACCCAAACTAGTATCACCATATTTATAAGGCCCGGGGCCAAAAAGACCAATTGCAAAATCCTTCTTTCTCAAAACAAAATCTTTTTCATTGTAGATGATCATCACTCGGTAATTGTCGTTCCAAAATGAATCGAAACTTGTATTCCTCTGATTGAAATGATCCCTTAAAACCTCTTCCGCTGAAATGGCGGGGGCAATCAAGCAAATGTTTACACAAGATTGTTCGGGTGTAGGTATGTCAATATTTAAAGGATCCCAAAGACAATGCGTAAGCACCTTTGCCCCCAAGCTGTGCGAGATTAGATGAAGCGTGTCTGTTTCCAAACCGTTCAGAATTTTCCTCAATTGCTGTCCAGTAGGTATGGCATTTTCCTGAGCTTCCAAAAACATCTCGAAAAGTGTGCGATTCTTTTTTGCACTTGCCGAAAAACAACATCCGTACATGCCATCCCAATATACCTCCAAATACACTGCACTTCTATGTCCATTTTTAATGAGTATTTCTCGCAAACCATCGTATTCAGCAGGCGAGCATCTGTCGTGATTGAAAGAAGTGAATGCTTTCCTATAACCATGAACCATAGCCGTTACGGGTTCTCGCTTGACGTTTGATTCATTTACCCGATTCACAAGACTCTTATAAATAGTATTGTTCAATGAATCGACATACTCCTCACTGAATTTATCGAAATGGAGGTCATACAATTCTGCAACATTCACAAATTCGCCAGGGTTCGCTGTGTACCAATTCAAAAGTGTCGATCCACAAGACTTCAAGAAATCATTAGAGATAAAATAATCCGGATAAGGAAAACCATTTGCGTCGATATAAATTGACATGTCGCCATGCGGGTGATCCCCATAGAGGACGTGCCCATCTTGAGAGTAGCAAGGAGACTCCATCACCAAAACAAATATCAAAAAACTGATTTTCCGAATCATCATGCAAGTTTACTTCACAAACTTCCATTTAGTAATTTTTTGGAACGAGATATTTACTGCTATACGCCTGAGTGACCCTTCAATTAGGGTTTTGCCGTTGGAAGCTATTTCATCTATGAAAGTCAGGGTTCCAAAGTGCCAAAGGCCTCATTTGTGATGAAAGGCTATACTTTTGCAATGAGTCCATGAAAAGCGATTTCACATATAATGAATTGAAAATTGCCTATGTCCAATACGGAACGGGAACAGAGACGAGCATTTGCTTTCCCGGATTTGGACGTCCCTCTGAAGATTTTAAATTTCTTCAACCCATTCTAAAGCCCAATCAAAGATTGATTTGTGTTGATCTTTTTGCGCATGGTGAATCCATATTTCCTGCCACTAGAATTATGAATGATCCATTGTCAAAAGAGGAATGGATCCATTTTATGAATGCCTTCCTTTTGCACTTGAAATTAAATACTTTTCATCTGATTGGCTATAGTATGGGTGGGAGGGTAGTATTGGTGACGATGGAATTGATGTATGATAGAATAATATCCGTTCTTCTCATAGCTCCTGATGGACTGAAAATAAATCCCTTTTATAGGTTTGCAAGTGGCACTGCAATAGGAAGGAAAATGTACCACTCCATCATTCAAAATCCCACGCGCATTTTTGCGTTGGCGAAGTGGCTCAATAAAGTCGGACTACTTACGGATAAACTTCACAGGTTCGTGCACGTGCATCTGGACACTCGTGAGAAAAGAGAACTGGTGCGAGATGCTTGGATGATATATCGAAAAATATTCCCTGACAAAAAGAGAATTGCTTCACTCTATAAGTCAAATCCAATATCCTTTCATATGATATTCGGGAAATTCGATTCAGTAATTGTGCCCCAATTGGGACAGAAATTCGCTGCTCAACTTGGTGATAAAAAAACTTTGCATGTCTTACCGATGGGTCATCGAATGTTGGGTGTTGAGTTGCAAAATTACCTGAATGATAATCCGTCAATGCTTTCACCTCAAATAATATAATTATACTATTCGCGATTTTTAGAATCAATTAGGATTGTGACAGGACCATCGTTAATCAACTTTACCTGCATCATGGCACCAAACTCTCCACATTGCACATCCTTGTTCATTTCTTTAGATAGGGTAGACTTGAAAAACTCATACAAGGGAATGGCACGTTCGGGTCTCGCAGCTTTAATAAATGAAGGTCTATTTCCTTTCTTCACTGATGCATGCAATGTAAATTGACTTACCACAAGAATATCACCGGATACTTGTTTTACATCGAGGTTCATTTTGTCTTCATGATCGCCAAAAATTCGCATCTGGGAAATCTTGGCGCATAACCATTGCGCATCCTCATCATTATCCTCTTCTTCGATGCCTAATAAAATAAGCAAGCCTTGTTGAATTGCTCCAATGACCTTTTCATCCACTTCAACAGAGGCTTTTGATACACGTTGAACAACAACTCTCATGACATATAAATTTTGAATTTATCCATACAAAGGAAGGGACATGCTTGGCAACTATCCAAACAATCGGGAGGAGACGTGGGAACATTGAAATTGATACTACCTTACTCATTTATCTAAGTACTTGACGGATGATGCATTGGAGGTTGAGCAAGGTAAAATAAGCACATATTGAATTTTTCCAATAAATTCTGCTCCGTCCTTTTTTGTAACTACATAAAATCTCTCCGCGACATATTCCGCAGTATCATCAGGTTCTTGGGAGAAAACACAATTACTTCGACAGAGTATGAATACCAGAATAACAATGGAATGTCTGATTGATGTGCTGTATCAAAGACCATCAAATGTAATTCATAAATCTTACTGATTAGTTCAGCATTTGGCAAATGAACAGAAATCTGCTCCGGGTTAAAAATTATGTCGAGAGTCAATAAATAAATATTGATGGGACTGCGCATAGCAAAATGTTGTGGATACGCTCTATATCGCGTATCCACAACATTAGAAGAAACCTATTCATCCAAAAGCAAAATCAATAAGGGCCCACATCTCCACTGCCACTTATCTCTGTGGTTATGGTTGGATTGCCCAAATAACGCACATCACCTGAACCAGAAATATTGACTGTCAGATCATGTTCACAATGCAAATAGATGTCTCCGCTTCCAAAAATATCCGCCAAAGCATCGTATGCAATCATATTGACCGCATCCACTTTGCCGCTACCGTGTATGTGATATTCGGCATAGTCGCATTCGCCAATAGCGGCCATATCTGCTGAACCATTGGTCCCCATGCGAAGATGTCCTCCACTATATCTTGCTCGAGCGCTGCCACTTCCGCTATGATCTATTCGCAGATTTTCGCTAGTTACCATATCCTCCATAACAAAATCTATCGCTCCATTCAATTCTACATGATTGATGATGGGGCCATAGACTTCAATCTTCATCAGCGTGTAGTCGTAATTGTGATACTCCTCATCCATTTCGATGTGTAATACCTCTCCTCGAACGTATGTTTTAACATCGTGAATGATGTTGTTGTCTGTTTTAACCACAACGTAAACGCCTTCGGACTGGTAATAAGATATATCGAAAGAGCCATAAGATTCTATCATGTCGAAGTCTGCGACATTTCGTGTAGATGTTTGCACAATGCCTGAGCCCTCCTTCTTCCATCGCTTCTCGCAGGAACTCAGAAATAAGCTAGTCATTAATAAAACAAATAAAACTGGCAGTTTTGAAAAATTCATTTTGTATATCATGGTACTTTGATGTTGTTTCATGGTTATGACAACAAGCTTTCATAGTACCCCTATATACCCACAAGATATTTTTCTTAAAAGTACTAAAAGAGAAACTGTAAGTCAAATAAGACCTTAAAATCAAATCATTTAAATGATTTTCAATTGTAAGCTAGAGCGGATTGAAAGAAGAAAATAAAACCCCTATTTCAAATGAATATAAACAGGACAAACCATTCGAAATCTCACCATTTCACCTTTGTGTTTAGCAGGAATAAATCGCAGTGCTCCAAAAACACGATCAAATTCATCTCGCACAAATTCATCATTAGCATTTGATGACACTTTGCTCACAGAGCCATCCTTTTCGATTACCATCTCAACCAAAAATTTAGATTGAGGAGGACTACTTGGATGAGAGGGCACATTCAGATTTTTCTGAATCTCTTGGAGCATATCGGACTCAACTCCGGCATACTCTGGAAATGTATCCGCGAAAACATAGATTGAATCCATAGCAGATAAGTCCTGAGCTCGAAAGGAATCAGATTCTAGTATCAGAAAAATGCACAAAATGATAGAAATTACTCTGTAAATTATCATGAATCAAAGATAGATATTTTATAGGGAACCTCAAGAAAACCAATAGTCCGGCCACAAATCCGACTTTAATCGAACCTTATGCATACAACACAAGCATTTAATCAACTCATATCCAATTGACATGAATTTAGACTTCCTTCGTCTGACCACTACTTGTGCGAACCTTAACCTTTTTCATTTTCTCTCTGTTGAGCGTGTGCCCATCTGTGTGCATTGCACAGGATGCAACGGTCATTCGCAGTGAACTTCAGCTACTGGAAGGTCCTATCAACGACACAGACAGGGCGTGCACTTACAACTGGATTTCTTTTAATTATGCCTATGAAAATCCGGATGAAGGTATTAAGTATGGCAGATTAGGTCGTTCGCTTTTGAAAAAACTCGATTTCAAAAAAGGCATCGGTGATGCCCATAGCAATATGGGGTTTTGCTTTACTTGCAAAAGTGAATTCGATAGTGCAAATGTTCATTACTCTAAATCTATTGAAGCATTTCAGAATATTCAAAACAATTGTTGGACAAAAGTTCCCACGTCGAATCTAGGCGCCAACTATATCAAACAACGCGATCTTGCAAATGCACTTATTCAATACCTCGAAGCAGCAAGGCTTGAGGAAGGATATCCTGACAGAGGTTTCAAATCTACAAGCATATACTCTGTTGGAATCGTATACCATGCAATGAAGAAATCCGATAAAGCGATACCCTATTTCGAACAAACCTGTGCAATTGATCTGGCCAATTCTGAAAAATCCAAAATGGCGGAAAGACTTGCTGCTTTGGGCAATGCATTAACTGGGATAGGGAGATTTGAAGATGCACAGAAAAAATTCAAGGAAGCCTTTTCATATTTCGCCAAACTTGACGATAAATATCGTAAGGCCATTACGCACATTGGACTCGCTAGACTAAAAGAAAAGACTGGATATGAAAAAGAAGCGATATACGAAGCAGAAATTGCGCGAGAAGTATTCAAAAATGAAGATCGAAAAAGTGACTGGTTCAGCGCTTGTGTCCTTTTAGGCGAATTGTACTCTAAAAACGAGAATTGGGTAAATTCGTTTGAAGTATTAAATGAAGGAGTAAAAATCGCAGAGGAATTACAAGTGAAATCTGCTAGGTTAAAGATTAATGAAAAACTCACACTAGCCAGTATGAAGTCTGGGCCACTTCTCTGGCAGCGGAATACTTTGAAAAACACACTTCTCTGCGCGAAATTATGCTCGATGAAGAGATGAACGACAAATTAGCTGAGTCCTCCACCAAATTCGAAACAGAGAAAAAAGAAAAAGACTTACTCATCGAACGAGAAAAAAATCTATCTCAGGAATTGCAACTGAAAGAACAGCTATTTCGAAAACGCATTTTCCTTGGCTTGCGTATCATTTCGTTGTTGTTTGCACTTATCCTCATTAACAGGTATCGTCTGAAAAGGCGAGTTGCCCTCGAACTTCATGAGAAAAACATCCTTATCGACAAAGCGAAGAAACGGGCTGAAGAAAGCGAGCGATTCAAGCAGCAGTTCCTTGCCAACATGAGTCATGAAATGTGCACTCCCGATAGCGTCATTTCAGGATTTACCTCGCTACTCCGCGAAAAGCAACTCGATGATACATCAAGCAAATATGTTGAAGCCATAGATCATTCGGCAAAAAATTTAGTTTCACTGGTGAATGATATCTTGGATTTGGCCAAAATGGAAAAAGGAAAAATGAGCATGCAAAAAGAGTCCTTTTCACTACGCACCGAACTCAAAATGCTTGTTGAATCATTTCTACCCATCGCAAAAAAGAAGGGCATTTCAATTCAAATCAATATTGCTGATGAAGTACATGACGATTTTTTAGGCGATGCCCGCCGGATAAGTCAAATACTATACAACCTTATCTCGAATGCGATCAACTATATGGATCGAGGCAGCGTAAAGGTGGCTGTAACAAATGCAAATACAGAATCACACAATAAAAACAAGTAGTAATTGAACTTATCAATGGACAAACGTTGGAAGTGTCGCACAGAAAATTGCCGGAAATAAGGGCCGCCATTTCAAGGTGAACAATTCTAGCTCGCAATTGCGCTTATTCCTACCATACTACCGTCAACCCAGAATCCGCGTTGGAAATCTATTGCAGCACGAATCCCAATGCGCATTCTGGGTTAAAACTGCTGCTGATCTTTGGTTCAATATGCTGTCCTCAAGTACAAACACATACTTCCAAAGACACTAATGAAAATGAGAAGATCGGTAACGTCAACAGTCCCACTGTAATCTAGATCAGGTATTTCGCAAGAAGAATTACATCCAAATGAAGAAATGAAAACTAGCAAATCCGTTACGTTTAGAACTCCATTGAACCCGCTTTACGCATTAGGGCAATTTTTGTAGAATGCGTGCGGGATTCTCAAATCTAAGTGATAGAAAACTGCATTCATCGGCAAAATTAGGGTGCAATTGTTCTATCGCTTGGTTTGGATTAAAATCAAAGTCTCCAAGGCAGCTACCAACGATTATTGAAGGTTGATGAAACCCTTGAGTAATAATTATATCCCCATTTCCCAGAGTTGCTGTAGACACTTCTCCCATTGTACAATCACTTTGAACAGTTGAACCAGAAAAGGAAAACCCGAATGGAGAGATCACTTTTCTTTCGATGGATTGGGCAGAAGTTGAAAAAGAATTCACCGAGCCAATGGCTATAATCAGTAATGCTAAAACTCTAGATTTCATTTGAAGTTGGATTGAAAATATTCGGAATATATCGGCAGTAAAAGTTTTATAAATCTATTTGCGGTTTCAAGGACATAGACCATATGTTTAGCGAACGTGAGGATTTAGTGATTGAACGAATAAAGCAACTTTTGAGGCTTCATTTCTCTACTGGCACGTTGCGGCAAGAGTTACACTTTTATCGCCCCATTCTACCATTTTAGGAATGCCAGCACTAAACATGTGACACAAAAGGCAATCACGCAGGCTATTTCCACAATCATCCATTTGTCCGAGCCCTTGAATTGAGTCATCTCATTTTGATTCATGGCACAAATCTTTTGGGAATGCCAATTTCTAGGGTGAGGAATCTAGTGGGTGCTGTCTGTGAATGAGTGAACGTACATTCTGCTTCGGAATCTGGGTTCAATAAAAATCCAGCCGTTTGTGGTCAGAATTAAACGTAAAACCGCGGGTTTAGGCAAATTAAACCGTTACAGGATCTCCATTCCGCAATTGGGGTGTTTTTGTTGAAAGCTACTGAAATTGACACTTCTAAACTCGTCTGGCTCTTCGTAATTTCGCCGCTTACAAATTATGCGTTTTTCATGTCGATAGCCAGAGCCAAACAGGCCGCCACCCTTGAAGAAGCCAAAGAAATGGGCCTTCTTCCCGAAGAATTTGACAAAATCGTTGCAATCTTGGGCCGTGTTCCAAATTTTACTGAAATGTGCGTGTATTCCGTGATGTGGAGTGAGCATTGCTCGTACAAAAACTCCATCAAATGGTTGAAAACACTGCCAAAAGATGGTCCACACATGCTTGTAAAAGCCGGAGAGGAAAACGCTGGTTTAGTAGATGTTGGGGACGGTTTGGGATGTGCTTTCAAAATTGAATCTCACAACCACCCCTCCGCCATAGAGCCCTATCAAGGAGCGGCTACGGGCGTGGGTGGAATCAATCGGGATATTTTTACTATGGGCGCCCGACCAATCGCCCAATTAAACTCTCTCCGATTTGGAAAGTTAGACAATCCAAGAACAAAATGGCTCTTAGCCGGAGTGGTGAAGGGTATTGGCGATTATGGCAACGCATTCGGAATTCCTATGGTTGGTGGCGAGGTGTACTTTGCTGAAAGTTATCAGAGCAATCCTCTGGTAAATGCCATGTCCGTTGGACTAGTGGATGCCAAACGCATAATCTCTTCGAAAGCAAGAGGAGTAGGAAATCCGGTGTATATCGTTGGATCTGCAACCGGTAAAGATGGCATAAAGGGAGCCTCATTTGCCAGTAAGGACATGACTGAAGACTCTGCCAAAGATCTACCTAGCGTGCAAGTTGGGGATCCATTCCAAGAAAAACTATTGCTCGAAGCAACAATGGAGTTGGCTCAAACCGATGCTATCGCTGGAATGCAAGACATGGGAGCGGCAGGGATTACTTGTTCAACCAGCGAAATGAGTGCGGGGGGCAAAGTGGGAATGGATATTCATCTAGATCTTGTGCCTACTCGACAAGATGGTATGGCACCTTTCGAAATCCTACTGAGTGAATCGCAAGAAAGGATGCTCATCGTAGTGAAAAAAGGACAAGAAAAAACAGTTCAAGAGATCTTCGAAAAATGGGATCTTCATGCCGTTCAAATTGGTAAGGTTACCAAAGGACCCATGGTTAAATATTACATGAACAAAGAATTGGTTGGAGAAATTCCTGCCGAGTCATTGGTTCTTGGTGGTGGAGCCCCTGTGTACGAAAGAGAATTCAAAGAACCCACATACTACGCCAAAGCTCAGAAATTTGATATGGCCTCGGTACCGGAACCAAAGGACTATGTAGTGACTGCAAGATTACTTATGGCCAATCACAATATTGCCAGCAAACGTTGGATTTACGAGCAATATGATTCGATGGTTGGCACCGTAAATATGTGTACAAACAAGCCTTCTGATGCCGCTGTGGTGAACATAAAAGGGACCAACAAAGCACTTGCCCTCACTGTGGATTGTAACAGCAGGTATGTAAACAATGATCCTGAGAAAGGAACAATGATTGCAGTAGCAGAAGCGGCTAGAAATATTGTGTGTAGCGGTGGAGAGCCATCTGCTATAACCAACTGTCTCAATTTCGGCAATCCACATAACCCTGAAGTCTATTGGCAATTTGTGGGTGCTATCAAGGGAATGAGTGAGGCTTGCAAAAAATTCAACACTCCTGTTACAGGTGGTAATGTGAGTTTTTATAACCAGACCTCCAACGAAGATGGCTCTGCACTGCCTGTATTTCCAACACCTACAATTGGAATGCTTGGGGTATTAAATGATAAAAGTTTGCACACTTCTTTAGAGTTTAAATACAAGGGTGATCTCATTTATTTATTAGGAACACCTCGCAACGACATTAACTCTTCGGAATATCTTGCCGCTGTTCATGGGATAAAATTGTCTCCGGCTCCCTTCATCGATCTAGATGAAGAGTTGATGCTCCAGAACTGCATCAAAAGCCTCATTAAAAATAATTACATTTCCTCCGCTCACGATGTGAGTGACGGTGGACTTTTTGTTTCGCTTTGCGAAATGGCTCTACCAAATAGCCTCGGGTTTGACATCGTTACAGATGGAGAAATCAGAAAAGACGCCTTCCTTTTTGGCGAATCTCAGAGCCGCGTTGTTGTTACAGTAGTTGAGGACTATGAGGACGATTTCCTCGATCATGTTGGAGAAAGCAACGTAGAAATTATTCTGTTGGGTCATGTAACCAAAGGTCGAATCACAATAGATGAGGAAAATTTTGGTTATATCGAAGATTATAAAACACTATACGATAACGCCATTGCCAATGAAATGGTGAGCTAAGCCGCTGAATATCTTATGTCTGTTAAAGAATTTGTTCGCACAAAAGATTTTGGAAAGCACCTCCTGCGCATACTTGGTGTATACCTGGTGGTAGTGCTTTTAATATGGCTTTACCTTGCTTGGTATACCGATCATGGTGAGTTTATTTCAGTGCCTGAAGTGCGCGGAATGACTCTCGATGAAGCAGCTCAGTCGATAGAAGACCGAGACCTCAAATATGTAATAGTCGATTCGATTTATTCTGAAAATGCGCAGGGCGGTACTATTATGGAACAAAGCCCTTCGCCAGAGAGTCAGGTGAAAGAGGGCCGAGAAATATTCTTGACCACCTATCGCGTATCTCCTCCCTTGGAAACAATAAACATTGAAGAAGGCGAATACGCACAAGTAGCTTTGATCAAATTGCACAATAAGGGTATCAAGGTTAGAAAAGTTGAAGAACCAAGTAACCAGATGATCGGTGCTGTAATCAAAATTACCTACAAGGGCAAAAAACTGAAGGCCGATAGTCAAGTCAAAAGAGGTGAAGAAGTAGTAATGCACATTGGGGTTTCTGCCAACGAGCAGGTATTAGTGCCGAATGTGGTAGGAATGAGCCTCGATTCGGCAATGGCAGCTATTGAACAAGCAGAACTCATTGTAGGATTGACGATAGTATCTAGCCCATTGAGCAGCAAGGCAGACAGTCTTGCGGCACGAATATGCACGCAATCTCCTGCCCATTCGGGAGGCACATATGTTCCAAAAGGACAAATAATTGACTTGTGGATTTCGGTCGGACCATGTGATACAGACAGTCTGAACCTAGATACACCTAATCCGTAATTCATGAAAAAAACCGGAATCGTTTTATGTTTATGTATTCAGAGTCTTTTGAGTTGGTCTCAAGGAGATGGATCCGTCGAATTGGAACGAGACTTGATTTTTGGTTATCCACAGATGGAGAGGTATCAAAAGGAATTGCGATTTGAAAGTCGACAGCAACGAGGTGGTGGTTCAAGTTTAGAACTTCCATTTTTCGACGATTTCGCTCAGTATTCATTACCCACCAACGATCCGGAAATACCTGTAGAATGGCAATTGTGGGAAGATGAAAACGTATTCATCAATGGAACATTTCCTGTATCACCACCTACCGTAGGAGTTGCAACTTTCGATGGTCTTGCCTTCGATGGATATCCCTATGATTTTACCGATGAAAACTCTTATGGCGGAGCAGACACTCTGACATCACTTCCATTAAACCTTGCAGGCTTTGCCGCAGAAGACAATGTTTACCTCACTTTCTTTTATGAGCCCGGCGGACTAGGGAATAATCCTGATCCGCAAGACTCTCTTGTAGTGGAGTTCTATAGCCCGTTTGGTGCCGGTCAGTGGTTTAGGAAATGGTCGATGGCGGGAAATAATAATGTAACTTTTCAGCAAGTCTTTATACAAGTGAATGCCCAAGAATTCTTGATGGATGGGTTTCGATTCCGCTTCCGCAATTACGCTACCTTAAGTGGAAATGTAGACCACTGGCATTTAGATTATGTGATTGTTGATGAAGATATCGATCCGAATAATTTCAGCTTTGATGAAGTGGCAACGCAATATCCAAATAATACACTTTTGGAGGAGTATACCGCAATGCCCCTTACGCATTATTTGAGCAATCCTGCAGGTTTTGTGAGAGATCAGATTAACTTCAAGCAAAACAACATGGGTCTAACTGACGAGAACATCGTTACCAGTATCTGTATTACAAACGAAGCGACTGGTGCTGAAGTCTGCCTGCCTGATGATCAACGCGATTTCAATGTATTTGGCAACACTGGCGAGATCAGCAGAAATTTAACTCTATCTAGCATCTTACCTTTCGATGCATTGCCAACGGATACGTGCCTTATTTACGATGTAAATGTTTTTGCAACCACCACCGATGCCCACTTGCCCAACGACTCAGCGAGCTTCAAGCAAGTATTCTATAATTATTATGCATACGACGATGGAACGGCAGAACGTGCCTATGCACTCAACGTCAGTGGTGGCAGATTAGCAATGAAGTATTTCAGCGAAGTTGAGGACACACTCCTAGGTCTATTCATTCATTGGATTCCTTTTCAGTATGACAATTCGCTTGAAACTTTTCTGTTAAGAGTATGGGGGGATAATGGTGGAACACCTGGAAATGAATTGATCGAAAATTTTAATTCGTATTCTCCACACTATTATCATGATGGCTACAACATTTTTTCATATTATGAATATGACTCACCTGTTGCTGTTGAAGGTACATTCTATGTAGGTTGGACACAATCGAGCAACGTGCTACTGAATGTGGGGAGTGACAAAAACACTAATTCCAATCCCGCCAAACTTTTCTATGCTCTTGGAATAGGAGGGTCATGGACTCAAAGTACAATTACCGGTTCTATTATGATAAGACCTGTTTTTAAGTCAGGGAAAAGCGTTGTGTGGAATTATGTTTCGGAAAACAAAACGGATCAATTTTCTGTATTTCCAAATCCCACAAACGACATTCTCAATGTATCGCTGAACAACGAAGGAAACCATACATTTGAATTGCTGGATGCTTCGGGACGAGAGTTAATGAGCCTGATTTTGAGCGGTCCAAATTCATCTGTTGATACATCAAGTATCTCCGCGGGAGTATACCATATTCGTATAACTGAACAAAAAACAGGAACCACTTCCTCCAAAACAATAGTGGTGCAATAACCATGTCGAACGAAGAAGATATTCCAACAGAGGACAGTGATGACGAACTTTTTGAACACCACAGAATAGTCGCCGACAAAGGCCAGGGATTGTTGCGCATCGACAAATTCTTGCAGGCCAGATTAGAAAACACTTCGCGTACAAGAATCAAAGTAGCTCATGAGTCCGGCTATGTGCGAGTGAATGGAGAGCCGGTAAAAAGTAGTTACAAGATCAAACCAATGGATGTTGTGACGGTTGAACTTCCCTACCCCATTCGTGAAATTGAATTGGGTCCGGAAAACATTCCCTTGGACATTATTTACGAAGACAGTGCACTTGTAGTGCTCAATAAAGCTGCAGGAATGGTAGTTCATCCCGGTCATGGCAACTATACCGGAACATTGGTAAACGCGATGATGTATCATTTCGAAAATCTACCGGATAAAAACGGTACTGAACGTCCGGGTTTGATACATCGAATAGACAAAAACACAACCGGTCTCATGGTAATGGCTAAAACTGAAGAAGCCATGACACATTTGGGAAAACAGTTTTTCGACAGAAGCATAGAAAGAAGATATGTTGCCCTCGTATGGGGTGATGTGGAAGAAAGTGGCACCATCACCGGGAATTTAGGCCGAAGTCTTCAAGATCGAAAACTGATGACAGTCTTTGCAGATGAAACACAAGGAAAACACGCTGTTACACATTACAATCTCATAGAAACATTCGGCTATGTTAGTTTGGTAGAATGTAAATTAGAAACAGGAAGAACTCACCAGATAAGGGCTCACATGAAATATATCGGGCATCCTTTGTTCAGCGATCCTGAATATGGAGGCGATAGAATTCTGAAAGGCACTACATTCAGCAAGTACAAGCAATTTATAGAAAACTGTTTTAATATACTTCCTCGACAAGCATTGCACGCCAAATCACTGGGGTTTGAACATCCTGAAACCGGCAAATGGATGCAATTTGAGATTGATCTTCCCGAGGATATGAAAACTGTGATCGAAAAATGGAGGGTTTACACTAAAGCACAAAAGGAACAACAGTAGTCATACTATCATTGAAGCAAGGCCTTACTTCACTCTGTTATTTAAATCATCAGCTCCACCTTTTTTCTCGCGAATTTTAACTTGTTGATTTCCGAAGCGGATTGACAAATCAATTCGAAACTGCTGACTCTCCCATCCGCCGCGCGTATCCATGTATTGATTATCAAAATCACTAACACCTCTCCACTGTGCGGTAAGAAATATATCCGTAAATGCCATTTTCAAGGTAGCTCTGCCGCTCATAAATGTTTTCTTTACTCCAACATCGGCGCTACCCATCGGCTTATTCTTAAATGATCCACCCCACAATCCTGGTCCTGAGCCCCAGCCCGATAGTTCTAAGCTCCAATCCTTTGGCAAGATAAACGCTGTTTGAGCATAAAAATTATAGGATACAAAATCCACATCAATATTTCGACCATCATCCAGATTGGCTTTGGTATGCTGATAGTAACCCGTAACGCTCACATAAAAACTTAGCCATTTAGTTGGCTGAACAGGGGCGCTGATTGAGAGAGCTCCATACTGTTGAAACCCAAGGTTGGTCTGACTGATATACGAAGCATCTCCATCGGCATAAATATTCATTGTCGAAAAATCGTCGGTTTGAGCAACTGTGAGAGAAGTGCTATACATGTACTTGTACGTATGTGTCAGTTCAATATTGTTGGTGTATTCGGGACGTAAGAACGGATTACCTTTTTGATAAGACAATTCGTCGAGTTTAAATTCGAAAGGATTTAAGTCTTGGTATGAAGGACGGTTGATTCTTCGCGAATAGGATAAACTGAAACTATTCATTGGATTCAATGCATAGCTCATTGAAATATTCGGGAAAATATTGAAATAAGATGTATCATTCACTTCATCTTCTTGAACAAGAGCATTTAGTTCGCCCTTGCTATTGGTTTGTTCGGCGCGCGCTCCAAGCTGTAAACCGATTTTTGTCCATTGCCTACTGTAATTGAAATACAGCGCATTGATATTTTCGGTGTACTGAAAGTTATTCGAACGTACCGTATCCAACTGGTCTTGTCCATCATCAATGTTATAGAAATCAAATGTGTTATCGGTAGTAACCTGAGATACTTTGAAACCAAGTCCTATTTTCCCTTTCAGCGCATTTCTCTCATAGTCAGATTTGAAACTGTATATTTCAATATCAGTGGGCGACTTCGTACGATAATTGTTTTCGTTGATAATAGATTCCTGATTAACATCAAAATATGTATTCGGTTGAAAACTGTTTGTCCGAATGCGGTATACCCCCAAGTCGGCATCCATCTTGAGAGTAGTACCCGATGTATCAGAGTAGATATAATTGAGGTTAAAAGTGCCATTATCACGACGGCCATCATTCTCCACATCCGCAATGAGAACTTGCTTTTCCAAATTCTCATCATCTGGGTCAATTTTAGTCACACTTTTATTACTCCAGCCCTCAGTGCTTAGGTTTCCACTTGAAATAAATCCTATTGTGTTCTTTGAATTAATAAAATAGTCAGCACCGATCTTAAAATCATTATTCAAATTATCACTTTCACTTCTTGTTTGTTGATCGAAAACCTTACCGTTCTGAATTCGATAAAGATCCATCCAGTTCCGTCTTGGTCCACCAGAAAGACTGTAACTTCCAAAAGCATTCCACTTTTCCTCTCGGCGATTCAGGGTAAGCGATCCGTTGTACTTTGGAACCTCACCGTATGCAAAGCCAAGATTCACGGAACCATTTGTTCCAAAATTCTTATTTTTCTTGAGTCGAATATTAATGATACCTCCAGTTCCCGCTGCGTCATACTTCGCCGAGGGATTTGATATAATTTCTATAGCTTCAATATTTGAACTCTGCATATTCTTGAGCATGGCTGCTAAGGCAGCAGCATCAAGTGGCGAAGGTTTTCCATCGATGTATATCTGTACTCCACTTCTCCCCTTAAGCATTACGTTATCGTTGTTATCTACACTTACGCCTGGAGCTTTTCTGAGTAATTCCAATGCAGTGTTGCCTGTGGCGTTAATTGTATTCTCAACATTAAACACAGTCATATCCGGTTTCACTTCTACCAAAGGCTTTACAAAAACTACCTCTAATGTTTTCATTTCTACACTTTGTTCAGCAACTGTTATTTCGTTCAAAGATTTAGTTTCACCTACAGCGAGTTCAAAAGGATCTGTTTTAAATGTATTGTATCCCATCGCCATTACCTTTAAGTAATATGATCCACCCGGCACATTATCTATGAAAAAAGATCCATCCAGTTCGGAAGCAGTTGCTTTAACTACAGAGGAATCGGCGGACGAAAACAAAACAACATTCGCAAATGGCAATGCATCTTGCTTGTTGTCTTTAATACTACCTGTAACGTTGCTTTGGCCAAAATGGGCAAGAGAAGAACATAAAGCAAGAACAACTAAAAGAACTGATTTCATCGTTTTGGTTTGAGAGAGCAAAGAAAGTGCTCAGACAAAGCGGAAATTTTCCGTTCATCCCAATTTTACAATTTTTGGAATATTGTATTAACTAGGCTTCCGAAATGGACTTAGCTAATGATTGATATTCTTCCGTAGAAAACTGCAACCTTGGATTTGTGAAATTCATATCACCAATGGTATTCATAGGAATTAAGTGCACATGCGCATGCGGTACTTCTAGACCGATAATAGCCACTCCGATGCGTTTACACGGAATTACCTTTTTCATTTTTTTGGCAATATCGCGGGCAAAAAGATTAATTTCCTGCAGATAATCTTCATCCAAATCGAAGAAAAAATCCACTTCAATCTTTGGAACAACTAGGGCATGTCCCTTCGCCACAGGTTGGATATCTAAAAATGCCAAGAATTTTTCGCTCTCGGCGATTTTGTAGCATGGTATTTCTCCGGAAATAATTTTTGAAAATATGGTTGCCATTACAATGAGTTCCTTATCTCGAAATATCAAGAACTTTAAACTTAATCTTTCCGGCCGGAACTGTCACCTCAGCAACTTCGCCAACCTTTTTACCCAAGAGACCTTTTCCAATTGGCGAATCGATAGAAATTTTCTTGTTGGCCAAGTTGGCTTCATTTTCGGCTACAAGCGTATACTCTACTACTGCTTTATTGGCAAGATTCTCAATTTTGACTTTTGAAAGAATAAACACTTTGGAATTGTCCACTTGGCTTTCATCCACCAAACGAGCATTTGCTATAAGATTTTCCATTTTCGCAATACGCGATTCAAGAAGTCCCTGAGCCTCTTTGGCTGCATCGTATTCTGCATTCTCGGATAAATCGCCCTTGTCTCTTGCTTCGGCAATTTGTTGTGTAATATGAGGACGCTCCACAGCTTTGAGCTGGTGTAGATCGTCTTTAAGCTTTTTGAGACCTTCGACTGTATAGTAAGCGACTTGCGTTGCCATTGTAAACTAAAAATTGATGAACTGATAGGGGCAAATTAAAAAACGAAACCCCGAAACTATCGGGGCTCGAATGCCTTTAACTGAAGGCAAAGGTAAGAAATTTCTTTTTTACAAAGTGATATGCACACCTAAGGCATGAACACCGTCAAATGGGTTTGTAAGTCTGTAAGAATAGTCCAATCCAATTCTCGATGTTTCACCGGCAGGTAATTCAATAGTGAGGCCTGCCGCAGGACCTGTAAATACAGTAGTGCGGTCTTCTTCACTGGTTAAACCATCTTCCCACTGGTAACCTAGACGGAGGAAAACTTTTTCCTTAAATCCAAGTTCACCACCCAAGGAATACATGTCCTTGGTGAAACTATTTGAGGTGTATTGAAGGTTTGCTGTAAGCATTAAGGCTTCGGAAAACAAAAAGTCATAAGCAAATCCAACATTTACCAAAGAAGGTAATTCATACTTCTCTGAGCGTTGTTCCACAGTGAGAGAGGTTCCGTTGGTAGGAATAACGGCTGTTACGGTCATACCATCACCTCTGTATCGCATTGGCGGGCCAACGTTTCGGAGTGCAATACCAAATCGAAGGTTGTCATTCTCTCCTGTTACATATCGAATACCTGCGTCAAATGCCATACCCTGAGAACGCACATTGTAGATAGACTCAGATATTAAACGAAAGGTGATTCCTCCATAAATACTATTCGAAAAACCCTTCGCGTAGGACAAACCTATGTTCGAATAACTCGGGGAAAATGAACCGATACCACCTTCCGGCAAATCCGCTTCAGTGATCATAATATCACCAAACCTCATGGTGGTAACAGTAAGACCTAGAACACCATTTTCACCAACTTTCTGACCGAAGCCAAGAGAGTTAAGTTTGATTCCGGTTCCCACCAAATACTGAGTATTGGTAAAGGACAACTCAGTTCTTTTCACAAAAGCCAAACCGGCTACGTTGAGAAAGGTTCCTTCCAATCCATTGGCCGAGGCCATATTTGAATTGGCTAGTCCGCTGCTTCTTGCCCAAGGGTTGATCAATAAGTGACCAGCACCTGCAGAACCTGCTCTATCCGGATTTCCGGCAATGGCTGTTCCAAGAGTGAAAAGTGCCGTGGCTGCAACTATCAGTTTTTTCATAAACTATCTTTTTTCGATCTAACTTAATTTTATTGAAAGTGATTTAAAAATTGTCAAGGTCTACTGGACGCATGACTCCAAACCACTTGAGTATCTTCTCACCTACATTGGGTACTTCTATATGCACTATGTATGTTCCACTTGCAATTGGGATATTCTTGAAATTCTTCAAATCCCAATCCAATGAAGTAATTGGATCCGCTTTGTTGAACTGCCGAACTAACGTCCCGTTGAGATCATAAATGGAAACAACACACTGCTCAGGCAGATTCGTAATCTTTACTCTGTTGTCGAGTTTATTCTGCTCGTAACTAGAGAATGCATAGTACGGGTTCGGTACAATGTTGATCACATCCAACACTGATGTGAGCACGGATGAGCTTCCTGTTGTAGCTTCAAGACCTTTTGTAGTGAAGCGGTAGAGGGGCAACCAATTGTTAAGAGAACCATTCGTTTGCTCCGTATTCTGATCCGTTGCAGAGAAAACTTTATACTCTCTTGCTACACGAAGAGCAATACGACAATCATTGGGTATAAGCCCTTGCTCCGGTGACAACAATTCGAAATTAGAATTAAGAAGTGATGATCCAACCCATGTACATGAGCGGAACAACTTCTTCCACTTGGCTGTGCTCAATCCTTCGTTAGAAAGTTCATTAAACATAAACTGACCTTGATCGTAACGAGGAATATACTCTTCGTCATTCAATTCGTTTCGAAGATTTTTGAATACATATATCCAGTGCTGACCTCCGAATAGAGGCTGCAATCCAATGTCTGAATACAATCTAGAAGTTGGATTCCAAATCATATCATTTCCGTTTTCACCTGCCAACCAGCTATCCTCCGCAAAGGCCATATTCAAGCGCTCTCCGGTTTCAACATCTATTGCGTATCCAGGGAACCAACCCATACCGTATGACTGAGCTCCGTTTAATGTTGCTTCATTCACATTCACACCTTCTTCACCAACTGCTTTTCCATTTTTATCTACAGAAGGGTGAGAACGTAGTTTCATTTTCACACCGTTGATGTCTTCATCCAAATCAACAAGTTTCTGAGCAAGCAAAGGAATACCCTGGGCCTCAAAAACTGGAACACGCGACCATTTTGATTTATCTGAAGTAAAGACAACATCTACGTTGTTCAGTCCTTTAATATTTGCAATGTTCGCAGGTGCAATCGGTGAAAGATCACCACTTACTGTAGCTTCTGTTGGGGCTACCCCTACAAGCGTAGTAAGATCTCCGCCACTAGTGGTTATCACATCGGTATATGACACTAAGCAGAATGGCGACCATGATCCACCCAAAACTTTTTCATAGACCTCCTCTGCATCCGTGAATGGGGCATCGGCAGATCCATCTTGGAAGTCAGAGAAAATTGCTTCTTCAGCGGGAGTATTATCATCTGGTTCTACGGTACCGGCACGAATCCAGTTTTGCTCTGTAAAACCTTCTTGGTCTGGAATACCGAACAACCATGGTTTTGAAGCATCTTTAAACTCTATAGTACCGCTAATGAAATCTGTAAAGTGCTCAGCGGCCGGGTTGGTAGTGTAGGAGTACTGTCCCCAACTGATGGATAAACCATAATTCAAAATTACATCTTCACTTTCTATCGCAAACGAATTATAAGGAGTATAAACATCTCCATTGTCTAAGTTGGTTAACTCCCACTGCATCGAATCTGCAACAAAATCGCCTTCATCAGTAGGTCCAACCAATCGAAGTTCGAAGTCTGCAGCAGGAACCCTTAAAGGATCCACAATCTTCACATTTACAGGTCCATTTGCTGGCAAGAAAGTCAATTCTTCTGCTATATTGTTTTCAAGGATATCCCTTTCTGAGGCAGGATTCATTATCACGTTGTTCAATCCAGTTCCACGGCCTTCGATTCTCGTGAGGGGAACACCATCTCCATATGAAGATTGAATTGTAGTTCCGCCAGCTTCAGGATCCACAATGTGAGGAACTGCTGCATACACAGCAATTTCTCCCGCTGAGCCCTTACGTGAAGCCAAATATGCTTCGTCCTGACCTCTTTCGAGAGCCACGTCGTAGTCTTGATAATTATTGTAGCCATAAGCAATTACCATGAAGTAATATGTCTTGTGGTTTATCAAACGGCTGTCACCTTGTGCAAAAGCATCTTCAGTTATTTGGAATGATCTTTTAATTCCGAGATCAGATCCAGATACCATGAGCTTTGGAATGATAAGTCCTGTTTCTGAATCGCGATTGAAATTCACAATGTTACTAATACCATTGCGAACGTCGCACTGCTCTATTAGCCTGGATTTCGAAACATCATTTAAATCGTTCGCACTTACTTCGCTATTGGCGAGTTGATATACCAAGTAACCTTCGAACTTGTATCTTCTTTGCTCTAAAGAAAGTTGAGTACCATCGGCCAATTCTTCAGGAATACCTGGATCAAAGCCCGATTGGTCATCCGCAACACCGTATAGTTCACCAAAGTTGTTTGACAAACCGTTGTCGTTGGTAAGCATCAAAATGATCTCTTTGTCCAGTTCTTGAATAGTTACCTCCGGGGCATCTGGACCCGAAACAATTTCGAAACAGTTGTCGAAAAGAGCCTGTGCTTTATCGTCTGCTTCTTGCATCAATCTCACAGAAGCAAGAGACTCCCCTGAGTTTGCACGAGCCCAAACCACACCAAATGTGATGTTGTTGTAGTCGCCAGGCTCTAGGGTAAATGGACCTGCCGCCTGAATAAAACGACGGTCGTTAGGAAGGTTACCCGCTGTTACTTCGTTCCAAGGTTCATCATTTGGTGTTGACACACCACGAGTACCCCAGAAAAAAGGATCTGTGTCATCTGGGAACATATAGTCGGCAGGAACATCAGTAAGCACACCAGCTCCTGAAACACCATTGCCGCCAAATGCCATCTTCTGGTTGTTCTTCCAGACTCCGTTCATGTAGTTGTAGTAGTGAAGCGGTACGGTAGGCTCTCCAAAAATTGGGTTAGA
>Ga0105044_10002954_pt1 | contig 23272 bp, 15 predicted proteins | sample MAT01_FD_78092 | JGI IMG/M metagenome (GOLD analysis project Ga0105044, IMG submission 78092) | Freshwater microbial communities from Lake Fryxell liftoff mats and glacier meltwater in Antarctica - MAT-01 | ecosystem: Environmental > Aquatic > Freshwater > Ice > Liftoff microbial mat | place...
AAATCGCAAAACTTATGGTTTTCCAGAAAGATCAGCGAAGATTAGTGAGGATTAGTGTTCTTGTGATTTGCGGACTGCAGGAACCTCGCAAAAAACATCTAAGGCGGGAAGAGGTGATTGTCCCGGTTGCTCCTACTCGTCAGTCCCCATCAAATAGCTGCGCAAGTCGATGTAGGCTCGCGTGCAGCGTTCCCGCCACACGGAATCGCTATGTTGGCTGATCGATTGGGGCCGAAATACGACCTGGATGAACAGCTTGTTGCCTCGGAACGGTTCCACTTGATGCAAATGCAGTTCCATCCACAAAGGTTCGGCCTTTCTGAGGCCAAACCAGGTGTTCTGCCGCGGCGCGTTCTTGCCGTCTGGCCCGAGTTTCATGCGAACCACCCCCGGAACGCTGTCCACGATCTGGCCGTCCGCGTCGTGAGCGAAGCCCTGGATCTTCACGACCGCAATGGATTCAGGCATCCAGGCTTCCATCGTGAAGGTCAAAGCATTCGGGTCCAACACCAGCTGAGGGCCAAGGTTTTGGGCTGGCTGAGATGGAGCCGTGAACGAACCACTCATCCCGGAATGATCGAAGGCCAAGGCGGCTTCATAAAGCTCGCCTAACTCGCGGGCGGACTGGGGCCGATCGTCCGGGTTCTTTTCCAGACACAAGAAAACCACGGCCTCAATCGGTTCGGGGATCACGACCGGCAAGTTCAAATCGGCAAATCGTGGCGGCATCTCAGTCGCGTGAGCCAACATCAGGTCCATGCTGGAAGGCCCGACGAACGGCAGGCGTCCGGTTAGCAATTCATAAAGCATGACGCCGACACTGTACAAATCGCCACGATGATCGACCGGATCCCCCTTCACCTGTTCGGGGCAGATGTATCCGGGAGTGCCGACGGCGAACTCAGCACTGGACGAACGGTAGTCCGCGGCCGCCTGGGTATCAACCAGTTTAGCGAGGCCGAAGTCCATGACTTTGAGCTTTTCGCGAGGAGAATCGTGATCGACGACCATCAGGTTGGCGGGCTTCAGGTCGCGGTGAATGAGCCCCTGGTCGTGGGCGGCCTGGAGTACTTCGGACAATTGTTCTACCAGGCGACCGACGCGGGCCGGTGTGAAGCGGGTGTTCTTTTGGAGCAGTGTTTCGAGATTGAGGCCCCGGATGTACTCCATGACGATGCAGGGCCCATCGGTGATGGACGCGTCGTAAAGAGTGACGGCATAAGGGTGCGCGAACCGAGCCATGAGCAAGGTTTCACGCTGAAAGCGATCGCGGAACTTGGGCTCGGTCGCCACATGGTCGTGCATGACCTTGATGACGACATTGCGGCCCAAATCGAGCTGCCGGGCAAGGTAGACCTTCCCCATTCCTCCTTCACCAAGGAGGCGCACGGCTTCATACCGGCCCAGGAAGATTCGGCCAATCATGCCGGTTACCATCGAGTTTGCTGTACCAGAGTATCGTAGTTCACGTTTGGCCTAAACGCCATGACCGTTGGGACCAAGAAATGAGACTTCGCTCATTCAATGCTCAATGGAAGACGCGCCCGACAAAACTCCATCAGAGCCGCACACGGAGCGCAGCGGAGTAAGCGGATGAAGCCGCGAGACGCTGAACCGCTTACTCCGCTGCGCTCCGTGCGCGGCTCTGTATCGATTTTCGGGTGTGGGCATGGCTAACTGGGTTCACGTAGCCTGCAGCTGGTTCCACGACATTTCGCCGGCTCGCGAGCTTGACCTGAAGCGAATCTGGATTGACCGGGATCATACGGGGCAGGAGGTTGCCGAGGGTACGATCAGAGCTGCCCACGGCTCGAAGCCATCGCCGTGGGCTTTAGTATGAGCGCCCGGAGGGCTAGGAACAGTTCCCAATCCACGATGAGCGAACTGGCCCTAGCCCACGGCGATGGCTTCGAGCCGTGGGTTAGAGTCCGTGAACACTCCGAGGAATCATTCCTCCTTCCCATTCTCGTCCGACTGCTCTCCCTCCAGGGCTTCCAGACGTAGCGGCTGCCAGACGTGCGGTCGATGCAACGGTTCGATATGCATCACCTCTTCGCCGTTCTGATACACGCGTACCGTGCCGCTGGACTGACTGACACAAGCAGCGATGGCGTTCGTCTTGCGACTAATCGCGGCTGCGGCCAGGTGCCGGGTGCCGAATCCTTTGGTCAGAGCCGTCCCTTTTTTCTCTGCATTCAGCGACACACAGGCGGCCACTGCAACTCCATCCGAATCGATCAAGATCGCTCCATCGAGTTGCGCGAACTCCTTCACGGACTCTCGAATCCGGCGATCCTTTAGATCGCGTTCCTCCTTCGAATAACCTTTGAAGGGGTTGAAGTTCAACGGGCTCGACATGCTGAGAACCTTGCGCGTGTCTCCCACCACGAGAATCGTGCCCACTGCTTTCCCTTCACGCCCCTCACGGCCAATTTCGGTGGCCATGTGGACGACCAGGCGAAGCGTGTCCAGCGGAATGCTGGTTTCGAGCCGGCGTAGATCCTGCATCGTCAGTTGTTCGAGATGCTCGCCCAGGTGAATCAGGCTGATCGAATCAATCGGTTCCGGCAGATCCTCGGGGTTCGCGATACCGTTGTAAAGAACGACGACGTGAGCACCGGGTTTCAAATGGCCCGTGTTGACGGCTTTTAACAATGCCAGGCTCATGCGTTCGCGGGCCGGCACCGGTTCGGGGTCGAGCGCGATGACATCGAGTTCCTCGTTCTTGCGAAGTTTGTCCGTGAGTTCCCGACTCTCGGCTGCAATCAATACCCGACAGCCTTTGAGGTGTGCATAGACTTCGTCCCAATCGAGGTCCGTTTCGGTCAGCAATAACACGGCATCGGCCGGTATGGACCGGACCATGTCGCGAGCGGAATCGAGTAAAGCGGCCGTCTGCTTGGCAATGGGCATGTCACACACCTCGGGGTTTGAGCGAAGTCTAGTCGAAGTTTCGATCCGTGCAACCTCGGAATTTCAAGGATCGACTTGGAACTCTGGGGTTGAACCTCCGACAATGATGAAAGTTCCGCCATCGCGAACGGAGGGAAGTGCCCAAGGTTGGAGTCCCGGCTTTAGCCGGCTAAAGCCGGGACTCCAACCTTGGACACTTCCGAACGGAGGCCTTTCCATGTTGGATAGCATTCTGCAATCAGTTGGTCGCACGCCGCTCGTCAAGCTTCGCCGACTCAACGAAGGTCTCCAGGCGACCGTGGCCATCAAGGTCGAATCGGCTAACCCCGGCGGCAGCGTGAAGGATCGCGTGGCGTTATCCATGATCGCCGACGCCGAGCGCAAGGGGCAGTTGCGAGCTGGCGGCACCATCATCGAGGCAACCGCCGGCAACACGGGCGTCGGACTGGCCATGGTCGCGGCAGTCAAGGGTTATCGCTGCATCTTCGTTCTGCCGGACAAGATGGCTTCGGAGAAAGTTCTTCTTCTCAAGGCATATGGGGCGGAAGTCATCATAACGCCCACGGCCGTCGCACCCGATTCGCCGGAAAGCTATAACGGCGTTGCCGATCGCCTGGCACGCGAAATCCCCGGGGCCTGGCGGCCAAATCAGTTCACAAACATGAACAACCCTGAGATTCACTATCGGACCACCGGACCGGAAATCTGGGAGCAAACCGATGGCAAGATCACGGTCTTTGTTTGCGGTGTCGGCACCGGGGGCACGGTCTCGGGTGTCGCTCGTTTTCTGAAAGAGATGAATCCGGACATCAAAGTGATCGGGGCCGACCCGGATGGCTCCGTGCTCTCGGGCGGCACGCCGAAATCGTGGAAGGTTGAAGGCATCGGCGAAGACTTTGTGCCGAAGACATTCAACGGCCATCTTGTCGATGAATGGATCCGCATCGGCGACGCGGAGGCATTCCAAACCGCCCGAATGTTAGCTCGGCGCGAGGGCATGTTGTTCGGTGGTTCCACGGGCACGAATGTCGCGGCCGCGTTGCGATATGCTCGCCGGCTTGGCCCGGAACATCTGGTCGTCACGATCGGCTGCGACACGGGCCGAAATTATCTCTCGAAGTTTTTCAATGATAGCTGGCTCGCGGAGAACAAGCTGACTTCGGTTGAGGTTCCTTCGCAGTCCATTGGCGACCTGCTTCGTAAGCGTGGGCCCAGGCAATTGGTTAAGATTACGCCGGAGACGACGGCAGCGCAAGCGATCGACCTCATGGAAGCTCGTGACATCTCCCAACTCCCCGTGATCGCCAACGACGGCAAGCCGGTCGGCAGCGTGCAGGAAGTGACTCTCGCGCGAGTGCTCCACGATTTGAAAGACCCGAACGTCGTGAAGATCGGCGATGTGATGGCCCGGCCATTGCCAACGCTCGATGTGCACACGCACCTAGACGAAGCGTACCGCCTATTGCTCGCCGGCTACACCGGCGTGCTGGCAATGGAGAACGACGCGGTAGTCGATATCGTGACCAGAATCGATCTGATTCATTACTGGGACGGGGCACGCAAGAAGTGAGGAAGACCTGATGCCGCTCTTGGATCATTTTACTTCGCCCGTGTCACTTCCTCGCAAGTGGGAGTCGTTTCATACGTACTGGGCCGCCGCGATTGGCGCGGCATTGAATCGGGCTTTGCCGCCACGGTTTTTTGCGGCTGTTACGATTCATCCGGGCGGTCGGATCGAGGCCGATGTCGCGGAGTTCGATCTTGAGCCAGGACAAGCCGAAAACGAAAGCGGCGGTGGATTGGCTCTGGAAACCTACGTGCCGCCGATTGCGACGACGATTCTCGATGCCGTGTATCCCGACGAGATTGAGATTCCCATTTTCGACGAGTACGAAGACGGTCGTTTGGCGGCCGTGATTGAATTGGTCAGTTCCTCGAACAAGCACGACCCTGCGTCCCGTCGCTCATTCGCTTCAAAGTGTGCCGCCTACTTGTCAAAGGGCGTGGGCTTGATCGTCGTTGATCCCGTCCTTGTCATGCGATTCAATCTGCACGATGAAATGATCGAGCTTCTTGGGCATCCGGCTTCAGCGCGGATGGCACCAAAATCATGGATGTACACGGCAGCATACCGGCCTACACGCCGAGATGACAAAAACGTCATCGACGTATGGACGGAAGGTCTTCAGATTGACGCCGTGCTGCCCACGATGCCCTTATCGCTGAAAGGCTGGCAGACGGTGCCCGTGGACTTGGAGGAAACGTACATGGAAGTTTGTCAGCAATGTCGGCTGATCTGACCGCATCGGAATTCGGAGCAAGTTTATGCCGCTTCTCGACCATTTTCATCGACCCAACTCCGAGGATCTCCCTTGGGAATCGGTCAATACGCTCTGGGTTTCCTCCGTTGTCGCGGAGTTGAATCGAACCTTGCCGCACGAGCAGTTCCGGGCATTCGCCAATCGGCACCTCGGTTCTCAAGTCGAAGCCGACGTCGCGGAGTTCGAGAATCTGAATGCAGCCCATGAGGGAAACGGGTCGATCGCCACTGCCGTTCAGGAGTATACCCAAGCAGCTCTTCAAACAATTCCCGCCATTTTTCCGGACGACATCGAGGTCCAAATTGCCGACGTGATGAATCGTCGCCGATTGGTCGCGGTCATTGAGTTTGTAAGCCCCTCGAACAAGAAAGAACTAGCCGAGCGAAAGTCGTTCGTTGCGAAATGTTGTGCCTATTTGCAAAAGGGAATTGGTTTGGTGGTCCTGGACATCGTGACCGAACGTCGTGCGAATTTGCATAACGAACTTATGGCATCTCTGGGACAGCCTCCTTCTTTTCCCGATCCGACGCCGACCTATTGCGTCAGCTATCGGCCTGTCCGAAGAGAGGACGCGAACGTGATCGACCTTTGGCCTACCATTCTAAAAGTTGGAGATGTACTGCCGACAATCCCTCTGCCATTGAAGGGTTCCGACACACTTGCCCTCGACTTAGAAGCAACCTACGAAACCGCGCTCGAACAGAGCGGAGCTTGATAACCACCGAAAGGGAGTTCCTCGTGATCGATAACAAAGCCGGCTTCGCCACACGTGCCATCCATGCCGGGCAGGATCCCGATCCGGCCACGGGCGCAACTATCGTTCCGATTTATGCGACCTCGACCTACACGCAGGCCGCACCGGGCGATCACAAGGGCTACGAGTATTCCCGCAGCGGCAATCCCACGCGGACGGCGTTGGAAACCTGTCTCGCGTCGCTCGAGGATGGCGAACGCGGTCTGGCGTTTGCCTCGGGACTCGCGGCGACGACTGGCGTCTTCGCGGGACTCTTGAAGCCGGGCGATGAGGTCGCGGCTTCCGCCGATCTTTATGGCGGCACGTTCCGATTGCTCGAACGCGTCTTCAAGCCCTGGGGCGTGAACACACGCTATACGGACGAATCTTCACCGGCTGCGTTTGAAGCGATCATCACGCCCAAGACCAAGCTTGTCTGGATCGAATCGCCGACCAACCCGCTTCTGCAAATCCTGGATATTGCCGCCATTGCGGACGTGGCTCACAAACATGGCGCGAAGCTTGTGGTCGATAACACGTTTGCGTCCCCCTATCTGCAACAACCGTTGAAACTCGGGGCGGACATCGTGGTCCATTCCACGACGAAGTACCTGGGGGGCCATTCGGACGTGGTCGGCGGTGCCGTGATCGGGCCGAAGGATTTGCTCGAGCCGATCAAGTTCTACCAGAATGCGGCCGGTGGCGTACCGGGGCCGTTCGATTGCTTTCTCACGCTTCGTGGGCTCAAGACCCTCGCCATTCGAATGGACCGACATGCCGCGAACGCGGTGGAGCTTTCGGGCTGGCTCACGAAACACCCGGCCGTTCACAAGGTTTATTACCCCGGACTCGCCGACCATCCGGGGCACGCGGTTGCCAAGAAGCAGATGCGCAATTTCGGCGGCATGATCTCCCTGCACCTGAAGGGGGGGACTGACGCGGCCAGGCGGTTCTTCACGCGGACAAAACTCTTCAGTCTTGCGGAAAGTCTGGGTGGAGTCGAATCGCTCGTCTGCCATCCGGCCACGATGACGCACGCCAGCATCCCGCTTGAAATTCGCCTGAAGCGTGGCGTGGATGATGGTCTGATCCGTCTGAGTGTCGGCATCGAGGATGTCGCCGACCTGAAGGAAGACCTTCGACAGGCACTCGAATCATGAGCAAGTGGCTTACCGATGTCTCGCCAACGGATCGGGCCGTCGATGTGGCGGCCCGATCGATCGCCATTCGCCTCGACGAAGTTCGGCGGTTCCTGAAACGCTCGGTCAAGCGACCTGGCGTTTCGGAGAATGTCCATCAACTGCGTGTGTGGACTCGGCGAGCGGATGCCGCCCTCTCGCTCTACGAAGATCTGCTGCCTCCTAAACGCTTGGCGCGAATGCGACGAACTCTCAAGCGAGTGCGAAGGGCAGCCGGGCGCATTCGAGATTGCGATGTGTATGCCGAACGAATCGCTGGGGTAAATGGCCACTGGCCCATCAGCCTGCGAATTGAACGAATGACAGCCCAGCGAAAACTGGTGGATTTGTTCGAAAAACTGGACTGTGGCCGCGAACTCCAGAAACGATCGCGAAAGTTGATCGACCGATTGCACGGCCGTAACAAGCGATCTCGCGAAACCTATTTGGAGCGTGCCCACTCCACGCTTCAATCTTTGGTGCCGTCGTTTTTCGAATCCTCGCCAGGCGAAACCAGCGGGGACGAGCAACTGCACCAATTTCGAATTGTCGGCAAAAATCTTCGCTACGCGATGGAGTTGCTCTCCGGCGCATTTCCGGCCAGCTTCCGGGACGAACTCTATCCGGAGTTAGCCGCACTGCAAGAAAAGCTCGGCACGATTAACGATTTGTCTGTTGGTCAAAATCGTTTGGGTGAACAAATCGAGCAGACGCGCGATCCCGGAGTTCTGAGCCAGTTAAGCAGGGATTCCTCCGCGACCAGCGAGGAACTGGAACGTGCCCGCCAGGATTTTCGCGCGTCGTGGACGCCGCTTGCCGCGAAACAGCTTCGATCGCGTTTCGAGGAATTCTCGGTAGTGTCCCAGGTTGGAGTCCCGGCTTCAGCCGGCTAAAGCCGGGACTCCAACCTAAGGGACAGCCGAATTCTTGGTGCCCAGTCGATCCTGAAAACTGAGCCGAACATGAGAAGTCTTTGAGTCGGCACACGGAGTCTGCCGACTACTATGATGGCCTGAATCGCGTATCATTCTCTTCAGCATCCAACCCCAGTTTCGCATCAAGGATCACTCATGCGTTTCCTACCTCTCCTGGCCGCGCTGCTCCTGGCAGCACCGGCCATCGCGGAATCCAAGATCAGTTGGAAGAAGACCGTTCTCGATGACAAGTTCCGCTCCGAAGGCGTCGCCATCGCGGACGTCAACAAGGACGGCAAGATCGACGTGCTGAACGGCGAATACTGGTACGAAGCTCCGGATTGGAAGAAGCACGAAATGCAGCCGCCGAAGGATCACGGGACGGGCCTGGCCGGGTATAGCCGTTCGTTCGCCTGCTGGTGCGATGACTTCAACGGCGACGGCTATCAGGATCTGATCGTCATCGATTTCCCAGGCGTTCCCTGTTACTGGATGGAGAACCCCAAGGGTGGTAGCGGGCACTGGAAGAAACACGAGATCTGGCACAGTGCTTGCAATGAAACGCCTCAGTATCTCGACTTATTCGGTACCGGCAAGCGCGTGCTGATCATGGGATTCCAGAAGAAGGGCACCAAGTTCGACGGGCAGGACGGTCAAATGGGATGGTTCACACCCGGCAAAGACCCGACAGCCTTGTGGGAGATGCACCCGATCAGTGAGCCCAGCGTCGTTCCGGAGATGGAAGAACGGAAGGACAAGGATGGCAACGTCGTGAAGGATAAGAATGGGAAAGTCGTTTTCGCTCCCAAACCGGGCACGGGCAACAATATTCCGGGAACGCAACGATTCTCGCACGGCCTGGGCATCGGCGACTTAAATGGTGACAGCAAGCTCGACGTCATCACCACGGGCGGCTGGTGGGAACAGCCGAGCAAGGACGAGGGCAAGCCGTGGAAGTTCCACCCGGCCAACCTTGGTCCCTCGTGTGCCGACATGTACGTTCATGACATGGACGGCGACGGCAAAATGGATGTGCTCTCCTCAAGCGCCCATCAGTTCGGAATCTGGTCCTACACGCAAAAGCCAGGCAAGGAACACCCTTCGTTCTTGAAGGCGGATCTCTTCAAGGACCTGGTTTCCGAAACACACGCCATGCACTTTGTGGACATCGATGGCGATGGCCTGAAGGATCTGATAACCGGTAAGCGGTTCTGGTCGCACGGGCGAGGCGAACCCGGTTCGGATAAGGCGGCCATGATCTACTGGCTCAAGGCGAGCAAATCGAAAGACGGGCTGACCACGTTTGCAGTGAATGAAATCGACAACGATTCCGGCATCGGCACCCAATTCGTCGTCGATGATATCAACGGCGACAAATTGCTCGATGTGATCGTGTCGAACAAGAAAGGCGTTTTCGTCATCACGCAAGAACGCAAATAGTCCCCCCCCGTTTAGCGGGCGACCCAACGGGTCGCCCGAATTCTGTCGGAGCCTTGCCATGTCTCCCCGTGATCTCGCGGCAGCGATTCTCATTGTCTCGTTCGTCGGCGCGTCTCCAGCCCAGGAACCGCCTTCAATCGACAAACTGATCGAACAACTCGGCAGCAAGTCGTTCCCCGTACGCGAACGAGCGACCAAGGCACTACGCGAGCGCGGGGTTGCCGCGCTGCCCGCCGTGCGCAAGGCTCTCGAAAGCAAGGACGAGGAAGTCCGCAAGCGCGCGGAGGGCTTGATTCCGGCCATGGAAATCGACGACGCACTAATGCCGAAGCGAGTCTCGTTGAAAGTAGTCGACGCCAATCTCTCGACGATTTACGCGGATTTGCAAAAACAAACCGGATACACATTCTCGGGCGTCGGAAAGGTCATGGCAAGTAAACGTACTATCGATCTCAAGGACACGCCATTTTGGGAGGCAATGGAAAAATTGACCACGGCAGATGAGAAGATTGCGGTCGCCATGCCACCAATCAATTCGCGGTCGGTCCGCCGGGAGGCCCCTCTTTCGCTCGCACCTGCCAACAATCGTGGGCCGTTCCGAGTGGAAGCAGCCTGGTTCCACGAAGACCGCGATATTGACCTCAGCAAGATCGCCAATCCTGCGGAGAAGCAACGCGATTCCCGGCTCACTCTTTCGCTGACTGTGCTGGCGGAGCCTCGCATCACGTTCTTGAAAATCGGTGCGGCCAAGGTGGAAGAGGCGGTCGATTCGGACGGGAAATCGCTGCTCGAGGTGGATCAACCGGGAAATCAGCCGATCTCGGCCCCCGGTCGTTCCACGTTTCGAGGCGAATCGCTCACTTATTCGGATGTGCGGTTGCAACGGGCCGGTGAATCCGCCAAGTCTCTTAAGCTGGTTCGCGGCACCATCCCCGTGAAGATGATTCTGATCCGCAAGCCATACGTCGTGACCAACAAGATTCTGCAATCCGTCGGCACAAAGTTCGTCGCCGGGACGGATGGCCTGGAAATTACTCGCGTGACCAACCAGGGGGGCGGTTCCGTGGAAGTTGAAATATCCGTGCCACGCCAGCAGAATTCCGACGAGCGCTGGTACGACCGTTTCGAACTCGAGGACGATGCCGGCAACCGGTTTCAATCGCAGGGCAGCGGCAGCCGGTCGGATGGCCGGGGCTACTGGATTTCCAAGTACTTCGGATCCCCGTTCAACAAGAAAGTCGGCCCGCCCACGAAACTGATCCTCGATCAATGGATCATCCACGAGTTCAACATTCCGTTCGAATTTCGCGACCTGCCGATGCCGTGATCGACGATCACGGCATATCAATCGCGGGTCATGTATCAGTTTGGCAGCAGTTCTAACCGGGGTCTGTGACCCCGGATCGGCTGAGACGCTACCCAATCACGGCCACAGGTCAGGCCGTCCCAATCCTGACATTGCAGGCAATTGACCGCAACCATACACTTCCCATACACGTTTCATGCCCCATTTGCCGCGCGAGGTAGTACTGTGTCTTCAGGCCAAGCGACAACCGCCCAGAATGATGGGGATGGCCCTCGACGTCTCCGCCGGCAAGTTGAACATGCCATCGAGCAACTCGGTGCCCTGTCCGGCTCTGCCCTCACGCCCGGCGAGTTCTACCAGGAACTGCTGCGCAAGGGTCTCGACGGCATCGACGCGCCCGCTGGGGCCGTCTGGATCAAGTCCCCTCAGGGTTTCCTTCAGCAGCAGTGCCAGCAAAACATTGCCCAGATCGGCCTCGACGATCGGCCCGATGGCCGTAACGCCCACAACCAACTCTTGCGCTTTGCGTTCGAGAAGGGCAAGCCCGGCATCCTCGGGCCACGTCAACGTGCAGAAGGGGAACGGGCCGCGGGCAACCCAACCGATTATTCACTCGCCCTCGCGCCAATTATCGACGAGGACAATCAGACACTTGGGATCGTCGAGATCTTTCAGAAGCCGAACTGGAACCCCCAGGATCTGGTGACCTACACGATCCAGGTTGCAGGCTACGCGTCGAACTATTTGCGCAACACCAGCAATCGCAAGGTGGCCGGCCAGGAGCAAATCTGGACGCAGATCGAAGTCTTTACCCGGCAGGTGCATAGTTCGTTGAACCCGACCGAAGTCGCTTATGTCGTCGCCAACGAAGGTCGGCGGCTGATTGGTTGCGACCGCATCACCGTTGGAATTCGTCATGGCCGCAAGGTTACGATCGAATCCGTCAGCGGTGCGGACGTCGTCGAAAAGGCCAGTTCGCACATTCGCCGAATGCGAACCCTGTTCGACTCAGTCATCGAGTGGGGCGAGAAGCTCGTCTATCGGGGCTCGCGCGATGAAACGCTGCCGCCGAAGGTGCTCAACGCCCTCGATGAATATCTGGCCGAGCAAAACCCAAAGCTGCTCGTCTTGATTCCGGTTCGCGACGATCGCGAGAAGCCGAAAGAGGGTTCGAAGGAAGTTCTCAAGCCCGTCCGATCGGCCGTGCTATTGGAAATGTTCGATCCGCCGGAACAGACCGGGCCGATTGAGCAGAAGCTGGAAGTGATTGCCGCCCACTCCGCGACCGCCCTTTATAACGCGGCCGAGATGAAGCGGGTTCCGCTCAAGCCGCTCTGGTGGCCACTCATGCGAGTGCAGCAGGGTCTTGGCGGCAAAGCAAGATTCTGGACGTTCTTCACGATTGGAACCCTCGTCGCACTCACGCTCGCTCTCATTCTGATTCCGTATCCGCTCAAACTGGACGCTAAGGGCAAGCTGGTTCCTCTCGATCGCTTTCACGTCTTCCCGCCTCAGGATGGCCGAGTCGAGGCCTTTTTGGTGAAACCGAATCAAGATTTAGTGCCGGGTGCTCCAGTTGCCTATCTCTTCCGATCGGAATGGGCCAAGGAAATTACCAGCCTGAAAAAAGACCAGGCAGGCCTGGACGATGCGATTCGAGCCTTGTCACGCAATATCGAAGGGCTGCCACCCGACGTACGCGAGCAACGTAAGCAGGAACTTGGCAAAGCCCGCGTCGAACGACAAAAGGTTTCCGGTCAACTTCAAATTTACGAGGTTACCTTTAAGTGCGATTTGTCCAAGCCTGGACGGTTCACGCTGACTGCTCCAATCGTTAGGCCATCGCAATCAGCCGTCCCGACCTGGCAAGTGCTTACCCAAGATTTCAGTGAACTCACGGGTAAAACCGTCACTCCCCGGGATCCGCTGATTCGCGTCGGCAATGTGACTGGCGGCTGGGAAGTCGTTCTCAAGATTCCTCAGAAGCACGTCGGCAAGATGCACAAGGCTTTTATCGAAGCGGCGGAACATGACGATGGTGGGAAGTATCTGTGGGTCGATCTGTTGGTAATCAGCGCCCCCACTCCCGGCTACCAAGGACGAGGCAAATTGTACTTGAAGAACGTGACGGCTCAGGCCGAGCCGAATCGGGACGACCAGAACGAATCCGAACCGGTTGTGATCGCCTATGTGCGCGTCAACACGGACGACATCCCCAAGAATTACCACCTCGTTCCGGAGCTGCTAACGACCGACGTGGAAGTCCGGACCCACATCCGTGGTGGCGATCACTCGATGGGCTATTCCCTCTTCTATGGCGTGTGGGAGTTCTTGTACGAGAAGGTGATTTTCTTCTTCTAACCAATTTGGCGGTCTTTTCGTAGGGCAAGCGTCTCGCTTGCCTTTGCTCTAGGCAAGCGGGACGCTTGCCCCACGTGGCAGAAGTCCTCGACACTGGAGTTTCCCATGTTCAATCGACGTGTTCTCGGGGCGATCTTTGCGATTGCTTGTCTCTCTCTTTCTGCATGCAACGATTCTAAAAAAACTTCTGCCACAACGGGCGGGGGCAACGATTCAGGTTCCACCGAGACCGTGGAGATTGGCAGCCCGCTGATTGCGGCCGCTGCCTACCGTCCCGTCGCCACTGCCAACTCAGGCGACGAAGCCATTACCGTTCCGCTTGCCAACGTCGTGATTCTGCGCAAGCTCGATCTGCCGAGCAAAATGGACGGCACCGTTTCTTGGATTGGCGTGGAGATCAACGAAGCCACGGCCGCCAAACTGAAACCGGCCGATGTCTTCCATCATCCGCGCGACAAGAAGATCTTCCGCCGGCTGATTCCCGGCGACTTCGTCAAACGCGATCAGGTCGTGGCGTTGCTCGATGATGAACAGGCCTTCCTGGAGTTCTCCGCTGCTCAGACCAAATGGGACGTGGCTAAATTTCCGCAGCCGCTTACGAAGTGACGGTCGAAAAGCTCAAACAGATCGTGACGCAGACCAAGGCAGGCGTGGAGAAAGGCATCGTTCCTTTGCAGGAACTGTACAACTCGGAAGCGACGCTGGCCCGCTACAACGCGGAAATGGCCGACCGCAAGGGGGCCGTGGATGTCGCAGCCTCAGACATGAAAAAAGGCCGCAATATCTGGGACAAACACACGCTTCGCTCCTTATTTGATGGGCAAGTTCAACAGGTCATCAAGCACGAAGGAGACGGAGCCAAGGCCGCCGAGCCTATCATGGTGGTCCACGATTTCAGCACGTTGCGTGCGCTTGGCAACCTGCCCAAGGAATATGTCAACGTTGTGAGCCCCGGCGATGACGTGACAATCGAGATGCCTCGCGATCTTCCACCGGGTACGATCTTCGAACAACACACGACGAACAAGCCGATCGTGGCCGTCGCCGTGGCCATGTCGGGCGGCAAGCCGATCGTGGTCTCGGCCGCCGACGATGGCTGGGTTTACGCCTGGGACCGCGAATTGAAAGACCTCGGCTCCGTCCGGCTGTCGGGTGGGGTGCGCTCCCTGGCTGTGACGCGACCGGGTATTGAACCCGCCATGACGCTCGTTGGCGGTGCCGACGGAATTGCCCGCCTGTACAGCCTCTCGAATGGGTTGAGTGCAGTCCGCGAATTCGAAGGCAAGCACGATGGGGGAGTCGGTGCCGCGTCGTTCTCGCCGGACGGTCGATACTGTGTGACGGCCGACAGCCGGGGCATCTACATGTATGAAGCGGCGAACGGAAAACGCATGTATGCTTTCCCCGGCCGCGAACATCATAGTCCGGTCACATCGCTCACCTTCACGCCACAAGGCAAGGTGATTTCGGCCGGCCGCGAGCCTTCGATTCGTGTCTGGACCATCGGCGACAAGAGTGCGAAGGTCGATGGCGACGAGTTCCGCATCAACACGCGTTCCGGGGACGTGGCCATGCCGGGAGTGACCGACGATGGTTCACGCTTGCTGCTCGATGCGGACAAAACGCACTTGGATATCATCCATCTTCAACGGATGCGCAAGGAACGCCCACTCGCCGTGGCCGGTGAAGCCGTTCGCTTCAACACCTTCGCGATCTGGTCGCCCGAACTCGAAAAGAAGGCGGACAATCGTCTGATCGCGACGACGGGCGCGGCTGACGGCGTCGTGCAACTGTGGCGAGCCCCAACCGCTCAAACTCGCGGCTCGGAAGTTGCTAGGCTCGTGACCCGTGACGCCTCCCCCGCCACGTGTGCGGCATTCAGCCCTGTTGCGGACAATCCCTTCATCGTCGTTGGCACGCGCAAGGGGGAAGTATTCCTTTGGCCGCTGCCATCGTCCGAAGCACAAGCTGAATTCAAAACAAAGGTGACCTTCGTGGACCCGGCCATCGAATCGAGCGGCCGTACTGTGAACGTCATGGTCGACTTCGATAATCCAAAGGGCGAAGGCGACAAGTACCTGCTTCGACCCGGCTCGACGGTGACGCTAGTGATTCGGCCGAAGAAGTGAATGAGGTATCCGAAGGGAGGAGGCCGAAGCGAAGCGAGGCAGAATTTTCGCCTCGCTTCGCTTCGGCCTCCTGCGTTTAGGCACTGCGCGACTCCCGATAAACGCGCCACAACGCTCGCCAAACATACGGCGTTTCCAGGCCGCGAAAGCGGAAGTACCAGCGCAGGCCCGGTTCCCGCCAGTGGCGCGACAACTCCTTCGCCGTCGCCGGCAGACTTCGCAAGCCGTGCTTCTTCACATGAAAATTCAGCAGTTCCATTTGCACTCGGCGCAGGGCATATCTTCTCAGCCGCTTGCGTTGCAATTGCAACATCTCGAAGGAAAACTTTTTCGGACGATGAGCGATCGGCCCAACGCTCGCGACGATTCGGACCCGCGAGCGATCGTAGTTGCCGAAATGCTCGTCGAGATTGGAGTGCAGCAACGAGGCCATCAGGCTATCGTCGCCAATGAAGCCGACCGGAATGCGGATATTGTCGGCAACCACTCGACGCAGAAAATCGCCACTCAATCCGTACATCGTTCCGCATGGCAGCGACCACTTGGTCAAGAACCCTCTCAATGAAGCAGACACGTTCTGCGGCAATGGTGCGACGCACAGCGGTGAAGCCCGTTCAAATTCGGCTTCCAGCACGTCGAGCGCACCGGCCGGCAAAGTGCAATCGCCATCCAGAAAATAGTGATTGCGATCGAACGCGATTCCGCTGTACACATAGGTGTTCCAGGCGTTTGCCTTATCCCCCATCGGAATAATTACCGGCTCAATGTTCGGGTGAGTTACGGCCCAATCGCGGACGATCTGCTCGGTTCGATCTTTCGAGCCGTTGATCAGTACCTTGACCTGCACCGAATCGGGCAGGCTCTTCAGACATTCGAGAATTCGTGCCTCTTCATTGTGAGCGAGGACGGCAACGCAAGGAGGAAGTGGCATTCAGATAGGATAGGCGAGCGGAACTCCGTAAGGAGTCCGATGAAGAAACAGCATCGGACTCCTTACGGAATTCCGCTCGCCATCTAACTCACCAGTTGCTTGACTGGTTTGCCTTCCGGGCACAGTTCAATCGGTCGGCCATCCTGGGCCTTGTACCACGTGTGCAACGGCACGCCGAGGCAATGGTAGATCGTGGCCGCGATGTCCTGCGGGCCGACCGGACTATCAGTGACGAACTCGGCAAGCGGATTGGTGCGTCCAACAACTTGGCCCGGCTTGATGCCGCCGCCGGCCATACATGCAACACCGGCCGAGGACCAGTGATCGCGCCCTGCCGACGGGTTCACCTTCGGCGTGCGACCAAAGTCGCCGAACCATACGACGAGCGTGCTGTCCAACATGCCGCGAATCTTGAGATCTTCGATCAAGGCTGAAAATCCCGAATCGACTCGCGGCAGCAATCGTCCTTTCAGACTCTTGAAATTGTCCGTGTGCGTGTCCCAGCCGCCATCGGTCACGGTTACGAATTGCACGCCCCCTTCGATCAACCGGCGAGCAAGCAAGCAATTCTGCCCGAAGGACGTGCGGCCATATCGTTCGCGTGTCTTCTCGGACTCAGCCGAAATGTCGAATGCTTTCTTCGCGATGGGCGAAGTGATGATGCCGTGTGCCTTCTCGTAAAACGCATCGCGTGCCTTCACGGAACTGCCTTCAACGGCCTTCTGATATTTCTCCATATCGTTGAGCATAGTGTACCGGCGATCGAGCCGAGTGCGGGCCACGTCGTTCTCGATGCTCAAATCCCGAACGCGGAACGTGGCCAAGTTCGGATCCTCAGGCACTTCAAACGCGTTGAACTCGTCACCCAGAAAACCCGCGATCCCGCCGTTGAAGCGGCGATCGATGTTCCGGCCGAGTTGCACGAACGGCAACATGCCGTCGCGATAGCCACGCTCCTTGGCGGTGACCGAACCGAAACAAGGGAACGGCAGCGACGCATTAAACTTGTGCCCTGTCATCATCAAGTGGTCGGCCACGCCGTGACTGCCGTTCTTCGGGTCGTGCCCGCGGATGATGCTAAAATCGTTCGTCAATTTGGCCAATTGCGGCAACGGGTCGGCAAACCGAATTCCGGGCAACGTGGTCGGGATAGTGCCGAAGTCACCACGAATTTCGACCGGTGCATCGGGCTTGGGATCGAAACTATCAATGTGACTCGGTCCACCTTGCATCCACATCAGGATACAGTTGACGTTCTTGCGATCGGCCACCGGCGTGGCTTCGCGGGCTCGCAAAAACTCAGGCAGCGAAAGGCCAAAAGTCGCGAGACCGCCGACGCGAATGAACGAACGCCGCGACATGCTCGCACAATCGGCCGCTGGGCCAAGGGTGAAGTCCAACATGCGAATCGACCCCAAGGGGGTGAAGGAGGCGGGATATTCAGGCAGGTAATAGAGTTATCGTCCAGGAATCGCGTCGTGTCAATGAGAATTTCGAGACGAGAAGTAGAAACAGCTCATTCCTCTCAGTGCTTGCCGGCAATTATCCCGAGCACTTCCTTCACCTGCTCGTAGCCTTTCTTTAGCAGGAAGTTCGAGTCGCGGCCAAAGCTCTTCATGCCGAGGACAAAGTAGCCTGGCTCGGGTTGGCGAATGTTGCCGTCGGCGAATTCGGTGACGTGCAATTCACGGGTCATCAATATGTCGGGTAAGTAGCCGACGTTGCCGATCACGCGATCGACTTCCCACACCATCGATTTGCCATTGCAACGACCCACGACGCGAAAGCCCTTGTCGGGACCGTGACTAATAACCTCGTCGATCAATACATGTGAGCGAAACTCGACATTGCCATCACCCCGTGCCGCAAGATTATTGGCTTTCGCGGCCAGTCTGTCGCGTTCGCGCAAGGGATCGTTCGGCTTGCGTGGCAGCGGCGGGGTCTTGGCACTGCGTGCGATCCAGATGGTCCAGGTCGCGGCGTTCTCCTCGGCCAGTTGAGCCAGGGCGCAAACCGTCGTGGCCGCCGAGTAGCCCCCGCCAATCACGAGCACGCTTTTACCGGCATAATGAGCCTTGCGTTTGCCGAGTACATCGTCCACGCCATACGCGATTTGCTTTTCCGCCGCGATCTCGCCGATGGCCGGGATTCCGCCATCACCCAGCCAGGCATGTTTACCGTAAGTGCCGGTGCAATCCAAAATCACGTCGGCCTCGGCAAACGATTCGGCCGACTGGGCGTCACGCAGCAGCAAGCGAAAAGGCGTCGCCGCTCGCTTGGGATCGTTGACGGGTTCGGTTCGCAAAGCCCCACCGCGTCCGATGCCGACGACCTGCGTTCGCGTCTTGACGGCATCCGCCAACTTGGCCGTCAGGGTGAGCGGGATCAAATACGCGTCGCGGAAATCGTGGCCAGTCAGCAGATCGTTCGGGCCGGGCAATTGATGTTGCGGGTGTTCCTTGGCAATCAGTTCGAGGCCGAGACTGCTCGAGTTCATGCTGAAGGGAGTGAAGAGCTTGACCTGCCCCCATTGGCCAAGCGATTCAGCGACATCGCCGCGTTCGTACACCGTGATTGGATAGCCCAAGTGCGCAGCCTGCAACGCGGCCTCCAGCCCGATCGGCCCGGCTCCAAGGATCGCAATTCGTGGCTTGTCGGACGGCATAAGGCCTCATCGATCTCCCGCTTGACTATAATCCTACGTGTCGTGCGAGAATCGAAGAACCTCTCATCGTTTTCGGGCTCTTCATGCCGCTCCTCATCTTGACCATGTCAGCGATACTGGCAGGCATTGCCTTCATTTCATTCCGCTATCAATTGCGAAACTGGCAGCGGCTGCGCTCCGAATCGCTTGCGAGCGACGATCGACGTTACCTGCGTGGAGTCTTTCAGCGGCGCACGCTCAATGCCGTTCTCCTTCTGTGCCTCGCGGGGATGCTTGCCGGCTCATATTTGTCGGGCGGGCTCGAGGAACTCGGCCGCCTGGACGGCGTGAAAAAAGAAGACATGACGGAAGACGATCGGGCAGCGCTGAAGTCGCTCGTCATCTACTGGATGATCGTGCTGGGGCTGGTGTTCTTCGTGATGGCCGTGGCCGTCTCGGACTATGTGGCCCTTGGCTTGTACGGCCGGCAACAGTTGCGTCGAATTCGGACCGAGCAGCGCGACTTGCTCGAACGGGACTTGGCGATGGTTCGCCAACAGAAACTTAACGACCGGATGAAACGGCTGGAGTGAATGCCTGCATCTCTGCGACGAACACACTAATCTGCACTGATCTTCACTAATAGGCCAAGAGAGGAGAGGTGCGTTCCGATTGATTAGTGAAGATGAGTGATGATTAGCGTTCAGAAGTTGGACCTCGCAAAGGGGTGTGACTCCTCGTTCTTCATGAGAATGTTGAGGTCCGTCTCCCACTTTCTCCGGGTTAGTGGTTGCTTTGCGATGCTAGCTCGGTAAGAATGGCTTCCACCAAGTCGCCCTTGTGCCGCAAGATCCACCCTGCCCGCGGCGCACCTCACCCGGAGACCGCACCTCATGATCCTCCGCCATACCCTCTTATTGCCTCTCTCGCTGTGCATGTTCCTTGTCCTGGATCGGCCAGCCGCATCGCAGGTTCCGCAAGATCAGCAAGCGGAGATGATTCTTACCAGCGCTCGCAAGGCACACAACGAGGCCAACTATCCGTTTGCCATTCAGCGTTACACGGAATTCCTGCAGAAATTCGGCGGGCATGCGCAAGCGAACGCCACGCGTTATCAACTCGCGCTCGCATATCTCGATTCGCCCGAGAAGAATTATGACAAGGCAATCGAAAACCTCAACCCGCTGGTGGGGAATGCTGCATTACCAGAACATCCGCATGCCCTTTACTATGGCGGGCTCGCGTTGCGTGGACAAGGCTTGAAAGAACTCGACGGCATGGCCGCCAAGCCGAACGAGGCGGCTCAGTTCAAGCAACGGGCCGACCAGAAATTCACCGAAGCGGCTCAGCGTTTCACCGGGGCGGTCGCCGCGTTTACGGCGAAACTTCCTAAGGAAGCCGCGAAGGAACCCCCGGCTGAACTCGACTGGGCGGCCCGCTCACGCTGCGATCAGGCCGAGATGGAACTGCGTCTCGCCAAGTTCAAGGAAGCCAAGACAACGGCAGAACCCTTTAGCAAGGACGAGCAACTCGCGAAGAGCCGATACGCGAAACTCGGTCTGTATTTGCACGGCTACGCATCGTTCCAAACGCAAGACTATCTAGTGGCCGGGCGCTCGCTGGCCCAACTCGCTCCGTTCGACAACCCACATAATGGCCTACACGCCCGCTATCTGATGGGCCGAATCTACCAAGTAACTGAATCGAAGGCGGAAGCGGCTCAGGCTTACGATGCCGTCATCGCCGGTTACGAGCAACAGAAGAAAGACGCAGCCGCGACACTGGCACGACCCGATCTATTGGCCAAGAACCCAGGCGAACGACTTCGCCTGGAGGGAATCGTGAAGAATCCTCCCCCCGATCATGTGGCCGCGAGCGTGTTCTACTCCGCATGCCTCGGCTACGAGTCGGGCAAGTTTGGCGAGGCACTCGGCAAGTTCCAGGAGTTCGCGAAAGCATTTCCACAATCGCCGTTGTTGCCGGAAGCTCAGCTTCGCGTCGGCTTCTGCCAGGCGCAGATGAAGCAGTTCCCGGAAGCCATAGCCACCTTGCAGCCGATGCTCGACAAGCAACCGCGACTTGCCGATCAGATTCAATTCTGGCTGGGCAAGGCTCAGGCTGGGCTCGCATTGTCGATTGTCGATCCCGCGAAAGCAGCGGATCGCGATAATGGCTTGAAGAACGCCATCAACACTCTGAAAGCGGCGGCCGACAAGGCCAACGCCCTTGCTGCCACTGATCCTGAAGCCAAGATTCGTCGCGGCGAGATGCTGCTGGAAATGGCCGACACCCAGCAGCTCGCCAAGCAGTACAAGGAAGCGGCCGCGACCTACGACCAGATTTTGAACGAGAAGATTCTACCGGCCCGCGTCGAGGAAGTTTCGCAACGCTTGATCGCGTCGCTGCACTTGGCGGGAGACTATGCCCGTTCCGATCAGGTCGCGAACCAGTTCCTTCAACAGTATCCCGAAAGCTCCTTGCGAGTTCCGGTACTCTTTCGTCTCGCCGAGAACGCGTACTTCGTTGCTCTCGCTGCCGAAAAGAAAATGGACCTGCCGAATCGCCAGGCCGAACTCGCGAAGCTGTTCGACGAGGCGGCCAAGCGATACTTGGCCGTCATCGAAAAGGGTGGTGAGTTCGAGAAATTGAGCCTGGCACGTTTCGGCCTGGCCATGTGCCACTTCAAGAAGGGGGAGTTCGAAAAGGCTCGCGAATCGCTGGACAAGATTCCGAATGGCGAACGCGTCGGCGAGCTGACTTACACTCCTTATCTGTTGGCCGATTGTTTGCTACGAGTCGCCCCAGCTTATGTGCAAGGTGCTGGTGAAACCCGCAAGGTTCTGGAACTCCTCGAATTGGCCGCGGGGCACCTCGATGGCTTCATCACCGCGAACCCGAAAGCACTCGAGGTGCCGGACGCGATGCTGAAACTCGGCACTTGTCAAATGCGCCAGGCGGCCTTGATCGCAGTGCCAGCGGAACGGGCTCCGATCATTCAAGCCGCTCGCACGACGTTTCAGAAAATCGCCCAGCAATTTCCGCAAGCTCCACAGGCCGCTCAAGCCAAAATGGAGAACGCCAAGTGCCAGGCACTCGCCGGGGACAAGGGTGGGGCGATCAACGAACTGCGACAATTCACGGCAGACCCGTGGCAGAATAGCCCCGTCGCTCCATTCGCCGTCATGGCGATGGCCACGATGCTCCGCGAACAGAATCAGCCGCAGCCGGCTGCCGACGCACTGGCCGCTGCTCGCGCGAAGCACGAGCCAGGTTTGCAGAAGGATCCGGAACGAATCGCATTGCTCCGTTACCATCATGGACTTGCCCTGCAAGAGGCGGGCAAGTTCGCGGAGGCACGTGTGGCTCTCGACACAATCACGCAACTCGTGACGAACAGGCCGATCACCGCGGAAGCTGCTCTTCGTTCAGCCCAGTGCCGCATTGCCGAGGGACGCAAGACTATCGAGACCGCCCGCCAGCAACTCGTGAACACCGGCCTCAAGCCGGAACAGATCGGGGCCGCGAATAACATGATCGCCCAGGGGAATGCCGCGCTGAATGAGTCGGCTCAGACGCTCGAACGGCGATCCGACGAGTTCAAGCAATCGCTCGGCAACAACGAAGCTCGCGAGCGGATGTACTACGAGGCGGCCTGGGCGTACCGCAGTCTCGCCGAGCAAGAAGTCGCGGCCACGCGGCTTAAACTTCAGCAAGACAAGCAGAAATTGTTGCAGGCCGAAGCCGATAAGAAAGCCGCACCGGGTACGAAAGCCGCGCAAGTTCCGCTGCCCGAAATCGCGCGCAGCGCGGTGCCGGTTCAGCCGAGCGAACAGAAGGCTCGCGGAGCTTATCAGAGCCTGCTCGCGAGCTTCAACGATTCATTGCTTTCAGTGGACGCCCGCTTCGAGTTGGCGGAACTCTTCACCGAACGCGATGAATTTGATCCCGCGATTAAGCTGCTGAAGGAAGCCAACGACGTCGAACCGCGTGGCGACAAGCTTCCGTCGCCTGAGTTAATTGACCGCATCCGCATTCGTCTAGGCACTTGCCTGGCCGCGAAGAAGGATTACGATCCGGCTCTCGCTCAGTTTGAAGCCGTTGCTGGCAATCCGAAGTCCACGCTCGTTGGACAAGGCCAATATCGGGCGGCGGAGGTGCTGCTCGCCAAGAACGAAACCGCGAAGGCCATCGAAAAACTCGTGCTCTTCCGCGATAAGGGAGAATTCCAGAACCTGCCCGGTGTCACCGATCGTGCGCTGTTGCGACTAGGCTACGCTCTCGGATTGGACAAGAAATGGGATGCCTCGCGGCAAGCTTACGAACTCATGATCACTCGATTCGGTGCCAGCCCCTGGGTACACGATGCTCGCTATGGTGCGGGCTGGGCGCTTCAGAACGCCGG
>Ga0105044_10002958_pt1 | contig 23244 bp, 20 predicted proteins | sample MAT01_FD_78092 | JGI IMG/M metagenome (GOLD analysis project Ga0105044, IMG submission 78092) | Freshwater microbial communities from Lake Fryxell liftoff mats and glacier meltwater in Antarctica - MAT-01 | ecosystem: Environmental > Aquatic > Freshwater > Ice > Liftoff microbial mat | place...
ACCAGCGCCTAAGCCTAATTCTAACTTTCTGCGAAAGTCCAGACCTGCTGATCTTCCTAAAATAGATGAGCACAGAAAGGAAAGTTACAGATTGAACCATTATCTTTCCATGAGTGGTGTTACCAGTCGGCGTAAAGCAGTAGAATTGGTTAAAGAAGGTAAAGTAACCGTCAATGGAAATGTGGTAAAAGAGCCTGGTTACGAAGTTTTGCCAGGAGACAAAGTTCTATTGGAAGAAAAATCAATAAGGCCAGTGGATAAAAAGGTCTACATATTGATGAATAAACCCCGTGACACCATCACTACCCTAGATGATGAAAAGGGCCGAAAAACAGTAATGGATTTGATCAAAACAAAGGTCAAAGAAAGGATCTTTCCGGTTGGTAGGTTGGATCGTGAAACTACTGGATTGTTGCTCCTAACCAATGATGGCGATCTTGCACAAAAACTATCTCATCCAAGCTTCAAAGTAAAAAAATTCTACAAAGCAACTTTGGATAAAGCGATGACTACCGAAGATCTTCAGAAGATTAAAGAGGGATTGACGCTTGATGATGGTCCTGCCAAAGTGGAAGGTATCGATTATATCGAAGAAGGCCTTGCCAATGAAGTAGGTGTAGAGATCCACATTGGTAAGAACAGAATAGTACGTAGGATATTTGAACATTTGGGATACCAGGTAGAAAGACTGGATCGAACCTATTATGCAGGATTGACCAAGAAAGATCTACCCAGAGGTCAATTTCGGCAACTTACTGAACGTGAAGTCATTATGTTAAAACATTTTGTCTAAATTTTCTGCATCCACAAGTGCCTGACACAAATCATACCATAGCAATAGTAGTGGGAGCAAGACCCCACTTTATCAAATGCGCCCCATTGATTGAGAAACTGAATCAATTTCATGACATTGATATTCAGCTGATTCATACAGGTCAACATTATGATTATGCTTTGAGTGGAGCTTTTTTTGAAGAATTGTCTCTACCTAAGCCCAACTTCCACCTGAATGTTGGTTCCGCAGCTCAAGATCAACAGATTGCCCAGATTTTGCTCAAATTGTCTGATGTTTGGCGTGAAATAAATCCTCAATTGGTTATCGTAATTGGAGATACAAACACCACAGCTGCAGCTGCATTAAGTGCCTCAATTCACAAATTTCCGATTGCTCACTTGGAGGCAGGATTGCGGGAGTGGAACAAGCAAATACCTGAAGAAATCAATAAGATTGTTACGGATAGTTTGACGGATTTGTATCTGTGCCCAACACCAAGTGCAGTTAATAATCTAAAGAATCAAGGCATTACCAAGCAGGTTTACTTGACAGGTGAAATAACCCTCGATTTGTTGGTAAAGCATCATATTGACCCCAAGAAACTTTCAGATTTATTGTCGGAGTATGGTTTTTCACCAAAAGGATATTATTTCATGACCTTACATAGGGCGTCCAATACGGATTCTAAGGAAGCCTTTTATGAAATTATTCAGGCAATAAAGGAACTGAAGGAACCAGTCATTTGGCCTATGCATCCTCGCACAAGCAAAGCAGCCAAGGAATACAACCTGATGGAAGACTTAGTTGCCATTAAGCATTTGAAACTAATAGAACCGCTGCCATTTCACCCAACGCAGTTGTTGATATCAGCAGCCAAAATGGTTATAACTGATAGTGGCGGAATAATTCGTGAAGCCTACCATCACCACGTTCGAACGCTCATCATTGATAAGCAAACTGAATGGATCGAGATAGTAAACGAAGGTTGGGCCATCATTACTGGGCCAGATAAAGATCTGATATCGTACAATATTGCTAATTTCACAATACCGATTCGCCATTCCAATGTATTAGGGGATGGAGAATCTGCTGATCGAATAGCTAAAATCATTTATGAATTTATCTCCAAGTAGGAAAATACTGGTTCTTGCTCCACACACTGATGATGGAGAATTGGGCTGTGGTGCATCCATATCCCGATGGATTGCTGAAGGTCATGAAGTTTATTATGCCGCATTTTCGACTGCCGATGAGTCAGTACCAAAGGAATTTCCAAGCAATCAACTTGAAGTAGAGGTCATTGAAGCAACGGGGATGTTGGGTATTCATCCAGATCGATTGCACATATTTAAGTACGAAGTCCGAAAATTAAATTTTGTCCGTCAGCAAATTTTAGATTCCTGTATCGTGCTGCGCAATTCCATTCAACCGGATATTGTGCTGATGCCTTCAGGTAAAGACATTCATCAGGATCATGTTACTGTGCATCAAGAAGGCGTTCGTGCATTTAAGTTTTGCTCGATTTTGGGATATGAATTGATCTGGAATAATTTGAGTTTTGAGACTAATTGCTTTGTTACCATCACGAAGCCGCAACTTGAACAAAAAATAAATGCACTTAAAGCCTACAAGACTCAGGCGAGCAAACAATACATGTCAGCTGATTTTATCAACTCACTGGCAATAGTGAGAGGTACCCAAATAGGTGTTCCATACGCTGAAGCGTTTGAGGTGATCAGGTGGATACTGTAGGAGTTTCTTCAGCCACTTCCAGCCAAAAATTGTTGACACCAATGCCATTTATGATCAGCACAATTCCATCGTTGATCAGTTCGAGCAATGCCAAGAATGTTACGATGGCATGAATCCTGTTTGTGCATGATTTAAACAGGCTTTCACAATTCGTTTTCTTTCCCGGTTTTAATTTTGATTTTATAAAATCTTGTTGTTCAATAATGGTGTAGGGATAGTTATAAACCTTGTGTTCAATCTTTTTTTCTTGGAGATGAAGGTTGTTGAGCACTTTGGAGAAGGTATGCATCAACTTATAAAGCGTCAATGATTCAAGTTCTTCATCTTGATTGTTCAATTTGGCAATCATTGCCAGTTCCATTTCTGTATTTCCTCGCTTGAACAAGAGCATACGTTGGTCTTCCATATTCGAGAACTCTTTGACAGCTTCTTTGTATTGTTTGTATTCCAGAAGTCTTTGAACCAGTTCCTCTCTTGGGTCCACTTCGGAACCATCGACATTCAATTGTTTGCGCGGGAGCAGCATCTTAGCTTTTATCTTAATCAAAGTGGCGGCAACCAATATGAATTCACTTGCAAGGTCGATGTTCAATTGTTTGGCATCCCTGATATAATCCAAAAAATCATTGGTGATTTGAGCTATTGGGATGTTGTATATATCCAGTTCATCACGCTCAATAAAAAATAACAGCAGATCGAATGGACCTTCGAATTGCGGTAATTTGATATTGTAAGTGGCCGGAGTATTGGACATGTTACAAAGGTAGAAACTTCATGTTAGAAGCCCACCATCATTTTCTTTTGTAATAAAAAATTGGTTGATTGCCAGTTCCAGCAGCTTCACTGCAAGTCAAAAATCCTGAAGTTGAAAGGTTAAAGCAGATGGCTTCTCCTTTTGTTTCAAGCAATGTGGGGCCTCTAGAAGGTAAATCAGAAAGGAGTTGTTGGCTCAAAGACACTCCAGGTTGATTGATAAAAACAAAAGTAGTTGTTAGCGTACGTAAGAGAGTACGGCGACCATCTGCGCTAATGCATGCTGCTGTAAGCGATTGAGCGGGGATCGAACCCAAGGGCGTTAAATTTAACAAGGTGCCAGAAACCATGGCATCGATTTCAAAAACATAGCTGGGATCTGATTTCGAAATAATGATTAACTTGCTTTCAATGGGATCATACATTAAACTTTCACTATCGTAGCTTCGAGCATCAGTGTATGAGAAAGTAATGGAAGTTAAATCGTCTGTTCCAAGGCTTTTTTCCTCGCCTGAGCTGAGTGTAGGTTCAATAATTTTATGTATTGAATAATTGGCTCGCTTAAAATCATTGTCTCCCAAATCACCAATAAACAAAGTAGGAGTGCCATTGAGTTTACCACATGAAATATCTTCAACATCGGTAAACGCAATATTTGTTGGCAATCTCAATTCGGCATATTTATTGCCTAGTGTATCAATTAGGAAGAGTTTTTTAATACTGCCATCATTGTGGATCCAATAAAGGCCTGGGTTCATGATTGAAGCAACCATTCCACTCATTTCATCTGCAAAATTACCTTGTAATTTTCCGGTTTGCACCCCATTTTCCCATTCTACACTGAAAGCAGTATTCAAATATGGGTTGGTGGTATCCTCACCACAAGTAAACCCAAAACTAATGACGACCAAGAATAAGAAAAGGTATTTCATGCGTACAAATAAATTAATTCTGAAAGTAAATATATAAAAAACTGGCAACTTAACCAAAATCCCTTTACTTTTGAATTCTGAACATACTAAAAAATCCCTGAACTGATGATTCGAACAGTAATTGCTGAAGATCATTCTATCTTCGTTATTGGCCTAAAAAAAACCTTGGCCGAATTCACAGAACTTGATTTAATTGTTAATGCCATTGTAACCAACGGATTGGACTTGGTTCAAACCATTCAAGAACAGGAGCCAGACTTGTTGTTGTTGGACCTCAATCTGCCAGGCACCGAAGGACTCGATTTGATCCTCCCGTTGAAGAAGCTACGGCCCAAGATGCGTATAGTCGTATTGACTATTTACCATGATACCAAATTGGTCAGAGATGCATTCAAGAAAGGAATTGATGGATACATCCTGAAATCATGCAAACGAGAGGAGTTGTACAAAGGTATTCAGGATGTTATGAAAGGCAAAACATTCATGGGTGAAGGAGTATCGGCAACAGAAAGACCCAATGACGCAAAGCCAGGGATTGCAGCATATCAGGATTCATTCATGCGCAGGTACAACCTCACTGTACGTGAAATGGAAATATTAAAGATGATCAGTTCAGCAATGACGAACAAGCAAATATCAATTGAGCTATACATATCAGATCAAACTGTAGGAGTTCACCGAAAGAATATCATGCGCAAATTGGGCGTCAACAGCACAGCAGGATTGGTAAGGATGGTCTTGCAGAATAATATTGTGTAGGAGGAGTGGAAGAGTATTGAGCTATTTTGAATTGGGGGTTCAGGTAAGGTTTTTTTTTCAATAGGTAGCATTTGTTATTAACCCAAATGCCGCAATAGCGAATTTTGCTTCTGAGCAAAGCCTCGTATATCGTTGATAATATTTGATTTTATCGAGGTTAAACTCCTACGAGTCTGACACGAATGTAGGAGTCGTCAAACCCAACTAATTTCTGCAACGAACAAAATTTCGTCAATTTAGCGTCAGACTCTGAATTTGGGATTAATTTTCAATATAACAGGCATACATCCTATATTTTGAAAAACTTGAATTGATACTTGAAACTAAATTCAGCAATAGAAATGATCTAAAATTTACCATAATTATCTGCTCCAATTGCTTAATAGTAAGTTAGAAAAGTTGGAATCGACAATAAATGACACTTGGGTTCACACCATAATAAAAATTTTGCCTAATTTGAGTTGAATTCAAATGGACTTAAAGCTCTCATCAACACAGATAATCCGAATTATGAAGGTTTTTTTTAGAAAATTAATTTTAGGCAGACCAACTGTTGATAGAAAACCCACGGAGGGGGCCATTCAAAAGAGGATTCGAAACATTGAGGCTATTTTTAACAACGACCATGATGATGATATTGGTTTAGAAAAGATGCTAAGGTTGTTTTTGTCTATTTCTCAGCTCTTATTTTTGGGAACTTATGTCAAACAACTTTTTTACAAAAAAGGTATAGCCAAGCAGGAATTGGCCGTAGATATGTATGTTATAGTCAAAGTATGCTTTCCAATAATGATCCTTATTACCAATACCCAACAGAATCATTTTTGTTACTTTCTGAATTTGTGGTTTTTGTTTGAAACAATGCTTTACGTTCCTGCTCAAATATTTGCATCAGATCTTTATTCAAGACCTCGATCATACAGACGCTCTATGCTTTTGCTGTTCTTAAATTATTTTGAAATTGTACTTTGTTTCGGTGTTATTTACGCGCAAGGCCAGTATCTCAATAGCCCATTTGTCGGATGGTTTGATCCAATTTATTTTAGTATAATGACCTCTGCAACAGTTGGTTATGGTGATTATTATCCAGTTACAACTTTTGGAAAATTCCTAGTCAGTGCTCAGTCTGTTTTGTTTTTGATATTTGTAGTGCTGTTTCTGAATTTCTACTCTAATAAGGTTGAGCACCATGGATATTTTGACCATAACAATGATCCTTTGTGAGGATTGGATTTCAATCAATCAGTTTGTAGCATTTCAATCTCTAAAATTTCATGAAATAAACTTTACTTAAAGGATAGTATTTTCTAAGAAGGCAAGCTTCTTGAGGTAGTCTGTTGTGTAGTGCAAGCCTCTGCTTTCATGTCTGGTCATGGCACATCTGGTAATCAAATATCCAATGGTAATCAAATTGCGCAATTCGCAAAGTTGTGGTGAAATAGTTGTTTGATTATAAAGATCCTCTGTTTCACGATAAAGAATATATAATCTGTCCAATGACCTTTGAAGTCTTATATTGCTTCGAACGATACCTACATAGCTGCTCATAATTTCTTTGAGCTCTTTCAATGATTGGGTTATAAGGACCATTTCCTTTGGATCAGTAGTTCCTGCAGCATCCCAGTCTGGCACTCCCGCAATAAATTCTAAATGGTCAATGCTTGACAATATATCTTCACTGATTCGGTGTGCAAAAACCATTGCTTCTAACAAAGAGTTGGATGCAAGGCGATTTGCACCATGCAAACCTGTTGAACTACACTCACCACACGCATAAAGGTATTTGATAGAGGTATGTCCAAATTCGTCAACGCGGATGCCTCCACACATATAATGGCACGCTGGAACTACAGGAATCATATCCTTTGAGGGATCAATGCCCTTTGACAAACATCTTTCTAATATGGTAGGAAAATGTGATTTGAAGCCTTCAGAGTCAATATGTCGGCAATCGAGATAGACACAATCATCACCTCTGGTTTTTAATTCGTTATCTATTGCTCTTGCTACTATATCACGTGGTGCTAGCGAGCCCCTTTCGTCATATTTTTGCATAAACTCTTGGCCATCGATGGTTTTTAGAATACCACCAAATCCCCTTACAGCTTCCGAAACCAGAAATACCGGATTGTCCCCATCAGGAGTATAGAGTGAGGTAGGGTGAAACTGAACAAATTCCATATTTTCAATCCTGCCTTTGGCTCTATAAACCATTGCTATACCATCACCACTAGCTATCTTGGGATTGGTAGTACTGCGATAGACCTGGCCACAACCTCCAGTTGCAATGATTGTGTATCTTGAAAGTATCGTTTCGAATTTGAGTTTTTCTTTGTCAAAAACATAAGCGCCATAACAACAGATATCTGGTGTGACACGGGTTACTTGCCGACCCAAATGGTGTTGGGTTATCACATCGAGGGCAAAGTAATGCTCATGAATGGTGATATTGGGCAGGCTATCTACTTCAGCAAGCAGGGTGCGTTGCATTTCCCAACCTGTAAGATCCTTGTAATGCAGAATTCTATTCTCCGAGTGTCCACCTTCACGTCCCAAGTCATAGGTTTTGTTTTTTGCTTGGTCAAATCGGGCTCCCCAATCGATGATATCTTGAACGCGGGCTGGTCCTTCGTTGACTACAATTTCTACTATTTTTTTATTGCAGAGTCCGTCTCCTGCATCCAGTGTGTCATCAATATGTTTGGCAAAGGAATCCGTATTGTTGTTCCAAACGGCAGCAATCCCGCCTTGGGCATATCGGGTATTTGACTCATCGTCCTCCGTTTTGGTTAAGACCATAACATTCAAATCCTTGCGTGCTTTTGCAGCTTTTATGGCCAGGGTAAGTCCGGCTATTCCACCTCCTATTACTAAAATATCCGTTTTGATCACTTGTAGCTATTTAAGTCATGTAACTTTGGCAAATGTATGGCAATTATACAAGGATTTTAGGATGCGAATAATGCTTAATACCAGATTTCTGCTTGCCAATGGTATGGAAGGTATTGGTTGGTACAAATATGAGTTGATTTCGAGGATCGTGAAAGCGCATCCAGAGCATGAATTCATTTTTTTGTTTGATCGACCATTTCATGAAAAATTTATATTCGCCTCCAATGTAATACCTTTAATCAGTCCATTTCCGGCAAGGCATCCTATTTTGTGGTATTTATGGTTTGAATATTGGGTTAAAAAACAATTGGCCAAATACAAACCCGATGTATTTTATAGTCCGGATGGCTATTTGTGTTTGGCAACTGAGGTGCCAACGGTACTCACCATTCACGATCTCGCTTATTTGCATGATCCAGAGCATATCAATTTTCTGGTGCGAAAATACTATGGTTGGTTTATGCCCAAATTTGCAGCCAAAGCTGATAGAATAATAACAGTATCAGAATTTGTAAAGCATGACATTGCAGAACAATTTCATGTCAATCCAGATAAAATAGTTTGTATTCACAATGGCGTCCGGTCAGAATTCAAACAAGGAACTGCGGAGGAAATATATCAAGTCAGATCACGATATACAGGTGGAAAACCTTATTTCTTGTACTATGGAGCCATACAACCACGCAAAAATATCCTGCGGGTAATTACAGCTTTTGAGTTATTCAAACAAAGAAATACTTCTGACATGAAATTTATTCTTGCAGGCAGGATGGCTTGGCAATCAAAGGAAGTTGTCCTAGCCATCAAGAATAGCCCTTTTTCTGCCGATTTTATCCACTTAGATCATTTGGGTGACGAACTCCCTGAGGTGGTCCGTTCAGCCTTTGCCTTGGTGTATGTGTCTATTTCTGAAGGATTTGGACTTCCAATAGCAGAGGCTATGGCATCAGGCGTGCCTGTCATTACATCCAATGTGAGTTCAATGCCTGAGGTAGCTGGCGATGCGGCCTTGCTTGTAGATCCAGCCTCTGTAAATGAAATCGAAGTGGCCATGACCAGCTTGTATATCAATCCCAATTTAAAGGCTGATTTGATAAGGAAAGGTCAACTTCAGTCATCCAAATTCAGTTGGGATCTTGCATCTGAAGAGTTATGGGCTCAGCTTGAAGCCATCATAAAATAGCTAATTAATTCTTGAAAATACCTTGGGAAAACCGATCGGCTGTTCTAAGTGCAGGAATGACGTCAATAAAAAATAGAAATTTCAAGCCAAAGTTGACATTGCCCTGTAAGCCGTAAATCACACTTGGACCACTAAAATAATTGGGTGATTCGCTAAAGTTCGAACTAGAAGTGGTATTGGTAAAAAATAAACTGATACTTGAACCGGGGCGAAATCGGTATATCAAATTGAGGTCAATGGTATAAAAACGGAATAAATAATCATGGAGAGAGGAAACACCATTAAAATCAACACCATAATTGGTGGAGGCAAGCTTTCCAGTTTTTCCATTCCCATCAGGTTCAATTAATCTCCAAAAACTATTGTGTTTTACATAAGACCAGTTGTGACTGTACCTCATAATAAAACCAAGCTCTTCATTGAACAAGTATTTTGCTATAATTCTTGGCCTAATGGTGAGCACATTCCTTCTCGCAAAGAGCAAGCCACCACTAGGGAAATTCTGACTATTTGGAGCCCATGAAAATATTGATATTCTGCCTTCATCATTGTTGCTGTAGTTGACATTTACTTCAGGAAATATACTCAATTTATCATTGAGGTTCAATCTGAATCGGGCATAAGCATTGGCAATATACCTTTCGTTTTGCTTAAACCCTGTAAAATCTACACCTGCGTCTACAGCTACAGGCTTACTGTAATCTGTCGAAATCCAAACACCAGTATTTATACTTGCAGGTCGAAAGTAATAAGTTCTGAAATCGAACAATCTTGGTTCAAAATAATCGTGTTCACCTAATGGCTTAATGCGGAAGTTGTAGCCATAGGCAAACCAAGATTTTAACAATTGGAATCCATCGCCACCAATGGTCAATGAATTGAACGTATTCGGATCAAATAATCTTTCATGAAGAATGTATAAACTCTTGTTGCCTCTTATATAAGGTCCATGAGGCAGCTGTTTGTTGATACTTGCACTTGCTCTAAATGATTGAATATTGGATCGAAATTGAATGCCGAGATCATTGATGTCGTAATTGGGGGTTTGGGCTAAATAAGATGCACTCCAACGGTACTTTCCCGCCATTTTGGCTATTGAAGCATTGGCATTGTGACCAAATACATCCTTGCCAACAAAATATTTTTGACTCGTTACCCATTTGGCCTCAACGAGATATGAATTGTCTTTATTCAGAAAGCGACCATCTATTCCAGTTACGTTGGAATCGTAGGCACGTCCTTCTTGAAGCAATGTATTGTTGATCAGCGCTATTGAGGAGTTATTTGCCAATGATTGTTCCAATACCAATACATTAAAATTACGTCTAGGTTGAAATTCTAACTCTTCGGTATTGAATTGCATAACTCCTCTATTTTGAGTTGCATTGAGCAGACCTATTCCCAAACCAGAATTAGTTCTGCCAGTCAGCTTTGCAGAATTTAATAGACGCGGTTGTTGAATCAAACTGCCACCTGTGAATTCCGTTTCACCTATCCTTCTGGAATAAAATAAATTTCCTCTATTGAACAAATCGACTCCTTCCGTAAAGAAAGGCCTGAAATCGTTATACCTTATTTCGTATGGTGTCAGGTTAAAAACAAAAAAATCTGATTGAACATCATTGAAGTCAGGTATCAATGTCATATCCAATGTAAAAGCATCGGTCAGGCCCAATTTGATGTCCATTCCTCCAGTCAGTTGGTTGTTGTAAATTGATTGGTCTCGAGAATTTCTTCTTGCAAGCGTTGAATATGGTGAAAGTGCCAGACGCAAAGGTGTTTTAATGCCTGCTAATCCAGTTAATTTGCCACATTGATTCAGTAGCCCTTCCAAGTTGGGATCGATCTCAAACCAAGAAGATGTTTCACGAACTCGACGAACTTCACGAAAAAAGTTGATATTCCAGCTTTGAATTTCCTTCTTTGGAAAACGTAATACAGCATAAGGGATTTTTATTTCTGCTACCCAACCTGTAGAATCAATATTTGTTTGACTGAACCACACACCATCCCAATCTTTATCGTTGCTGGAACCATAAACACGAGAGTCAATTTGTACATTGGCGGCGGTCAAGCTGATGGAAAACCCATTGATACCTGATTCAAATGGATCAAATAGAACCTCGAAACGATCAGCATTGTAATCCCCATCTCTTTCCGAATTTTGAGCCATGATTTTGTTTGGCTCCGGATCATACATTCGAGCCCCTATATAAATGGCCTCATCATCATATAATATTCTGACATCAGTACTGAACTTTGAAGGCTTACCGGGATCGGGAGCCCTCTGGATAAAATTTAAGGATGGAACGGCATCTTTCCACTCCAATTCAGAAAGCCTGCCATTGATTTTTAATCTGCCAGTTGTTCGGGTTGCTACTGCTTCATTATTTTGTGCCTCGACTGGTGCCAGATACAAAATACCTGCAAGTGAGAATAATAAAGTAAATTTGAGCAGACTAATGTGGCGCATGGAATGGAAATACGGGTGCAAACATACCAAAGTTTAGTTTAGTTAGTTATAATATTAAGATGATGGATAAGTATTTTAAGACCAACATAGGAATTACAGCATTTGTTTTGGCAATGTTTCCCTTACTTTGCAATTGTCAGTCCGACGGATTTGATTTTTCAAGTCCATCCAAAACAATCACTCTGGTTGAAGAGTTGCGTGAAATATCCGGAATAACAAGGAGTGAAAAACCTGGAAATGTCTATGTTGTTCAAGATGAAATTGGCAAAATTTATGAACTGGAGCTGGCAACAGGAAAAGTACTCAATACCAAATTATTTGAGTCTTCAGGGGATTTTGAAGACTTGTGTTTGATTTACCCTAAAATGTATATTGTTCGCAGCAAAGGGGACCTTTATGAATTAGACTTAACAGAAAACTCACCTGCTAAAATATACAGAACTTTTCTCAATAAAGACTTTGACGTTGAAGGATTGTGCGTCAGTGGAAATAAGTTACTCGTGGCATGCAAAGGATTCCCAAATCCTCAAAGTGGCGACCCTTTGAAGAGATCGGTCTATTCATTTGATCTGACTTCCCAAAGTCTTGATGTACGCCCGGTATTTGAAATCACCAAAGAAGCATTGATTACACATTTGCGTAAATCTGGTGATTCTCCTGATATCCTCAAAAAACTGGAAGAAAAACCCTTGGAAATGGGAATAGGTCTTTCTGCTTTGGCTGTGGATCCAATCAGTAAAGATTATTATTTAATCAGCTCTGTTGGCAAATTATTAATGGTATTAAATAAGAATGGACAGATTACAAAGGTCAAACGGTTACCAAAGTCTGACCTGCCGCAACCTGAGGGATTGTACTTTGATGAAAAAGGAAATTTGTACATTTCATCCGAAGGAAAAAATGGTCCTGCAGTTATTCAAGCTTATTACAGAAACTAGCTCGTTATATTTTTTCTGGCTTCGATTGAACCAACTACCTTTGTGGAGTATTGTTGTAGATATATAAAAATTCAGAATTGAATATTATGAGTGTTATAGAATTAAAAGTGCCCTCAGTGGGTGAATCAATATCAGAAGTTACCTTATCACGATGGTTGAAAAAGGATGGTGAAATGGTTGCAATTGATGAAGCAATTTGTGAATTCGAATCTGACAAAGCTACCTTAGAATTTCCTGCTGAAGCCGCTGGCAAATTGCAATGGGTCGCAGCAGAAGGAGATGATCTAAAAATTGGAGCTCTTGTAGCCCGAATTGATACTACAGCTTCGGCCAGTTCTGCACCAGCAGCAAATACGCCAACAGCCAAGCCTGATGAACCAGTTAAAGCTGAACCTAAAGCAGCTCCTGATGAACCTGCAAAAGAATCCTACGCTTCAGGATTGCCCTCACCAGCCGCTGCCAAATTAATGAGCGAAAATCAGATTCTGGCTTCTGCGGTTACAGCAACCGGTGTTGATGGACGCATTCGCAAAGAGGATGTGATCAGCGCAATGGCTGCGCCCACAGTTGCTGCACCAATAGCTGCTCCAGTCGCAGTTGAATCAACAGTTAAAGCAGCAATTCCAGCTTTTTCGCGCAATGTTCATCGTGAAAAGATGACTAGAATGCGAAGAACTATCGCTGGTAGACTCGTATCTGCTAAAAACAATACTGCAATGTTAACTACTTTCAACGAGGTTGATATGAGTGCATTGCAAGGATTGCGCACACAATACCAAGACCGCTTTGTTGAAAAATACGGAGTCAAACTTGGTTTCATGTCGCTTTTCAGTAAAGCCTGTGCAAAAGCCCTGATGGAAATGCCAATGGTCAACGCTCATATTGATGGTGAAGAAGTGATCTATCATGATTTTGTGGATATTTCGGTTGCCATAAGCACACCTTCAGGTTTGGTGGTTCCGCCTGTTCGCAATGTTGAATCCTTGAGTCTTGCCGATATCGAAAAAGAAATAAAGAGTCTGGCCGAGAAGGCTCGTTCCAGTAAGTTAAGCATTGAAGAAATGACTGGGGGAACATTCACCATTACCAATGGAGGAGTATTTGGATCTCTGATGAGTACACCTATTTTGAACGAACCACAATCTGCCATCTTAGGTATGCATGCTGTAAACGATCGACCAGTTGCAGTGAATGGACAAGTTGTCATCAAGCCAATGATGTATCTGGCAATGTCATATGATCACCGTATCATTGATGGCAGCACTTCAGTTACATTCTTGGTTAAAGTGAAAAAGTATCTGGAAGATCCAATGAGCCTCATGCTCGGATTGTAATCTTTACTGAAACGTTAAATGCTTATAGCTTGATAATATAACGAGACAAAATAAGTCAAGTTTTTAAAATAGAAATTTTATACATGAAATCATGGGTTAACATTCGTTCAATAGCCATCATCACTATGTGTAGTTGTGCAGCTAATTTATCTCAGGCACAATCAGTTGACGAGATAAACCAAACCAAAGGAATTGAACACAGGCATTTGCCCAATAGTTCTATTCAGAAATTATTGCAAGCTGACAAAAACGGTATTTTATCAGTGAGAATCAAAGGTGGAAGTCTTTTGGTTTCAACTTCTTCTAAGTTGTTGCTGGAAGAATATGACAGTAAGTACGCCATCAAGAGATCCAAAGAGAGCCCTTTAAAATACAAGGGCAAACGACTCAACTTTGAAGAAGCATTTCTGCTCAAAGAAAAGTGTTACCTCTTTACATCATTCCCCAATCAAAAAACGGGATTGACCTACCTATTCGCCCAGAAAATCAATAGATCCAATCTTACAGTTGATAAAAAACTCGTCTTTTTAGATGAAATGCCTAGCTCTAATTTCAATTCATACGAGTTTTCATTTTCAATTTCACCAGATAGCAATTTTTTACTTGTGTATCAACCTCGCAAGGGAAAGAGGAATGAGCCTGGCAAGTACAGCCTTCGCGTTTTTGATAGCCAATTGAAAGAAAAGTGGAGTCAAGTTATTTCATTACCTGGCCGCCTCAGTAACAGCAGCATAGACCTCGCCCGGGTTGATAATGATGGAAAAGTTTATCTTTTGGTAAAAGCGCTAACTGACAATCGTGTCAATAGTCCGGAGGAATCATTGAATAAGATTGTTGCAATCAATGAACAAGGCATGGTTATCCAAGAATTTCCGATCAAATTAAATGGCCTGATCATCAACGGAGCCAACTTCAAAATCAATAATCAAGAACAACTGATTTGTGCCGGGTATTATTCGGAACGTGGTATCAACTCCGTCAAAGGCGTCTTTTATATGACTATTGATCTAGCCAACAACAAAGTTATCAATACAAGCGCTCAAGCACTTCCTTTCGATGTTGTTGCCAGGTCTTTGAGTGAACCCAAAAGAAGTAGATTGCGCAACTCCACACAAGCTGATCGAATGGAAGTGAAAGATGTTAATCTTGACCACATTATTCTGCGAGGCGATGGTGGAGCCATGTTGCTTGGTGAACAATTTGACAGTTATGAAATTTCGGATTTCGACATGATGACCAATATTCAATACAACCGAACAGTTTATGAATACAATGACATCATTGCCGTAAGCATCAACAGCAGCGGGGCAATAGACTGGGCATCGAGGATTCCAAAGCAACAAGTTACCACAGATGACAATGGTCGTTATTCTTCCTACATGTATGAAGTTACAAAGGATAAATTGTTGCTGCTTTATAATGACAATGACCGCAATGTTGGTGAAGGCGAAAGACCCATCAATCCAAGAAATTTTGATGGTTATTCTGGTGTTGTGGCATACAGCATCATTGATAGTGAAGGCCATGTCACAAGCGGAGGATTTACACGAAAGGAAGATGATGGTTTTATGATTCGTCCATTTTTATGCAAGCAAATAAGTCAGTCTAAAATGCTTGTGTTTCGAGAATTGGGAAGGAGATACTATTGGGGAACTATTTCTTTGAATTGATTTATTGCTTATTGAAGAGATAAATTTCCCCACTTTCATTGGTGAAGACTTTCGGAAGTTTTTCATGAGCAGTTTTGGCATATTCAGGCAGTTCATCCCAGTTCAATTCCGACAAATACATACTCATTCCATTGATAATGATATATTTGGTGCGTTTGGAATTTTGATAGAAACTATTGTAATCTATGTACTGTACAAATTTAACTTGTGTAGAATCAAAACCTGTTGAATAATTTCCAATTCCAGTATTTACTGGGTCGGTGATTACTAATTTGTTGGACCCTTCTTGTTTTTTAACAAATTCGATCAATTCCTGTTGTTTGTGGTACTTTATGCCTAGGTTGTACTTGGCGTTTTGATAATAAATTGACAAAAGGCCAATTGAAACCAAAAAACCAATCTTCCAAGATCTATTCATTAAATGACCTAAAAGAACTGCCAAAATCATTGGCACGAAAAGGAACCATTGATTCTCAAATCCTTTCCATACACTCAAGGCCAATTGAGCGACTAAAATCAAAGCGGCTATTATTTTGTCTGTAATGCTTAATTGAGAAATGTACAACAGTCCAATCCCTAAGATGATAGCGCCCAAAGGTAAAATATACATAAAATGTCGGGCGTCATTACATAAAGGCACGTAGTCAGTGTAAGAAATTGTCATGAAATTAGCCAAAAACAGCAAGCTTATCCAACTACAAAAGATGAACTTCGTAGCAGCGGGCAGTTGGTAACTCTTGCGCAATAAAATGAGGAAACAAGCAGGTAGCAAATAGCCATTTCTAATAAATTCATACCAAAGGCTAGTCAGAACACGTTCGATTAATACTTTAATAGGAAGAACTTCGTAAGTGCATTTCCCTATAAATCTGTTGTTAAAGATAGCCCGAACTCTCGCAAAAGCATCACCTAGTATCACCTGATTTATCAACAAATAAAGCAACGTAATCGAACCAATTCCGATTATTACATATTTCCAATAATGCAAATTTCGTTTGCGTTTCAAATCCCAAATCCAAACCAAAAAGAAATAGGGATAAAATACAAGAAAAGTTTCCTTAGATAAGAAAATGAAAATAAACCCGAATAAAAAAAACCTATTTCATTCCAATTTTTAGTGGATTTAATTTTTACAAAAGCAGATTGATAATAACTATAAAAACACAGTAAAAATCCAAACTCCGTAATAATATCGGGCATAGGTTTTTCGAGGTACATCAGATGCATTGGCATACAAATTAAGCCAATTGTAACCACGCTTTTAATCCAAAGGGGAATTTCATAAAGAAACGTCATTGCAATTTGTATGATTGCTATCAGAAAAATCATACTAACAATCATGTTGGCAAAATCAGTCACTCCAAATATCAAATAAGAAATGGCAAGTGGAAAGTACCCCAAATATCTGAAGGCATACAAATTTCCGTTGTGTTCGATGTGTCCGTTCGATAACATATGGGCCAGCCGACAATATTCCATTTCATCATAGCCAAAATATCCTCCATGGAAAAAGAAAAAGTGAACCAAAATCAAGAATAAACTTGTAGCTATTACTCCTACTACTGTATGTTTCGAATATGAGCTATATTGATCCATAATTAACCAAAGTTTGGTACTTCATGGCAAGATATGACTAATTGTGCAAGATTTATTGAGTTATTAGCCATTAAAGCATTTGAAACTTGCGGACTTTGAGCTTATAGAATATCAAGCTAAAGGGCTGTCCTAATTACCGAACCAGATCTAAGGTGCGGCAAACCTTCATAATCATTTGAGTGTTTTGTGTCGGAAATTGCTTTGATTGTTAGCAAACTTAAAGCCTAAATTGCGAATTTAAATCTTTGCTTTTAGGAACTTTCCGGTGATGGATTCTTTGCAATTAAGCAAGCCCTCAGGTGTGCCTTCGTACAGTAAATTTCCTCCATTTTTTCCGCCAAAAGGTCCTAAATCAATCACGTGATCTGCACATTTGATCAAATCCAAGTTGTGCTCAATGAACAATACAGAGTGTCCCTGTTCGATCAAAGCATTGAATGCCGAAAGCAACTTGTTCAAATCATGAAAATGAAGCCCAGTTGATGGTTCGTCAAAAATAAACAAAATATTGTTGTTCGCATTTTGAGCAGTCAAGAAGGAGGCAAGTTTTACGCGTTGGGCTTCTCCACCTGAAAGAGATGAGGAGGATTGACCTAGTTTCACATAACCAAGGCCAACATCCTGTAGACATTTCAATCTTTTGTAAACATCTTTTTCTTTTAAGAAGAAAGGAATGGCTTCATCCACACTCAATTCCAGCACTTCAAAGATGTTTTTATCTTTGTATCTGACCTCCAATACCTCATCTTTAAAGCGTCTACCCTTGCAGGATTCACATATCAAGTGCACGTCGGCAAGAAACTGCATTTCAACTACTTGTTCGCCCTCACCTTCGCATGCATCGCATCTTCCTCCATCTACATTGAATGAAAAATGTCTGGCATCAAATCCTTTAATTTTTGACAATGCTTGTTCAGAATACAGTTTGCGGATACCATCAAATGCTTTAACGTAGGTGACCGGGTTACTGCGAGAACTTTTGCCTATAGGGCTTTGATTGACAAATTCAAATGCATTCAAACGCATGAAATCGCCAGTCAATTGATCGCTTTTGAATTGGGTTCTATTGTTTACAAAATCCTGAAGCAATGGCACCAAAACATCTTTAATTAAGGTGGTTTTACCAGAGCCAGATACGCCAGTAACAGCAGTAATGGCATTGAGTGGTATTTGGACAGAAATGTTTTTGAGGTTGTGTTTGTTTGCGTTTTTAAGTAGAAGCTTGTTGATGATTACCCGTCTTTTAGGGATAGGTATGCTCAGGGTTCCGTTGATGTAAGACGCAGTCAAACAGGTCGAATTCTTAAACTCGGGGGTGTTGGTATTGCCGGCAAATTCTATGTGTCCACCGTTGATTCCGGCTCCTGGACCAACATCTACCAAAAAGTCTGCCGCCTTGATCACATCTTCTTCATGTTCAACTACAATCACCGTGTTGCCAAGATCACGCAGGTGACGCAATACTTTGATCAGCTTGCTTGTGTCATGCGGGTGCAAACCTACGCTTGGTTCATCAAGAATATACATGCTATTGGACAAATTACTGCCCAGCATACGGGTGAGATTGATTCGTTGGGTCTCGCCTCCACTTAAAGTATTGGATACCCGATTCAAAGTCAAGTAGCCCAGACCTATTTCTACCATCGTATGCAAACGTGCTTTTATTTCAATCAAAAGTCGCTCTGCTATTTGTTGTCTATGAACGTCTAATTCGAGATTATGAAAAAAATCATAAACTTGATCAATTGGAAGATCCAATAAATCACCGATTGGGGTTTGGTTGATTTTTATATAACCCGCTTCTTTTCTCAAGCGTGATCCATCACATTCTTGGCAATTGGTCCGACCGCGATATCTGGCAAGCATCACACGATTCTGAATTTTGTACAAATGCTCTTCCAGTTCTTTGAAATATTGACGTATGCCAACGAAACTTTTTGTTCCCTCCCATACCTTTTTGCGTTGTTCACGTGAGAGTTCTGCATAAGGAACGTGTATTGGAATCTCCTCCTGCGAAGCAGACTGGAGCAGCATGTGGTTTAATTCTTGCCCTTTTTCGCCTTTCCAGCATGAAATGGCCTGACCATAAAGGCTCAGAGATTTATCCGGAATGACCTTATCTTCATCAATGCCGAGCACTTTACCATATCCTTCACAGGTTCGGCAACAACCATAGGAATTGTTGTAATTGAATAATTGAGGGTTGGTTTCAAGAAATTCCATGCCATCGAGTTCGAATCTGTTATTGAAGTGATATGTCTTTTCATCTTCTAATAAGAGATTGCATTCACCTTCTGATTCACTGAAGCAGATCAAAACCGAGTCGGCTAATCTTTGCTGAGAGTCAATATCATCTGGTGTGGTGATCAACCTATCCACCAATACCTCCAAGTTCTCGTTGATGGTGTCATTTGCCTTGACACTAGGTAGCAATGTTTCGATATTGATGCTGGTTCCATTGGTCCAAAGCCTTTGAAAGCCTTTTTGCAAAAGAATTTCGAAAACAAGTTTTGTTTTTTTGCCTTCGTATCTGCGCAGGAGAGGCATTGTGATAAATAACTTCTTCCCTTCAGGAAAAGTCTTGTAAGCTTCAATGACATCTGTGACGCTGTGTTTTTTGACGGGATTTCCGCTGATTGGGGAATAGGTTATTCCGACCCGGCATACAACAATCTCAAATAATCATAAACCTCAGTCATTGAACCGACAGTTGACCGAGTATTGCCACCCGTTACTTTTTGTTCAATTGCAATGGCTGGACATATTCCTTTGATAAAATCTACATCGGGTTTTTTCATGCGACCCATAAACTGTCTAGCGTAGGAACTCAAACTTTCAACGTAGCGCCTTTGGCCTTCAGCAAAAAGTGTGTCCATGGTAATGGTGCTTTTTCCACTACCGGACACTCCAGTTACTACCACCAACTCGTTGCGTGGAATATTCAGGTCTATATTTTTTAGGTTATTTGCTCTCGCCCCCTTGATTTCAATAAATCTGTTGGGAGTGATTTTGCTATTTTTTGGAGGAATGGTAGTGATAACTTGAGTCATTGATATGAAAAACTAAACAATTGCAACATAATTCAGTTGCAACAATTGATTAAAGCTTGCAAAAATACAATCTGTTTCTACCATTTTATGCATTAAATGGATTCCCATAATCACATAACATCATCACTTTTTATCGTTAAAAGATTGTTAATAAACTTTATGATATTTGCATTTGAACAATACTTGATGTACTTTTATTTCACAATACAGGCGCTGCCTATAATTTATTAACAATTTTAAACTCTTGATACTATAAGCTGAAGCATTTACACTGATACCATTTAATAAAGAAATCCATCAGTCATGCAAGTAAATAAGCTTCAAGATCAAGACCTTATTGCTCTATACCTCAAAGGAGACCAAAGAGCTTTCGAAGAATTGTTGAACCGTCACAAAGACAAAATCTACACTTCCATTTATTTATTTGTTAAAGATCAAGCTCAAGCTGAAGATCTCTTTCAAGAAGTGTTTATCAAAATTATCAACACTTTAAGAGAGGGCAAATACAATCATGAAGGTAAATTCCTTCAGTGGGCAATGCGTATCAGTTACAACATGTGTGTAGATACTTTCCGCCGTAATAAGAGAAGAAGTAATATATATGCTACGGAAACATTTGACATTTTTGACGTCCTGCCTCAAAAAGACTTGAATGCCGAAGACAGCATCATCCGTGATGAGCAGCACAACAAATTGAGAACTGTAGTTGATAAGTTGCCAGCAGAACAAAGAGAAGTAATCGTTTTGCGTCACTATGCGGACATGAGCTTCAAGGAAATATCACAGTTGACCAATGTGAGTATCAATACCTCTTTAGGTAGAATGCGTTACGCACTCATCAACATCCGTAAAATGATCGAGGAAAAAAGCCAAGTGGCTGTTGCGTAATTACAACTTATTGGTTAGAACAAAAATGGCTTGCTCTTGTGCGAGCCATTTTTGTATCTGCTCAGTTCCAACAAGCGATATGGTTTCCAATATATTGGCCTTGAGGAAGGGTAAATCATATTCATTGCTCAACTGCTGGACGCTTGAAACAGTATCTAAGTTGACAATCTGAATGCCTTTGTCGTGAAATGCCTGATCATCACTGTAACTGCTGCCTCCTATTCCCCTCAGGTAGCAATGACCACCGACGGATTTTACCAATTGGGAATTGCGTTCATCTTTATTTCCAGTAGCGTTGTAATCAGATGATGATAGCATCTCGGCAGTCAATCCAAAATCTTTGGAGAGTTCAATTATAAATTGTTGATTCAGCTCTGTAAGCTGGGTGCAAGTTGGTCCTGATTTTTCAAGTAGATCGAGCCATTTTTTTATTTCATGAAAAAAAGGATTTTTTCTGTAAGATTGGTTCATACAGGCAACATGCTTTGCCGACCATTTGGAATCTTGTTTAATCTTCAATTCATTGATCAGTGAATGATCACTCCAGGCTTGCAATGGGATGGTGAGATATTCGATAGTTTCATCAAAACTGCTCTTTAACGAACGTCGGGTAGGACCTTTTTTATTGATTTGCACGTCGTTTAGAAAAATCCATTTGTTGCACAAAGCCAATTTCAAGAAATACCCTATCCAAGGCAGATAATTAGCTTGATGGACACCAACCACGGTTGCTTTAGGAGCAAAAAGTTGATTTAAATTCACAGCAATCTAGGATAACAAACGCATGAGGTATTCGCCATAACCACTTTTAATAAACCGCTGTGCTTGCACTTCCAGTTGGGTGTCGTCAATGAATCCCATCATCCAGGCAACTTCTTCAATGCAACCGATTTTGAGTCCTTGCCTTTCTTCTATTACTTCAATAAATTGACCTGCTTGCATAAGCGACTTGTGGGTGCCGGTATCCAGCCAAGCAACTCCTCGTCCCAATAATCCAACCTTCAATTTGCCTTGTTCGAGATAATATTTATTCACATCCGTGATTTCATATTCTCCGCGTAGGCTTGGTTTTAGATTTTTGGCAACATCTACTACTGTATTGTCATAAAAGTATAGGCCTGGTACCGCAAAATGCGACTTAGGGTGTGTTGGTTTTTCTTCAATACTAAGTGCTTTGAGATTTTGGTCGAATTCTACAACACCATATCGTTCAGGATCTGCCACTTGGTAAGCGAATACAACCCCACCATCGGGATTGGAACAAGATTGAAGCAATTCGCTCATACCGTTGCCATAAAAAATGTTGTCACCCAGAATCAAAGCCGAAGCATCTCCATTGATAAACTGCTCTCCAAGTACAAATGCTTGAGCAAGTCCATTTGGGACAAGCTGCTCGACATATTCGAAATGACATCCAATCTGACTACCATCCCCCAAAAGCTCTTTGAATTTTGGTAAATCGTGGGGTGTAGAAATGATACATATTTCTCTAATGCCTGCCAGCAAAAGCGTTGAAATAGGATAATAGATCATCGGTTTGTCATAAATAGGCATCAGTTGCTTACTTATGGCCATGGTGAGCGGATACAATCGTGTACCTGAGCCTCCAGCCAGAACGATTCCTTTCATGCTTTATTAAGAAGTTTCTTAGTAAAAAGTGCTTTTTGAATACGAACAATAATTTCTGAAGTTTTGTAGGGTTTTGCTACAAAATCTAGAACGCCATGTTCCAGCCATTGCATTGCAATAGACTCATCTTCCAGTGCGGTAACTCCAATTATAGGAATTTGGCCATTGTGTGCATGGCATGCTTCTACCAAATCTTGTGCTACATTGCTGTCCTGATCCAAATCTACCATGACCACAGTAGGTCCTTCATTGTCAAGTTCCTTCATGATGGCTTCAATAGTAGGGAGGAAGATTGGTTTCATTCCCGATTTTTGAAGTTTGAATTCAAGGGTAGTATGTAGCCATTCTTCGTGATCAAGCAGTAAAATTTGCATTTGGTTTTTGTTCAGTTGTAATAAAATAAACTCAAAGATAGCCAAACATTATAGGCTTGCCAAATTGTCTATCGCTTGGAGTATTTCATTGATCTGTTGATCCAGGTATTCAATGTTTTGTTTTAGTTCTGGACTGGCTTGATTTTGTTTGGAAGCTTGTTCTATTTGAGTTATTAATTGGAAGAATTCTTGATCAAAAACGTAGGAAACCGAGGTCTTCATTTGATGCGCTATTCTAAACAATTC
>Ga0105044_10002959_pt1 | contig 23242 bp, 21 predicted proteins | sample MAT01_FD_78092 | JGI IMG/M metagenome (GOLD analysis project Ga0105044, IMG submission 78092) | Freshwater microbial communities from Lake Fryxell liftoff mats and glacier meltwater in Antarctica - MAT-01 | ecosystem: Environmental > Aquatic > Freshwater > Ice > Liftoff microbial mat | place...
ACATCCTGCCCGAGCCCAATCGCGTGCGGCAACTCGACACTCAGGCGTTGGCGAACGGTACGGCTGTAAAAGATGCATTGAGCGAAAAGTACATCCCGGCACTGTTAAAGGGTTAGTCTTCGTTGCAAGGGATCTGCTTTACTGATTCAAAGTTCACTTGGTTCATCCTGAATTGAATAGCATCCGTCCGTCGTTCAACGTATGATGATGTGAAAATCGCGGGAGATTCGTTTTCATGTTTCAACACAGTCGGCGTGAGTTTGTCCGTGACCTCGGCATTGGCGCGTCGGCGTTGCCGTTCGTGCTGAATCTGCCCAGCCTTGGCTTCGCCAATCAGCAGCAGCGCAAGCAGCGGCTGATCGTGATGTTCAGCCCCAACGGCATCGTGCCCCCGGCGTTCTGGCCCGACGAAGAAGGGGCGAAGTTCACGCTGAAGGAAAGCCTGACGCCGCTCGAACCGTTCAAGGACAAATTGCTGATGCTCAACGGCGTCTGCGATCGCGTCCGCGGCGATGGCGACGCGCACATGCGCGGCATGGGCTGTCTGCTCACCGGCGTGGAACTTTACCCGGGCAACATCCAGGGCGGCTCGCACACCCCGGCTGGCTGGGCCAAGGGCCACTCGATCGATCAGGAAATCCGCGGCTACCTGCAGAAGAGCGACGCGACCAAGACGCGTTTCGGCTCGCTCGAATTCGGCGTGATGGTCCCCGAACGGGCCGATACCTGGACGCGCATGGTCTATTCCGGAGCCAACAAACCGATCGCACCAATCGACGACCCGTACCAGATGTTCGCCAAGCTCTACGGGAAGACAAAGGACAAAGAAGCGCTCAAGAGCGTGCTCGACGACGTGAAGGACGACCTGAAGAAGGTCAGTTCCGCCGTCAGCGCGGAAGACAGGCGGTTGCTTGACGAGCATGCAGCGTTCGTCCGCGAGATGGAGCAGGAACTGAAGGCGACGAAGGATCCCGTCGGCCATGCCGTGCCGAAGCTCGAACCGGGCGTCAAGCGCGACAACGACAAGATCCCGGCCATCAGCAAAATGCAGATTGACCTGCTGGTCAACGGCTTCGCGGCCGACTTCAATCGCGTGGCCACTCTGCAGTACACCAACTCCGTCGGCGGGGCCAAGATGCGCTGGCTGGGCATCGAAGAGGGCCATCACGAATTGTCGCATGAGCCCGACAGCAACACAAAGGCGATGGAAAAGCTGACGAAGATCAACAAGTGGTTCTCCGAGCAGTTGGCGTATCTCGCCAAGCGCCTTGCCGACACGCCGGAACCGGGCGGTCAGGGCAGCCTGCTCGACAACACGACGATCGTCTGGACCAACGAACTGGGCAAGGGCAGCTCGCACACGCTGGACAACATTCCGTTCGTCCTGCTGGGCAAGGGCCTCGACTTCAAGATGGGCCGATCGCTGAAGTTCCCGAAGAAGGAATCGCACAACCGCCTGTTGCTGGCCCTGGCGGGCGGCTTCGGGCATCACATCACGAAGTTCGGCAACCCCGACTTCTGCGCCGGCGGGGCGCTGGGGCTGAGTTGAGTGACGCGACGTTGGCGTGCGTCCCGAAGGGGGCGCACGCTACGTTGGTCCTCTTATTGCAGTTCGATTAGCACTTCTCCATCTGCAAGTCGGGTCGTGATGGATGTGAAATGAGTCTGCAATAGTTGCTGAAGTGTTGTGTTCGTTGTGTTTCCGCATCGCAACCAGATAACCTGCGGTGGCGGCCCCAACCGTTTGACGAGATCGGCGAAATCAGAATCCTTACTGATCACCACGGCATTCGCAAGTCGGGCGGCTGAGAAGATTACCGTATCTGTTGCATCGCGAAGCCCCAATTCACGAACAGATTGGCATTCGCACCCGAACGTTGTTGCCACCCACGAGGCAAGCGCCGGAGAGATCTGCGCATCGAGCCAAATCGTCACGCGACCGCCTCCAGCGTCGTTGGCATGGAAGTCCGTTCACTCGCGAACTGCAGGCAGGCCGTCACATCGGCCAACTCAAGATCAGGCAATTCCTCGACGACTGCGGACGGCGACAGGCCGACTGCGAGCAGATCCAGCACATCACTGACACGAATGCGCATGCCGCGAACGCACGGCCGACCGCCGCATTGTTCAGGGTTGATAGTGATTCGCGGTATCGATGACATGCTGAAGGCCTCCTCTGCGTTACTCGCCGATCGTACCAGTCGATTCACTTCGCTTCAAGCCGCTTCACCGCCACATTGCGGAACGCCACGGGGTCGCTGTGGCCGGCGAAGCCGAAATGGCCTTCTTTGCGGTCCTTGCCGGGGTGAGGGCTCTTGGCCATGTAGTCGGTAATCGTACTCAGATCGGTGTCGAGGATCACGGTGCCATTCAGTTCGACCTTGATCGTCGAACCCTTCACGGTCACTTCCTGGAAGTTCCACTCGCCGGCCGGGCGTACGTAACCGCGCTGTGAGGCGGCCATGCCGTACGCGGAACCGTGCGCCTGCCGCGGGTCAATCTTGGCGTACTTCTTGTGTCCGTCATCCAGCACCTGCAGTTCGCACATGCCGACGTACGCGGTGTCGCCGGTGCCCGGGTAGCGGATTGCCAGGCCATTGTTGCCGCCCGGCGGCAGTTGGAACTCGACGCGCGCAACAAAGTCGCCGTACTGCTCTTTCGTGTGAATCGTGCCGCCCTTCTCGGGCAGGCAGACAATCGCGCCATCCTTGATCTTGTAGTTCTCGACAGGTCCGGCCCAACCGGTGAAGTCCTTGCCGTTGAAGACGCTTGTGAACCCGTCGGCCGCATGCTTCTGCAGCATCTCGTTTGCTTCGTTTGATGGAATTTCACGGATGAACAGATCGCGCCAGCGGATCTCGCCGCCGTGGGTCTGCAACTGAATCGGCCCCTTCTTCATCAGGGCGATCTTGCGGTTCCAGAAGTTCTCCCAGCGGGCACCGTCAACGACGGGCTTGTCGTTCAGCCATACCCAAGTCCGCTCGCCGACGAGGACAACACGGAGCTTGTTCCACTCGCCGAATGGTTTGTCGGCATGGACCAGCGGATTTTTACCGGCAGCCATCGGGCCGTTGTTGAACAGACCGCCGCTGCCCTTGTCGGCCCCGCGGTCCCACTTGCCGCCTTCTTTCGTCGTGTCCCAGATTTGCACCTGCGGATTGGCCCGCAGGTAGACGCCGCTGTCGGCCAACGGCACCGTCTTGTATTCGAGCAGCAGTTCCACGTCGCCATAGTCGGCATCGCTGGTCAGATATGCCCCTTTACCGTCGTTAACCAGTTCGCCCTTGTCGACCGACCAGTGCATCTTCGCGTCGGCCGTCCACTTCTCGATGCTTGCTTTTCGTTCGTCTTCCGGCATCGCAGCCAACTTGTACGGGTCGAAGTGCGGCATGCCGTGCCAGCCGGTGAGGTCCTTGCCGTTGAACAGCGGGGTGAACCCCTTCGGCGGTTCAGCGGCCGTGACGAGCGATGCAGTGATGAACAACGCGAAGAGTGCGGATTTCATGGTGGGTTCCTTGTTGGGAGGGAGAGGAGATGTTAGCCGACCGTGCGCTGAATTGCCAGCGTTTCAACATCGGCCACCCGGGCCGCGGCCAACCCGAAGACAATTCCCACCGCACTGCCGGCCACGCAGTCGCCGACGAAGTGGTAGTTCATGCCCACGAGAGACACCGCCATCAGCAGACTGATGCCGATCGCCGGCCACCGGCCACGCGGCCAGGCGACCGCCAGCACGGTCATCGCCGCTAGCGTACGTGCCATATGGCCCGAGGGAAAGCTCATGTACGCGCTGCCGCTGTGGAACGGGTGGAAGCCGTACGCATCGTTCTGAATCAGCGACGGATTGTTGTTGATCCAGGTATCAGGCCAGTAGCGCCCGAACAGATACGCCAACGATTCCCGGGCCTGGTCCGCCAGCACGATCGCCACGCATGCCGCCAGTAGCACCCGCGCGAAGTGCGACCAGGGCCGAAACGCGCGCAGCACGATGAGCATCGCCAGCACAGCCGGTGCCCACGCCTGAACGACCGGCGGGACGAGCGTGATCCATCGAAGAACATCGATGCGTGAGGTCTGCTCCTCATGCACCCGGCGTGCGACGGGGCGATCGATGAAATAGAAACAGACCGTTACCAGGATCGCGCCGACCGCCAGCACGATTGTGCAATGTTTCAGTAGCCGACGGTAAGGTTCCTGTTCCATGAATGAAGAGTATGAGCCACGAATAAGCCGAATACCACGAATAAGAACAATGAGGAAGCGTTTCAATTCTCCTTTCTTATTCGTGGTTCGTTTCTTTTCTGTGTTTGGCCTCGCTAGTCGCTCGTTGAACTCGACAACAACCCGTACATCTCAGGCCGCCGATGGCCGACGCGGTTAACTTCGTACTTGTCCGGGATGATCACCACCTGCTTCGCGCGAGCCTTCTCGGGTTCAATCTCCGCATACAGAATCTCATCCAGGTCACCCGTCGATGAGGTCATGATGTTGCCGCCGAAGTCGACGATCCGGCTGTTGCCGATGAAGCGGAAGCCGCGTTCTTCGCCCGTGCGGTTCACGGCCGCGTAATAGATATGGTTCTCGACCGCCCGCGCCTGCGTCAACGGCAGCACTGCCGTGCGAGCCCCCGTCGGCCAGTTGGTCGGCAGTACGATCAGGTCGGCCCCCAGAAGCGTCAGCACCCGGCTTGATTCGGGGAAACTACCGTCGTAGCAAATGTTGATGCCCAGCTTCAAGCCGCCCAGGTCATGGACGGCGAACGGCTCATCGCCCGGCGTCGTGAAGCGATCGACGCCCAGGATCGGCAGATGCACCTTGCGGTAACGGGCGATGTAGCCCCCCGGCCCGATCAGGGCGCAGGCGTTGAACAACCGCTCGCCATCGCGTTCCAGCATGCCGACGACGCAGTACGTGTTCAACTTTGCACACTCGGCCGCGAGGATGTCGGTCGTCGGCCCGGGCAGCGTTTCCGCATGCGGCATCGCCTCGGCCAGGCTGTCATACCCGTAGCCCGAAAGGATACACTCGGGGAAGATGACGAGTTTCGCCCCTTCCGCCGCGGCCTCGCGTAAACGGGCAACGATCGATTCACGGTTGAACGGCACGTCCGCTAAGCGACAGCCGATCTGCACGGCGGCGATTTTCCAAAGGTTCATGTCGGTATTCTCCGGAACAGGGCATCGTGAAGCAATCGGGAAAGCGCTGTTCAGACACAGTGGCGTGCCTTAGGATGACTGCGACGGAACCCCCACATGATCCACCCCTCCGAGGAGACGATTCGATGAACCGCCGAGAGATGCTGATGGCTGCCGGTGCCAGTGCCGCCGTACTCGCGATGCCCGCCCTGAGTACGGCCGCCGACCCCAAGTTGTTCACGCTGCCAAAGCTGCCCTACGCGTTCGACGCGCTCGAACCGCTCATCGACGCCAAGACGATGGAGATTCACCACGATCGCCATCACCAGGCCTACGTCGACAACTTGAACAAGGCGATCGCCGGCACCGAGTGGGAAGGCAAGACGATCGAGGAGATTCTGATGAATCTCGCGAAGGTTCCCGAGGCGAAGCGCACGGCCGTGCGCAACAACGGCGGCGGGCACTACAACCACAGCCTGTTCTGGCAGATGCTTTCACCAAAGCCGGGCAAGCCAAGCGCCGCGCTGGAAGCCGCGATCAAGGCCGCCTTCGGCGATCAGGACAAGATGCTGGCGGACCTGAAGGCCGCGGGTCTGGCACGCTTCGGCAGTGGCTGGGCCTGGGTGCTCAGCGACAAGGCCGGCAAACTGTCGATCGTCAGCAGCCCGAACCAGGATAACTCGCTGATGGACAGCAGCGGCGCCCCGGTCCTCGGCGTCGACGTCTGGGAACATGCCTACTACCTGAAGTACCAGAACAAGCGCGCCGACTACATCGACGCCTTCTTCAAGTTGATCAACTGGGATTACGCGTCGTCGCTGTACGACGCGGCGAAGAAGGGCTAGTTCCCGTTACGGACGTACGGCGTCGAACGTCCGTCAGCATCGTGGTGCACGCGTCTCGCGTGCACCACGATGTCGATGGGCAACTTTGAAAGGACGACAGCAATCCCCGAACCTGACCAGGTCCGTGGACGGTTCACACATGAAGGATTGACAATGCGACTTTGCCTGCTTTGTGTCGCGATTGCATTGTGTATTTGCAGCATCCCGCCATCGGACGCTTGCTGCCCGGCCCCACCGGCGAACAAGCCGGTCGTCAACGCCGATCAAACGGTGCTGATCATCTGGGACGCGGAGAAGAAGATACAACACTTCATCCGCCAGGCATCGTTCAAGAGCGATGCGGATGAGTTCGGCTTCATCGTGCCATCGCCGTCGGAACCGGAGCTGGCGCCTTCTGACCAATCCGCGTTCCTGCAGCTTGCGGAATTGACCAAGCCCGATGTGGTGAAACAGTCCAAACCGGTCAACTTCAGTTGCGGCTGTTCATCGACTGCGAAATTCAGTGATGCAGGCGTAACCGTTCTGCAAGAAAAGTTTGTGGCCGGGTATAAGGCAGTCGTTCTGGAGGCAAAGTCGACAACGGCTTTGGCCAACTGGCTGGCAGCGAACGGGTTCGCAAATTCACCGGAACTACAGGCGTGGGCCGAGCCGTACGTGAAGGACAATTGGAAGTTCACCGCATTGAAGCTGGCCAAGGAATCAGTGAGCAACGCCGAACGCAATGTCAACGCGGCCGCTTTGCGCATGTCGTTTCAGACCGACAAGCCGTTGTTCCCGTATCGCGAGCCGGAAAGTGCGCTGACGGGTAAGGAAACGTCCGGTCGTCGAATCCTGCGTATCTTCATGGTCGCCGATGCGAGGATGACCGGCGTGTTTCCCGACAGCACCACTTGGAACGGCAATCCGGTCTGGTCGAACAAGTTGCCGGACACCGAGCGACAATCACTGCTGGAAAAGCTGAAGCTGCCAAAAGACACCGGACCTATGAAGTGGCACTTGACCGTCTTCGATCACGACTGGCCGTATGAGCGGGCGAGGGGGGATGTCTACTTCGAACGCGATCGCAATCAGGATGCGTTGAAGCGCCCGCCGCATATCATTTACACCAACAAGGGAATGCCCGACGTGGCAGGCTTGGCACTGATCCTAATCGCCTTATCGCCGGCACTGATTCGCCGGCTCAAGACGGCCCCGTAGCGCACACGCAGACGTGTGCACTACGAAAATCAATACTCCGGATCCGTAAACGACCGCAGCAACTCATCCGGGGCCGGGGCGTACGCCAGGGGTTCCATCGAGGAGCTGGCTCGGCCTTGCGTCACGCTTCGCACTTTGTCCGCGTAGTCGAACATCTTGGCCAGCGGTACGTGGGCTTCCAGTTCCGAGTAACGGCCGTTCGATTCGGTGCGTTCGATGTTGGCTCTGCGGGCTGACAGGTCGGAGATCACGTTGCCCAGGAACTCGTCGGGCACGGCCACGACCAGTTTCATGATCGGTTCGAGCAGCACGATGTTTCCCTTCAGTGCCTTCAGCACCGCATCGTTCGCGGCCGCCTCGAAGGCGACTTCGGTCGACTTCTCCGGGTCGGCGGTGACGCCGACCAGCACGGCCTGCACGTCCAGCACCGGGAAGCCGAGTTCGCCTGACTGCAGGGCCGACTTGAGGCCGCGCTCGGCGGCGGCGATGAACAGCGGGTTCGCGTCGCCCGGCTTGATCTTGGTCGTCACCGTGACGGGCTGCTCGGATTTCTTGTTCGAGAACTCGACCTTCACCCGGCCGAACAGGAACGTCGTGCCGAATTGCCGATCGCATTCGCCCTCAACCGTCACCGGGTTCTTCAGCGTCTCGCGGTAACTGACGCGCGGCTTGCCGACGCGGATCTTCAGGCGGAAGTCGCGTTCCATGCGGTGCCGCTTCACTTCCAGGTGCAGTGTTCCCATGCCGCTCATCAGCAGTTGGCCGGTCTCTTTGTCCTGCTTGCAGATGAAGGTCGGGTCTTCGCGTTCGAGCTTCTTCAGCGTGTCGAGCAGCTTATCCTTGTCGGCCGCGCTCTCGGGCTCGACCGACTGGCTGACAACGGCCTCGGCAAAGGTGATCGCTTCCAGCAGGATCGGGTGCTGCGTCTCGCAGAGCGTGTCGCCCGTGACGGAGTCTTTCAGGCCGATGGTGGCGACAATGTCGCCGACATAGGCTTCGGAAAGCTCGTCGCGCTGCGACGGGTCGGCATGCACGTGGTACAGCTTGCCGAGCACTTCCTTCGAATCGCGACCCGGATTGCTGACCCGGCTGCCCGACTTCACCACACCTGAATAGATGCGGATGTAGAACAGGTCGCCCGAGTTCTGAGCGATGACCTTGAACACCAGCCCGCAGAACGGTTCCTTCACGTCCGGCTTGCGTTTCTCTTCCCTGTCGTCCTTGCGGGGATTGGTGCCAACGACCGGCGGGCGATCGAGCGGGTGCGGCAAGTAATAAGTCACCGCGTCGAGCAGCGGCTGGATGCCGATATGCTCCCGGCCCGACCCGGCCAGCACCGGATGAATCAGCCCGCGAATCGTCTGATCGCGGATGACTTCGCGCACTGATTCAATCGGGACATCATTGCCTTCCAGATACAGCGTGGTGATCCTGTCCTTGTCGTCATGCTGCGTCAGTTCGTCGAAGAGTTGCTCGCGGTACCGCTTCGCTTCATCGAGATTCTCGGCCGGGATCTCGTCAAGGCGGAGCGTCTTGCCGCTGTCGCCGGCATCGAAGTAGATCGCCTTCATGGCCAGCAGGTCGATGATGCCTTTGAACGGGGTTGAACTGTCCTTGGCCGAGCCGTTGCCGATCGGGATGGTGATCGGGATCGGGTTCCCCTCGAGCCGTTCGCGCACCTGGGCGATGCAGTTGGCGAAGTTGGCCCCGACGACGTCCATCTTGTTGACGAACACCATGCGAGGCACGGTGTACTTGTTCGCCTGCCGCCAGACGGTTTCGGACTGGGCTTCAACGCCCTTCTGGGCATCGAAGACGCAGACGCAGCCATCCAACACTCGCAAGCTGCGCTCGACTTCAGCGGTGAAGTCGACGTGGCCGGGGGTATCGATCAGGTTGATGGTGTACCCGCGCCAGGCCAAAGGCACGCATGCGCTGTAGATCGTGATGCCGCGTTCCTGCTCTTCGGGGTCGAAGTCGGTTTCCGTCGTGCCCTGGTCGACCCCGCCGAGCTTGTGCTTGGCCCCGGCATAGTAGAGGAGATGTTCCGTCGTCGTCGTTTTTCCCGCATCAATGTGCGCGATGATGCCGAGGTTGCGAATCTTGGTCAGGTCGATGTCGGATGATTTAGCCATCGGAGGGGTCAGGGGTCAGGGGTCAGGGGTCAGGGGTCAGAATGAACAAATGCATAATAGCGAACGAGCGATGCGTTGTATGCGTGATCTAAACGACCATTCGGTTTGGAAACAGCAAGGGGTCAGGTTCCAACGGACCCGTCGTCCGCTGACCCCTGACCCCTGACCCCCGACCGCTGACCCCTCTGAATTTACCACGCAAAGTGCGAGAACGCCTTGTTGGCGTCGGCCATCTTGATGGTCTGTTCGCGCTTGCTCATGGCTTCACCTTCACGGCGGAAGGCGGCCATCAGTTCGTCGGCCAGTCGCAGAAACATCGGCCGGCCGGCCTTGCTGCGTGACGCGTTGATGATCCAGCGGATCGCCAGGCTCTGCTGGCGTTCGCGCTTCACCTGCATCGGGACCTGGTAGTTGGCACCACCGACCCGGCGTGAGCGGACTTCGACGGTCGGCTTGACGTTCTCGACAGCACCGTTGAAGATTTCGAGCGGGTCCGCATCGGGGATACGCTTCTTGATCTGTTCCATCGCGCCGTAGAAGATGCGGGTGGCGGTTGCCTTCTTGCCGTCCCACATCAGGCAGTTGATGAACTTGCTGACCAGAGTGGAGTTGAAACGCACGTCGGGAACGAGGTGCGTGTAGCTTGCGGTCCGATTCTTCGCCATATTCGATAGGTCCCTTAGGTCGGGTGTCTGTTTCCCCGCGATGAGCAGGTACTACCCCGATCCTGACAATGTTGAGTATCCGGCCAACATCGGCCGACTACTTGCCTTCCTTCTTCGCACCGTACTTGGAACGGGCCTGCTTGCGGTCCGAGACGCCCTGCGAGTCAAGCTTGCCGCGGACGATGTGGTATCGCACGCCGGGAAGATCGCGCACACGGCCACCGCGGACGAGCACGATCGAGTGCTCCTGCAGGTTGTGGCCTTCACCCGGGATGTAGGCGGTGACTTCGATGCCGTTCGACAACCGCACACGGGCCACCTTGCGGAGGGCCGAGTTCGGCTTCTTCGGCGTCATCGTCTTCACCTGAAGGCAAACGCCGCGTCTCTGCGGGCAGCCTTGCATGGCGGGGTGCTTCGGCTTCGACTTCTGCGGAGTACGCGGCTTGCGCACAAGCTGATTGATGGTCGGCATATCAGTCCAAAACCTCGGTACTGTCCGCACGCGGACGCCTGCATCTTGAGTAAGCTATTCTGCAACCGCATGGCCGGGTTGGACAGACCGTCGCCTGAAAATTTCTCAAGGTTCCGTTCCCACAACCTCAATGAGACGTAGGAAAAGGACAGGCCGCCGCTTGCCGGCGTCGCCTTCATACCGTGTGAGGCAACCGATGCGTACCCTGCTGCCGATCCTGCTCTTGGGGAGCCTGCCGATGATGGCCCGGACCGACGAAGGAATGTGGCTGCTCAATGAACCGCCCCGCGAGCTGCTGAAAGAACGGCATAAGTTCGACCTCACCGACGCGTGGCTCGAACACGCCCGGCTATCGTCGATCCGCTTCAACAACGGCGGCTCGGGCAGCTTTGTTTCGCCCAACGGCTTGATCATCACCAATCACCATATCGCCGCCGATGCGCTGCAGAAACTCAGCACGCCCGACCGCAACCTGATTCGCGACGGCTACTACGCCAAGGCACCGGCCGACGAGTTGAAGTGCCCCGATCTCGAGTTGAACGTTCTCGAAGCGATCGAAGACGTGACCGCCCGGGTCAATACCGCGGTGAAGGCCGAGATGTCTCCGGCCGATGCGTTCGCGGCCCGCCGCGGCGCGATGTCCGCCATCGAGAAGGAATCACTCGACAAGTCCGGCATGCGCAGTGATGTCGTCACGCTTTACCAGGGCGGGGCGTACCACCTGTACAAGTACAAGAAGTACACCGATGTCCGGCTCGTGTTCGCGCCGGAGAGTGCGATCGCCTCGTTCGGCGGCGATGTCGACAACTTCGAGTTTCCGCGTTTCAATCTCGATGTATCGTTCTTCAGGGCCTACGAGAACGATCAGCCGGTGAAATGCCGGCACTGGCTGACCTTCAGCCCTGATGGTCCCGCCGCGGGCGATCTGGTGTTCGTCACCGGGCATCCCGGCACGACAAATCGGCTCGAAACGTTCGACAAACTCAAGCACCGCCGCGATCATACGCTGCCCTACACGCTGGCCCGGCTGCGCGCGATGGAGGCGATCGTTCTGCAGTACTGCGAGCGCGGCCCCGAACAGCGTCGGCAGGGGGCGACACTGTTGCACAGCTTCGCCAATTCGCGCAAGGCGTTCAGCGGCCAGTACCAGGGCCTGCTCGACCCAGCCATCATGAAGCAGAAGCTGGATCAGGAAAACGCGATCCTCGAAGCGATCCGCAAGGCCGACCCCGCCGACGCGACCGCCTATCGGGCGGCCATCGACCGCGTCGGTGCGATCCAGGGCTATTTGAAGACGTTCGAGAAGGAATTCTCGCTGCTGGAGACCGGGCAGGCGTTCTCATCCGATCTGTTCGGCATCGCCCGGCAGATCGTGCGACTGGCCGCCGAGTCGGGCAAGCCGAATGCGGACCGGTTGCGTGAGTACCGTGAATCGAACATGGAATCGCTGAAGTTTCAACTGTTCTCCCCCGCGCCGATCTACGCCGATCTCGAACGCATCCGTTTGCAGCAGTCGCTGAGCTTCCTGGCCGAGCAGCTGGGGGCTGAGCATCCGCTGACGGTCAAAGTGTTCGCGGGCAAGTCGCCCGCCAAGCTCGTCGATGATCTGCTGGCCGGGACAAAGCTGGTTGACCCGGCCGAGCGCAAGCGACTGGTCGAAGGGGGGCAGAAGGCCATCGACGACTCACGCGATTCGATGATTGTCTTCGCCCGCTTGCTGGATGCGGAATCTCGCCGGCTGCGTTCCCGCTACGAAACGGAAGTCGAAGAACCCGAACGCCAGGCCTACGGTGACCTGGCCCGCCTGCGCTTCAAGGTGCTGGGTCGTACAGTCGCACCGGACGCGACCTTCACACTGCGGCTGGCCTTCGGCGTGGTCAAAGGCTACGAAGTGGATGGCAAGGAACTGCCATACTGCACTACCTTCGGCGGCGTCTTCGAGCGAGGCAGCGAACGCGCGTTCCGCGAGCCGTTCGACCTGCCCGCACGCTGGAAGCAGGGTCGCGAAAAGATCGACGCCTCGGTCCCGTTCAACTTCGCGTCCACGTCGGACACAATCGGCGGCAACAGCGGCAGCCCGGTGTTGAACCGCGCGGGCGAGTTCGTCGGCATCAACTTCGACCGCAACCGTCACGGACTGGTTCGCAACTTCGTCTACACCGATGTGCAGGCCAGGCACATCTCGGTGCATTCCAAGGGAATTCTCGAAGCGCTCACGAAGCTCTACGATTGTCCCGCGCTCGTCAAGGAACTCCAGTAGCCGATCGCGGCATCGCCATGCGAACCACTGGACGGAAACGTCTCAACTGTTAGTATACAATTGTCGATAAAGTTAGTGATGATTATGTTCCTTGGGGCAATCATGAGTCGTGCGGCCATCTTCCTGGGCATCGGTCTGCTGATCTTGGCCGGTCTGACGGCCGGCTGCGGTCCGTCCGGCCCACAGGTTGAACTACTGAATGTGTCGTACGATCCCACACGTGAATTGTACCGCAAACTGAACCGTGCCTTCGCGGAGCAACATAAGGCAGATACAGGTGTTACGGTCCGTGTCCGCCAGTCGCACGGTGGCTCCGGTTCCCAGGCCCGTTCGGTAATCGACGGACTCCCCGCCGACGTGGTCACGCTTGCGTTGTGGCCCGACACCAACGCGATCGCCAAGAAGAACTTGATGGCCACGGATTGGGAGAATCGCCTCGACAATCGAAGTCTACCGTATCACTCAACAATCGTTTTTGTCGTGCGGAAGGGGAACCCAAAGGGGATCCACGACTGGCAGGACCTGCTGAAGCCGGGCGTGGAGATCATCGGGCCGAACCCGAAGACCAGCGGCGGGGCGAAGCTGAATCTGCTGGCGGCATGGGGTGCGGTGCTGAAGAAGCGCAAAATTACGGACACGAGCACTCCCGAGGAACGGGCAGCCGCCGAAGAGGAAGCCAAAGAGTTCGTGACGCGACTGTATCGGCAATGCCCGGTACTCGATTCCGGCGCGCGTGGCTCGACCGTGACGTTCGCCCGGCGCATGATCGGCGACGTTCACCTGACGTGGGAAAACGAAGCGCATCTGGAAGTGGACGAGCTGCCCGACGAGTTGGAAGTGATCTATCCGTCGTCGAGTATTCGTGCCGAGCCCCATGTAGCCATGGTCGATCAGAACGTCGATCGCAAGGGCACACGCGACACCGCGGACGCCTACCTGAAGTTCCTGTACACGGACAAGGCTCAGGAGATCATCGCCAGGAACTACTACCGCCCGATGAAGGAAGAGATTGCCGCCAAGTATCGCCACAAGATGAAAGACATCGACCTGTTCCGCGTCGACTACATCGACAAGGGCGGCTGGGATGCCGTTCAAAAACGGTTCTTCGCAGACGGGGCGTTGTTCGATCAGATCTATCAACCGTCGGGAAGTTGATTCAACGTACAGGGGCTTACGTCCCCCGCTCGACGCATAGATGCTGTTCAACACCTCTTCCGGCTGCTATCCTCATCCATGCCTGTTCCTGCCGAACGCTCTCCCGTGGATGGTGCCAATGCGCTGGGTGCAATCTGAATTCGCATTGAAGGGCCTGTTTCTCGGCCTGCTGCTTTATACCGCGATGCAGATCCAGATCCGCAGCACGCAGGATCCGGCCGTCTCGTCCTGGGAGCTGACCGGCACTGTCGGCCTGTACATGCTGGGCGGCCTTGCGGCGGGCATCGTCGTGGGCCTGCTTCGGCAAGTCCGCGACCTGGGCCGGCTGTTTCGCAAGCCGCATGCGTTTCTCGTCTTCCTGTTGCTCGAAAATCCGCTGCTGATCTACATGGGCCTGATCGGCGGCCTGGGCCTTGGTGCATTTCGCGAGTTCGAGCCGGGTGAAGGCAAACCGAATCTGGTCATGCTGTCGGTTATCGGTGCCATCCTCGGCTTTGTCTTCGGCGAACTGCGAGGCCGCAAGGATGCGCGCTATCGCCTGGGCCTGGGCGTGATCACCGGGGCCGTCGTCATCTGGCTGTTGGTCCGTTACCTGCAGAACTTCAACAACGGCATCTTCCTCAACGAGGATTCGCCCGACCGGCAGATGCTGGGCCTGCTGATTCTGCTCGGTCTGCCGTTTTACTACCTGCTCTGCTTCGTCGGCCTGGCCGAAGAGTCCGAAGCGGAGATCGCCGGGCTGTGTACCATGCTCGGCTTCGCCATTCATCTGCTGAAGTTCCCGAGCAACATGCCCTCGGCCGGGTTCCTGCTGCCAGTGGCGATCTACTTCGTCTATGTCATTTACGTGCTGCCGGGACTGCGTGTCTTCAAGCATACCCTGCGCGGCTTTACCTACATGGAAGTCGGCAAGATGCGCAAGGCGTTGCTTGCGTTCCGCCGGGCGCTGCAACTCGACCCGAAGAATGCCCTGGCCCAGCAGGGGATGGACTGGCTGCATGCCAACATCGAGATCGACCGTGTTGATGCCGGGACGCTTGGTCTGCTCGACCCGTCCCGCTGCATGAAGCGCGTCCGCATGCTGCTGGCGACGAAACCGACTGCAGAGCAGATGAACAAGGCCCACCACATTCTGAACCTTGTTGAAAAGCTATGGCCCAAGCTGGCCTCGCAACTGATTTACTATCGTGCGGTCGCCGCCGTGCATCTGAAGGACATCGACAAGGCCACGGCCCAGCTCGACGACCTGCTCAATCCCGAAGGCTGGTACCCGGATGACGCCGCCCGCCGCGACATTCTGTTCGATGCCTGGCAGTTGGCGCTGTTGACCCTTCCGACTTTGAAGCAGCGTGCCGGCCTGCCGCAATTGAGCCTTCCCGGCCGACGGATGGAGGCAATCGACGCGGTGGAACGGCAGCTGGTCAAGCAACCGGACGAAGCGACGATTCTCGAGTTCCGGAAGCTGCTGTACGAGGACCTGCAGGAAAGCGAGTACACTGCGGCCGCGCAGAACGGGCTGCCCGCCGACTTCTCGCACCGATATGCCGAAGAGATCGGCATGGCTTTGGTGGGTAACTCCGCGCAGTGGCAGCGCGGGGCGCAGTTCCTGCAGATCGCGGCCAACGGGCTGCCGTCACGCCGGCCGACGATCTATTCAAAGCTGGCCGAGGCGTATGCGAAGGCCGGCGAGACGCTGCAGGCCACGCGATTCCTGCAGCAGGTGCGGGATGCCGGCCAGGAGTTCGGCCTCGACCGGCTCCCACCTGATCAGCGGGCGATCTACTTCAGCACCGTCAAGCGTCTGGCCGACGAAGCCGTCGCCCGTAGCGATCACGATGAGGCGATCTACAACTACAGCCTGTCGACCCATGCTCCCGACAGCGGTGTGCCGACTTTGCGGGCGCTGGCGGAGACGTACGAGAAGAAGCAGGACATCATGAATGCCCTGCGCATCACCGAGAAGGCACTCTGTCACGACGGCCGGGACCCCGACCTGCTGGCGAAGAAGGACAAGTACTACTTCTCGCTCGATGCCGAATCGTTGGCGACAACGGCTAAGGAAAACGACAACGTCCGCAAGTTCTTCGATGTCGGCTACTGCGTGAAGAAGGCCAAGAGCGTCCTCGATTCGAAGAATGCCGACCTCGATGCGATCGACTGGGCCCATCATCTGGTGTCGCTGGCGCTGGTGATGCAGCCGAAGAACTTGATCGCCCTGGTGCAGAAGGCCCGCCTGCACCTGCGTCGCGGCGAACGCGATGAGGCACTGACGCTGCTGGAAGACGTGCGCGAGATGAAGCCGAACGGGACCGAGGAAAGCGATGCTTGGTACTACGTGCACAAGCAGTTGGGCAAGATCTACCTCGACGAAATCAATCGGGCCGACTTCGCCATCCCGGTCTTCAACGAGTACCTGAACCATGTCGGCAGCGGGGCGGAAACGCTCTACGACCTCGGCCGGGCGTACGAAGCGACCGGTGACAAAGCCAACGCGATGAAGTGCTATAACCAGGTGACCGCCTACGAGAACCACCCGCTTCACTGGGAAGCTCAGTCGGCCATCCGGCGGTTGAAAGACTAACGGTGCCATGGGAAGTCCAACCGCTCCGCTGCGTGTCGCGGCTTCGCAAGGCTGATTTCATCAACAACGATGTGGACCGAATGAGTTTGATCATTTCCAAGCTCGACAAGGATTACCCCACCCGCTCGGGGCCGTTGCAGGTGCTGCGCGGCATCGACTTGACGCTCGAGCGAGGCGACGCGCTGGCGGTGATGGGGCCATCCGGCTCGGGCAAGAGCACTCTGCTGCATATCATGGGCACACTCGACACGCCGACGCGCGGGACGTTCACGCTGGAAGGCAGCAACCCGTTCACGCTGCCGGAGCCGGAACTGGCCCGCTTCCGCAATCGGCGCATCGGCTTCGTGTTTCAGGACCATCACCTGCTGCCGCAGTGCTCGGTCTTCGAGAACGTGCTGCTGCCGACGCTGGTCAACCCGGATCGATCAGCAAATGATGTGGAGAAGCACGCAAAGGCCCTGCTCGAACGCGTCGGACTCGGCCAGCGATTGGGGCACTTGCCTGCTGAACTGTCAGGCGGAGAACGGCAGCGCGTCGCGGTCGCCCGGGCGTTGATTCAGAAGCCGCTGTTGCTGCTGGCCGATGAGCCGACCGGCAACCTTGACCGCAAGAACGCCCAGGCGATCGGCCAACTGCTTATGGAACTGCACGCGGAACAGAAGACGATCCTCGTCGTCGTCACGCACAGTGCCGAGCTGGCGGCGCTGCTGCCGCAACGCCGCGAAATGAACGATGGCACGCTCACTCACGCCGCTTGAGCGACGTTCGCATTCACCTTCGCCTCGATCAGATCCAGCAGTGTCCCCACGTTGGCGACCGTCTCCAGTTCCGCATGCGTCAACCGGATCCGGTAGTGGCCTTCGATCCGCATGATCACGCCGACGAGGTCGACGGAGTCGAGCCCCAGTCCTTCGCGCAGCGACAGGTCTTCGCTCAGCGAATCCAGTTGCACGTCTGCGTCTGATTCAAGAAACTCACTGAGCGTCTGAAGGATGTCCTGCCGACTGATCATGGTGAAATTATCCCGTGTTCGGGGTTGGGGTGGATCCGTGGCCGAGGGTCAGTCTTTCGTAAGCCGGGACAGTTCCAGCACCGTGCGGTGCCCTTCCTCGATCGACTCCTGCCGAACGAGGCGGCCGTCCGCGTCGAACCAGAGGTCGACCTGCACGCCGCCCGACAGACGGTAGTGCTCGCACTCGGCCACTTCGCTGAGGACGGTCAGCTTTTCCTTGCCGACACGTTCCAGTTTCGCCTCGATCAGCTTGCCGGTATCGGCATCAAGCAGAGTGACCTTAGGCCCGCGCTGGCCTTCGGCGGGCAGCTTCCAGTAAGTCGTCAGCCAGAAGTCGCCCTTCAGATTGCTCGCCTTGCCGTCGGCGACCACATCCAGCCCTTCACGGCCGGGGAGCAGCGTCACGCTGTGCTTCCTGCCGTTGTCGTTCGTGGCGGTGGCAACTTCCGTGAGCTTGCCGTTCTTCCAGACTTCCATGCCGCGGAACGCATACTTGTAGGTGATGAACGCGATGCGCACAGTCACATCGGCCTGGGTGGTTGCAACCACCGAGCCGTCATCGCGTTTCTGGATCGAGAGTTGGGTCGTGCCGGATGGCTTGCGATCGACGGAGACGGTGAAGGTCCGCCGTTCTTCAGCCGTGGCGAACGGGGCGATCATCAACAGCATCAGGATGGAAATGCGCGATGGCATGCAGTGGCGTCCTCTCGGGGTGCGACGGAACCGGGGGTCTCCGGTTTCATCGCCCGGAAAGGACGGAGGAGTTGAGGGAATTGAGAGACATTGCGGAAACCGCCGGCGATCGCGTGCCGGTTATGCCGGCGGGCGCTTGCTGAGCAGATCCGCAACCTTGATAGGTTGCCCCTGCATCGCAAGACATCGGACCGAGTTTGTGTCATCCGGAAACGCAAGCGATCAATAACGGGCCGACTCCGCGTCGTCGCCATCACGAGCAGGGTCGCGATGCACGATCAACTGCCGGGCGTTGATATCGATCACCCGGTATTCCGGGATGCCGGCCGCGGCATAAAGCCCCGCCTTCTCGCCGCGGTCCAGCACAATTGACGTATCCGAGACTTCGACAACAAGTAGTGCGGTTGAAGGGGTTGAAGAGTGGGTGTAACGTCGCTCGGCAACCACTGCAATGTCAGGCACCGGGTCGGTCCGGAGATTCAGCTTCAGGCCCATCTGCTTACGGACCCGAAAATCACCGGAGAACAGATCGCTCGGAACATCCTCGCAATCCGATTGCGCGACATCATGCTGAAGTCCGGCAGCGGGCATGGAGAAAATCTCCCCTCGCGGCAGAATCGCCTTCGTTCCGGAGAACCAGCCGCTGTCCTTCAGTGAGTGGAACTCATCCACCGTCCACTGGTAAGCGCAGCCGTCGGCTGGTAGGCGTGGCCGGGAACGTAATCGGATTGGAGGAGGCATCACTGACATATGAATACCCGAATCGATCACACGTTCTACGGCAGCAGATCAGCAATGTTGACTGTCGAGCCTGGCATCGCCAATGGACTGACGCTGCTTCCTGCGTCGTAGGGCGTCGACTGCGTGTAGCGGCTTTTTGTGGGGTCTTTCGGATCGGGCTGCGGGTCGCGGTGAACAACCACTTGTCGGCCATTCAGGTCGACAACCCAATAGTCGGGAATACGCCAGGCAGCATACAGGGCTGCCTTGCGGCCCAAATCGATGTCGATCGAAGAATCTGACACCTCCACCACCAGAACTGCCGTCGTCGGCAGAATCGGATAGTCACGCGGTGAGCCAAGTACAACCGCGAGATCGGGCATGGGGTCAGACCATTGTGACAATGCCAGACTTTGCCGAATGCGAACCCAGTATCCTTTCGCGAAAACGCCCTTGAAGACATAATCAGCGAGGCCGACACTCTGGTCGTGCGGCGGTCTGGGGTTGGGCATTTCGATAATCTCCCCGTCGAGCAAAACGGGCTTTGTTCCTTCAAACATGTCATCGGTTAACAGACGATGAAACTCCGCTACCGTCCATCGCTTGGGGCGGGGCGGAAAAGAAGCGGATTTGGATGGCGGCATGTTGGCTAGCGCTACAGTCATTCAGTAGTTCCTCCTTATTCCTAAATCCTACCACATCCCCCGCTCGCCGTGATACACTTCCCGCCAGTGAAACCCTGCACCCTTGCGGAGCACTCTCCATGACTTGGCGACTTTCTCTCTTCGCTCTTTTGATGGCCACTCTGCCATCTCCGGCGGCCGATCCGCCGAAGAAATTCAACGTCCTGTTCATCGCCGCGGATGATCAGAACACCCGGCTCGGCTGTTACGGCGACCAGATTGTCAAGTCGCCGAACATCGACAAGCTCGCCGCGATGGGCACGCGCTTCGACCTCGCCTACTGCCAGTTCCCGCTGTGCAATCCCAGCCGCGCCTCGCTGCTGACCGGTACCCGTCCCGACACGACCAAGGTGTACGAAAACATCACCAGGTTCCGCAGCGTGATCCCCGATATCGTCACGTTGCCGCAGCACTTCATGCAGAACGGCTACAACGTGACTCGCGTGGGCAAAATGTATCACTACGGCGTGCCCGCGGGCATCGGCACCAGCGGGCTGGATGACGAAAAATCCTGGGGTCAGGTGGTGAACCCCAAGGGCCGCGACAAGGAGGAAGAGGACAAGCTGACCAACTATCAGCCGAAGAACAAAGGCCTCGGCGCGACCCTCGCCTGGCATGCCGCCGAAGGCAAAGACGAAGAGCAGACCGACGGCGTGGCCACGACCGAAGCGATCGCGCTGATGGAGAAGAACAAGGACAAACCATTCTTCCTGGCGGTCGGCTTCTATCGGCCGCATGTGCCCTGGTTCGCACCGAAGAAGTACTTCGACATGTACCCGATCGACAAGATCGCCATGCCGAAGGAGCCGGCCGGCGAACGCGAGAAAAAGCCGGCAATCGCCCTGAACGTCAAGCCGGCGAACTACGGGCTCGACGAAGAGAAGTGCCGCTATTCGATTCGCGCGTACCATGCCTGCACCAGCTACATGGATTCACAGGTGGGGCGGTTACTCGAAGCGCTCGAGCGCCTGAAGCTGGCCGATAATACCATCGTCGTCTTCTGGGGTGACCACGGCTGGCACCTCGGCGAGCACGGGCTTTGGCAGAAGATGCATCTGTACGAAGAGTCAGCCCGGGTGCCGATGATCGTCTATGTGCCGGGGATGAAATCCAACAACGTCTGCGGTCGGCCGACGGAGTTGATTGATCTGTACCCCACGCTGGCCGACGTCTGCGGGCTGAAGATCCCGGCGACCTGCGAAGGTATGAGCCTCAAGCCGTTGCTGGCAGACGGCAAAGCCCCCGGCAAGCCGGCGGCGTACACGCAGGTGACTCGCGGGCCAAAGGTCATGGGTCGCAGCGTCCGCACCGAGCGGTTCCGCTATGTGGAATGGGATGAAGCAACGACCGAACTGTACGACCACGACGTCGACCCGAAGGAATACAGCAACGTGGTGGCCGATCCGCGATATGCAGCGGATGTAACAGCGCTGAAGAAGTTGTTGAAGAAGTAGGCGTTTTGTTAGCCGCGACGCGGAGGGTTTGCGCAGCGGAGCGCGCATTGCGTGCCACGCGCTCCGCTGCAGGAACCCTCCGCGTCGCGGCTAAACAGTTACTGCACCCGTTTCGGGTCGCTCTTGCGCTGCGTGTGCGGGGCCGGGCGCGAAAGGCGGTCGTGCCGCAGGATGCTGCCCGATTCGTTGACAACCGGTTCGCCGGTCGCTTTCGCGGGGACGAACGCCAGCACGACCGCTTCGCCGTTGGCAAGAGCTTCACGGCGGTGTTCGGCCTGCTGTGTTCGCTGCAGTTGCAGGAAGCGGAAGCGGTTCCAGAGTTGTTCGAGTTCCGTGCTGTGGCCCAGCCGGAAGCGGGCGGCCATCAGTACCGCGCGGGCGTCTTCCTCACGGCCGAGGAAGCACATGCCATCGGCGATTTCATCAATGATCGCGGTATCCATCGGAGCCAGGTCGGCCGCGGCGACGAACGCGCCGTAGGCGGCCTTCTCACGGCCGAGCCGCAGGCAGATCTGGCCGAAACCGCTCCAGTAGCGTGCTTCATCCGGCTTTAGTTCGAGGGCCTTGCGGAAGTACTTCGCGGCCCGCTTGGGCGGCATGTCCGGTTCCAGGTCCAGCACCGTCGCCAGTTGGAAGTGGATCTCCGCTGACTCCGGGTCAAGGCCGAGTGCTGCCAGCAGGTGCCGGCGGGCCTTGCGGTAGCACTGCGAATCGAGATGAATCTCCGCCAGCAGGCGGTGGGCTTCAACCCGCAGATTGGCGGAAACCTCGGGGAACGCGAGAACTTTGTCCAATCGACGACGCGCTTCGACGCGTCGGCCCATGTAAACGAGCCGACGACTCTGCGACATCAGATGATCAATCAGGTTGATTGCGGCATTCATGTTGCGCCTCCCTGCACGGATTCAGAGTTGCGGGCATCTTGCCCGACCCCTACTTATACTCAATCATCGGCCGGCCGCAAGGGATAACTGAAATTTCACCGGTACTTCAGGCAAGATAGGCAATTTCGACCATGTCCCTACCGCGCGTCCTGATCATTTATAACGAGCCGGTCCTTCCGAAGGACCATCCCGATGCCGCTCAGGAGCATGATGTCATCGAGGCGACCGGCTGGATCGCCCTTATGCTCGAAGAGGCCGGGTACCCGCTGCGGCAACTCGGTTTCTCGTATGATCCGCGCGCGCTGCTCGACGAATTGCGCGATCATCCGCCGGACGTCGTCTTCAATATGTTCGAAGGCTTGGCCACGCAGACCGCGACGGAGGTTTCCGTCGTCGGCATTCTGGAGTGGCTGCGCATCCCGTTCACCGGGTCGCCTTCACACGCGCTGTCGCTGGGCCGGGATAAGGTCCGCACGAAGTTCCTGCTGCAGGGTGCCGGCGTGCCGACGCCGGCCTTTGCCGTGATCGATTCGGGCGATGCCATACCGCGCTGGGTGCATGGCTGGCCCGCAATCGTGAAGCCGGCCCTGCAGGATTGCAGTGTCGGCATCGAACAGGGCAGCGTTGTCACCAATCACGGGGATCTTGAAAAGCGGATTGCCCACATCGTCGAGCGCTATGGCTACCCGGTGCTGGTCGAACAGTTCATCTTCGGCCGGGAGTTTCATGCGAATGTCGTCGAAATCGATGGCGAAATGATCTGTATCCCGCTGGCTGAGTTGCGATTCGAGCGCAAGCCGGAACAGAATCTCTGGCCGATCTTCTCGTACGACGCCAAGTGGAACATGGAGACGGAAGAGTTTTTGACATCGCCGTACGACACGGTGGTAAAACTGAACCCGGATACTCAGGCGGCCGTGGACGATGTGGTGAAGCGTGCCTACCGACTGGTGGGTCTGCGCGATGTCGGGCGGATTGATTTGCGTCTGTCGCCCGAAGAACAGCCGATGATTCTTGAAGTGAACCCGAACCCCTACCTGCACGGCGAAGCTCTGATCGACGGCCTGAAGGCCCTTGACCGGGAGCATGAATCGCTGTTCGTGAGCATGGTGCAGGCGGCATGGAAGCGGGCGAAGTGAGCGGCTGAAACGCCGAACACCCCGGCGGGATCGGGCCCGTCCGGGGTGTTCGAAGAGTTCATGTTGCTGATGAGTGTCGATTAATACCGGCCGCCGCGGCCACCGCCTCCGCCACCACCGTAACCGCCGCCGCCACCACCGCCGCCGTAGCCACCGCCGCCGCCGCCGCTGCCACCCCGGCCGCCGCGACCACCACCGCCGCCGCCACTGTA
>Ga0105044_10002961_pt1 | contig 23232 bp, 18 predicted proteins | sample MAT01_FD_78092 | JGI IMG/M metagenome (GOLD analysis project Ga0105044, IMG submission 78092) | Freshwater microbial communities from Lake Fryxell liftoff mats and glacier meltwater in Antarctica - MAT-01 | ecosystem: Environmental > Aquatic > Freshwater > Ice > Liftoff microbial mat | place...
GTAGGTTAAAATATACTTGACATTGCGCTATAAAAGCATTATAGTGGGTTGAATGTAGAAATTTTTTGCAGTAGTGTTTCATATTTAACATTTACTTCATGTATATGTTAAATTATTACATATAGATCGTCTTTTTTAGACAGCTTGGTTATTACAAGTCTGGTGAATAGTTTGGACGTAGCTTTCAGATATAATCCCACGGTTGTGGGTAAGGGTTTATAAGCATTCCATATAGTTGACGTTGAGTGTATTATGATTCGAACAATTAACACAAAAAAAAACCGCTGTGTCAAGGACACAATGGTTTTTTTAACATTTGGATTATTTAAATTTTACATCATACCACCCATTCCGCATTCCGCCGCCACCTTTCTCTTTTTCCTGTACTACCGACATAACGCTCTCGGTGGTAAGTAGCATTCCGGCAATCGATCCTGCATTCTCCAGGGCCACGCGCGACCTTTTGGTTGGGTACCTTGCGCCTGCTGATCGAGGGTCAGGAAAACTTCATTGTTTATGGCCTTACCATATTTTTTATTTGGCCAAGGTTTATCTATTCCGGAGGTTCGGCGTTTTTTCCTTTGGTCTGATAATTACCCTGATTTCGCTTCAATTCATCAATGGTATTGTAACTGTTACTGCTTCACCAATTTGAGCCAGATGCGCTCTCTATTTTGCAAAAGTTCGAGAAAATATACACCTGGTGCGTGGTTAATTTGGAGATCGAACTTAGTTCGGTTAACATTTGTTTCCGACAACAATTTACGGCCAGTCAAATCATAAAGGTTATATCCATAAACTACTCCGGAGTCTGAAATGATTGAGTAGTATCCGGTTGAAGGGTTGGGGAATACCTTTGCTTTAAAATTTTGGTTAGATTCTGATGATGAAAAAAGGGATGTATCAGGGACAAAAACAGCTTTTAAATACACGGAATCACTCTCAAATGCCGAGGTGAGCACTGGATCAATGCTGGTAGTATCTCCTTCCCAATGACTGAATAAGAAACCATCATACGGGAGGGCTGTTAATTTTACTGGAACATTATTAAAGTAAATACCTTCCCAGGGGTACACTGGTTCATTAATTCCTTCCGTTTCTGCCAAAATATCAATTGTATTGATGTGAATATAACCGTAGCTTTCATCTGAAACGTCCAACACAGCTTTATAGATGCCCTCGGTTTCAAAATATTCGGCCATATGCTGACGATGAAAATCTGGTCGGGCCTGACCAAAAGTTGTCATTTCGTCCAGCATTTCCAGCCACTCAACAACTGATTCAACACGACCAGTTGAACTCCATCGGTCAATGTGCTCATCATAATGCGGCTGATACAGATTTTTCAAGGTTTCGATATTCGATTCAACACGGGTCCCGGTAAAATAGGTGTTAAGTACATCCGCAGAACGGTTTACAAAAGCCTGGCTGAAAGATTCAGTATCCATAGCCCTTCTAAAGCATTGAAGATAAGGAATGATAGAGTCGTTTTGAGTAGCGAGAAAGAAGGTGACCATATCAAAATCGGGATTTGTTAATTCATTGTTAAGGGGATGAGCAAATGATTTGTCTTGGTCAATAAGTGCAGAATAAAACCGGTCATCATTGGTGTCATGACTTTTATTGCGCCACCAAAAAGTGTTTTTTGGAAACATATCACCATTCGCGGCGATCAGATTTACTATAAACACATCCATAAAAGATTCTATATCCACATAGTTTTCAAATTGGTTAAAATTAAAATTACCCTCCAGACATAGGTCAGTTACTTCGAGGTAACGCTCATCGGTGCCGTATTCCACAAAACTCCCTTTAATAATATCTAAATTGTTATCCAAAATACCGTACCGATTTTCGAAATAGTTGTCGTCCAGATCTTCTCTTAGACAATTGAGGCCATAGAATTCGGCGTTTATAAAAACATACAATGGAAGGGACGCAGAAACAATAGGTTTCATGGGTTTAGCCAGTCGGGTTATCAGCACATCCCGCATATTTGCAAATGGTTCATCGCCTCCTCCATTTTTCAAGATAAGTCGCTCAAATTCATTTGTATGATGATTTTCAAAAAAGGGATATTCAATGTTGTCGTTGTTATACACGGAACGGGCATAAATTCTGAAACTCTTCCGAGGAAACCTTCTGCTGGATTGTCCCTGCATACGCAGACCCACTTCTCCAGATACGGAAACGGAATCAAGATCGCCATCAAAAAACTCGAACCATCCTACTTTTTCCGTGGATATTCCTTGTTGGAAGTAGTTTGCTGAGCGCTGACGCGGTGGAAATATATTGGGGTTGTTACTGCGCCATAGATCAAATGATATACCTGCGGTATGAAAACCCCGATTGTAATCCCAGAGGTGATTTTCACCGAGGACAAGGGAGACAATGGGGAGGTTATATTTATTCCAACCTAGCGGGCTAATAAAAAAAACCTTGGTAATAATTTCGCTGGGAAGCATATTCGGAGCTACCGATCTCGCTCTAACCACAGTGCCTTTAAATGAGGGTAATTCAGGAATATAAATGGGATCGAATTGGGTAGAAGATTTTTGGCTGATTCGATCTGGCGTTTCTGATCTATCCTGAACGATAATCGGGTTTTGATAGTGAAAAGTGAACAAAGTATCATGGAGAAATTCTCCTGGACTTTGCCCTACATTAAAAGGATAATGATTTTTGTATTCATAAATTGCAGGATTATTAAGCAGTTGATGATGAGGCTTTGATCCATCAAGTGTATAGATTTGATCTGTTCCTGAAGAACCTATGATGGACAGTTCGAACGATTCAGTGTAAAAACCTGAATTGTGACTAAAAGTTGGCGGATCACAGATGCCAAGAAAAGTTTCGCTGAGATTAGGAGCTCCTGGACTTGGTTCTGCAAAATAGAACAGATCTCCACCGCCCAAAGTTTTCCCATAAGATGCGTCCTTTGATAGAATAACAGGTGGAATTATACTAACAAAAAGAATCTCAGGATCAACTATTAGAAGGGCTTCGGATTGCGAAAGAGAAAAATTACTATGAAGTTGCGATGTAGCATCCGTCCTGTTTTTTCCAGAGAGAAAAACAATTAAATAGGAATCAGGATCTAATATAAATTCTGGAAAAATCCATTTGAATGGTTCAGACTGATCATCTGATAAACCATATCCGAGCAAATTTAACTCGCCAGATCCGGAATTATATATTTCTACCCAATCCTCAAAATCCTGGTCTTCATCTTGTATAGTGGAAAAATTCCTGTTTTGTATTTCATTAATAAATAATTGTTGTCCAAACAGCGTTGAATAAAATAAAATTAAGCACAGAACTGTCCAGAATTTAATCATCATTTTAAAAATAAATAAAAACATCAAGTCTAGATTTTAGTTAATGATAATGTAAAGATATGTTAATTCTCTATAAATCTCTCGCCTGGATAGGTAATTTACATGTACAACTTAAAGAACAGAAAAGTTTGGGTAAAGATGTTAAAATTCCATAAAAAAAGCTGCCCTGTATGGCAGCTTTCTTTCTTATTAAGGATAAGATCGGTGAAATTACCAAAGAAGGAAAAGCATACGTCAAACTATTCATTCAAATCGCAGGATTACGCTCCGCCGAGGTAAAGCTTTCTCCTTTTCAAATGCCCTGCGCTGGCGCTAAAACCAAGACCCCATTACGGCCCTTCGGGCCTACGAAGATCTCGCCACTCCGTGGCTCCTGGGAGTTTTTCACCACCGAAGAACGCAAAAGTGACGTGCGAAACTTGAGTTAATGACAACTGGAGCAAATTGCATAAAAGGTGAGTGAGTTTGATAAAAATTTTCAAAAAAAAAGCTGCCGAACACGGCAGCTTTCTTCAATTTTAAAGTTGAATGCAGGAATTACATCATACCACCCATTCCGCCCATATTCGGCATTCCGCCGCCACCTTTTTCATCTTCCTGAACGTCTGATATAACGCATTCAGTAGTCAGTAACATGCCGGCAATCGATCCTGCATTCTCCAGGGCCACGCGTGTTACTTTGGTAGGGTCAATTACACCTGCTGCAAACAAGTCTTCATATACCTCGGTACGGGCATTGAATCCATAGTCACCTTTTCCTTCGCGTACTTTTTGTACGATGATCGATCCCTCGCCACCAGCGTTGAATACGATTTGACGAAGTGGTTCTTCAATCGCTCTTCGTACGATTTGGATACCGGTGTGCTCGTCGGCATTTTCGCCTTTCAGGTTTTCGAGTACACCTGCGGTGCGCAGGTAAGCCACTCCACCACCTGGTACAATTCCTTCTTCAACAGCAGCTCGTGTAGCATGCAATGCATCATCCACACGGTCTTTTTTCTCTTTCATTTCCACTTCACTTGCAGCACCTACATAGAGTACGGCAACACCGCCAGCCAATTTGGCCAAACGCTCCTGCAATTTTTCTTTGTCGTAGTCTGAAGTTGTGGATTCAATCTGCGCTTTGATCTGATTCACGCGGCCTTCGATGGCACTTTTCGCACCAGCACCATTTACCACAGTGGTGTTGTCTTTATCGATGGTGATTTTTTCACAGGTACCCAAGTCCGCCAGTGTGGCATCTTCGAGTTTGCGTCCCTGCTCTTCCGAAATCAAGGTTCCACCAGTCAATACAGCGATGTCTTCCAACATGGCTTTGCGACGGTCACCAAAACCTGGAGCTTTTACAGCGGCAATTTTCAGGGAACCACGGATTTTGTTTACAACCAAAGTAGCAAGTGCTTCGCCTTCTACGTCTTCAGAAATAATCAAAAGCGGACGGCCTGTCTGGGCTGCTTTCTCAAGGATAGGAAGCAAATCCTTCATACTTGAGATTTTTTTGTCGTAGATCAGGATGTATGGATTCTCCAATTCAGCCAACATCTTTTCAGGGTTGGTAACGAAATAAGGAGATAGGTATCCACGGTCAAACTGCATACCTTCAACGATGTCGACATAGGTCTCAGTTCCTTTGGCTTCTTCTACTGTAATGACACCTTCTTTTTTCACTTTGGCCATGGCCTCCGCGATCAGTTTACCAATGGTGCTGTCATTGTTGGCAGAAATGGTAGCGATTTGCTCAATTTTTGAGTTGTCATCACCTACTTCACGTGAAATCTTTTTCAGTTCGGCCACGACAGCAGCCACTGCTTTTTCGATACCGCGTTTCAAATCCATCGGATTTGCACCAGCAGCTACGTTTTTCAAACCAGTCGTAATCATGATTTGTGCAAGAACGGTAGCTGTAGTTGTTCCATCACCAGCCATATCAGCCGTTTTGGAAGCCACTTCTTTTACCATTTGAGCACCCATGTTTTCAATTGGGTCCTTCAATTCTATTTCTTTCGCTACCGTCACACCATCTTTGGTGATCATCGGTGCGCCAAATTTTTTGTCGATGATTACGTTTCGGCCTTTTGGTCCGAGTGTAACCTTTACTGCATCAGCCAATGCATCCACACCACGTTTCAATTTTTCACGTGCGCTTACGTCAAAAGTGATTTCTTTTGCCATGATTTTTTATCGTTTTAGTTCTTAATTTAAGTTTGATTAGTTTTTGCCGATTACACCGAAAATGTCGGATTCGCGCATTATCAGGTATTTTTTGTCGTCAAGTTTAATTTCCGTTCCAGCATACTGTCCGTAAAAAACCTTGTCGCCAGCTTTGATTTTTGGTTTGTTGCCTTTTTCATCCTCATCGCTCACAGATACAACAGATCCGTGGAGTGGTTTTTCTTTGGCGGTATCGGGAATGAATATGCCGCTTGCTGTTTTTTCTTCAGATGGAGATGGTTCTATCACTACTCTGTTTTGAGAACCTGCAATAGGTTTAAAGTTTACTGACATTGTTTTTCTTTTTAGGGTTTACTATTGATATGCGCTCCTTGTCAGAAAACGTGCCATGCGGGCCAACGTGAAAACTTTGCCGTTTTTGGCACATATGGACAAAAAAATGTCAGTGTGAATGACACACTGACACAATTGCAATGAGATGAAAAAGAGTTTATTCCTCTGCGGGTTCCGCATCTGCGCCCGGTTCCACACCCGCCGGTTGCGGCATGGGTTGCTCCTGGAAGGGCACGGTAGATTCTGCAGGTAGTCCAGTATCGTGAAATGCAGCGGTAGAAAGACACAAAACGAATAGAACAATGGCCAAAGTCCATGTGCTTTTTTCGAGAAAGTCAGCAGTTCGTTTTACACCGCCGATTTGATTGGCCGACGAAAAACTTGAATCGAGTCCGCCGCCTTTGGGATTTTGAATAAGGACGATTAAAGAGAGCAGAATGCAAACAATGATGATGAGTACAATTAAAAAAACCTGCATGACTACTTAATTTTTGGAGTTTTCTTCAGCTTGTTTTTGAAGAGCGGCAAAGTAAATGCTTTTTTCCGGATATTTCAACCCAAGATTTTGATAGGCCTTTGCTGCTTTTTTGAAGTCTCCTTGTCGTTCGTAAATCTTTGCAAGTGTCTCCGTTACGAAAGAGTCATCTTCCATCAAACTTAATTTTCCCATTTGAGAAGGAGAGAAGAAGGCTTTTTTGACAGGAGATATTTGTGGCGTATCCTGTATAAATTTTTCGATCAGCACCTGTGTTTCTGATGTTTTTGATCGGGGCTTTCTACGGGTTTCCAATTGCATCAACCAATCCGAAAAAAGCACTGCTTCTTTTGGTTCTTCTGATATCTCTGCCTCTGTCCGATCAATGTTTTCAAGGTTGTGAGAGACTTCCAGTTCCCCGATTTGCATCATGGCCTCTCGCATAATCTGATCTTCCATCGGCTCTTCAGAAAGGTGGATGGTTTCAGAATGGGGTGGGTTTGGACTTTGACTTAATTGATCGCTTTCTTTCTTGAGCGGAATGATGCCGAATTCTTCGGGTTTGGTCTGCATTTTACCCGCTGCGGCATCCGGTAGGTCAGATGCAATCATTTCCGGCTCCTCACTGTGCGAGACGGATCTCAGAATCTGAGGACGAATTAAATAATCGTAAACCTTAGATCTGTCAGAAGCATAGATCGCCGCGATGTTAAGTTGGGTTTTAAATGCAATGTCATCCTGCTCTTTCAGCCCGATGGCTTTCAAAATTTGAAAAGTAGCACAATAGGGATATTCCGTTGTGAGTTTTTCAATGTCAGCCAGTTGATCCACGCCTGCCACACTGCGTTTTTCCATCATGGATATGATCGTTGACTTTTGCATTTTACCAGGCGCCCAAGGAAGCATCAAAAATGTCTTGTACCAACTGGGCATTGATTTCTTCGATCAATGAGGCTTCAACGGCATTAAAATCTTGCGTGGAAGGGTAATCAGCAAATCGGCTGAAAGTCTTTTCAAAGTTTTTGCTTCGGTCAAGGGTGTTTATATATTTTACTTTTAGGGTGATTGTCAGACGGTTGAGAGCTGACACTTCTTCACTTGTGATGGCAGCATTTCCGCTTGCAAACCCGGTCACTATACCCTCATATTGCAGATCACCTTTTTTTTCCACAAGGTCCAGCCGCGTTTGGGCCAGCATGAGATCTTTGTACGATTCTGATATGAGTTGGTTGTAATTGGGAGAAGCCATGGGAGTGGCTATTTGAAAGGTCTTTACTGAAAAGCTGGAAGCTCCCGCGGGAATATCGGCACCCGTGGTGGAATAGCTTACAGTGCATGCAGATGCAAAACCAAGGATCGCGGCAAAAATGGAATAAATCAATAGGTTTCTCATGCCCAACTTACTTCAAATCGTATTCCTTAATTTTCCGGTACAATGTCCGTTCGCTAATGCCCAGTTCTTTTGCTGCCTGTTTTCGGCGGTTCTTATACTTTCGAAGGGCTTTTTGTATTAAATCTCTTTCGGTATCCTCGAGACTCAGCGATTCCTCGACCTCTTCATGTTCGTCTATGTGCGAGGCAGATTCTCTGGGCGTAATTTCATAATTTTGCATGTGGTCGTTCGGAATGTTCTGTGATTTTGAAGAGACCGTCTCAAATTGATCATATAAACGACTCAAGGCCGCAGGATTATAAGCGCTCTTGTGCTCGCGGTCGTCAGAGACACCAACACGGGGACTTCTGTTTTCCATCAATTCCAGAACAATGGTCTTCAAATCAGAAATATCCTGACGCATTTCAAATAGAAATTTGTACAGGATTTCCTTTTCGGGAAAATCGCCATTGGATTTTTCCTGCGTTGCGATGGCTGGCAAATTTGAACGCGCTATTTCCGGAAGATATTGTCGTAAAATGTGCGCATTGATATTGCGCTCCTCTTCAATGACTGAAAGTTGTTCTGTGATATTCTTCAGCTGACGGATGTTCCCCGGCCAGCGGTAATTTTCCAGCATGGCCTCTGCCTCATTGTCTGCTTTAATAGAGGGCATGCGGTATTTTTCAGCAAAATCAACCGCAAATTTTCTGAAAAGCAAAGAGATGTCTTCTTTTCTTTCCCGCAATGGAGGAAGGTAAATGGGCACCGAATTCAGCCTGTAGAATAAATCTTCGCGAAATTTCCCATTGGCAATGGCTTTGTTGACATCGACATTGGTGGCGGCAATAATCCGAACATTGGTCTTAATGACTTTAGATGAACCAACTTTAATGAATTCCCCGGATTCCAATACCCTGAGCAATCGAACTTGTGTTAATAAGGGAAGTTCAGCCACTTCATCCAGAAATATGGTACCACCGTTGGCGACTTCAAAATAGCCCTTTCGGGAATCGCTCGCCCCGGTAAATGCACCCTTTTCGTGTCCAAAAAGTTCAGAATCAATCGTTCCCTCGGGAATTGCTCCACAGTTTACAGCGATATACGCTCCGTGTTTTCGCTGGGAGAGATTGTGGATGATTTGCGGAATGGTCTCCTTTCCAGTTCCGCTTTCTCCCGTAATGAGTACAGAAATGTCTGTGGGGGCCACTTGCATGGCCACATCCAGCGCTCTGTTGAGTTGCGGGGCATTGCCGATGATTCCAAACCGCTGTTTTACCTGTTGTATCGTCATCGTCTTAATCGATCAATTGGCCCATAAGCGTTGCTGAAGTGCAATCGGTGATCAGTAAATTCGCATAACTTCCGATTTGTTGATCTCCTTTTGGAAATACAACCACCGCGTTTTGAGAATTGCGACCGTAGAGTTCATCAGGCGATTTTTTGCTGTGGCCTTCCACGAGTACTTCGCAAATTTGTCCCAGAGATTCCCTATTGCGCCGGTGCGAATTGGTTAATTGAATTTCTATTATTTCCTCCAATCTCGACTGTTTGAGCGTTTCAGGGATATCATCTTCGTATTTTCTTTCTGCCAGCGTTTTCGGCCTTTCAGAATATTTAAACATGTAGGCAAATTCATAACCGACCTCTTTCATGAGAGATATTGTGTCCGCGTGTTCTTCATCCGTTTCGCCACAAAATCCGGTAATGATGTCTGTGCTGATCGCACAGGTAGGCATGATGCGTCTGATCGCTGCGATTCGGTCCTGATACCACCCGCGGGTATATCCGCGGTTCATCCTTTGCAACATGTCGGTGTTTCCGCTTTGCACCGGAAGATGGATGTGCTTGCAAATATTGTCATACTTCGCCATGATGTGCAGCACGTCATCCGTCATATCTTTTGGATGCGAAGTGGAAAATCGCACACGCAGTTTTGGATTCACCAGCGCCACTTTTTCAAGCAATTGGGCAAAATTCACTGAAGGTTTGGAAGGATCCGCTATTTCTCCCTTTTTGGAAATATTCCAACGGTATGAATCCACGTTTTGTCCGAGTAAAGTCACTTCGCGGTAACCTTGTTCATACAGGTAAGTCGCTTCGTGAACAATGGATTCGACATCCCGGCTTCTTTCGCGGCCACGCGTAAAGGGCACCACGCAAAAGGAACACATGTTGTCGCATCCGCGCATGATGGAGATAAATGCAGTGACGCCATTGCTGTTGAGGCGAATGGGGCTGATTTCCGCATAAGTCTCCTCTCTGGAAAGCAATACATTAACTGCCTTCCTTCCATCAGATATTTCATCGATCAGACCGGGTAAATCGCGGTAGGCATCGGGTCCGACAACGAGGTCAACCAATTTTTCCTCTTCCAACAGTTGCGATTTGAGTCGCTCAGCCATGCAACCAAGAATACCGATCATCAATTTCGGATTCTTTTTTTTGGTCCCATTAAAATGGATCAGACGGTTGCGAACACGTTGTTCGGCATTTTCGCGGATAGAGCACGTATTGATCAAGACCAGACTGGCTTCTTCAGAATTCCGTGTGGTTTCATATCCTTCCTTGGCGAGAATAGCCGCCACGATTTCGCTGTCAGCAAAATTCATGGCGCAACCATAACTTTCCAGATAAAGTTTTTTTGCACCAGTTTTCACAGGAGCTTCAACAAGCGTCACATCTCCCTGCCGACTTTCCTCAATTACTTTGTTTGATCCTGTAAGCATCCAGCTTTAATTTAAACGGCTGCAAAGATATCGAAAATTGGAGGACATCTGCCAAAATGACACATGAAATTGAAGCTTTGGAAACACATTTCATATGGATTTTCTGACAATTTGTAAGAGCGATTCCCAATACCATTCACACAATTAAAAATTCATTGTGTTACTTTGTGCGCAAATCAGACTTTCTACTTTAAGAAAAACACACCGTTTATGGCCAAGAATCTCGTCATCGTTGAGTCGCCTGCAAAGGCAAAAACTATTGAAGGTTTTCTGGGAAAAGACTTTATCGTCAAGTCCAGTTACGGCCATGTTCGCGATCTGAAAAAGAAGGGTTTGTCCGTGGATGTCGCGAATAATTTTGCGCCGGAGTATGAGATTTCGGCTGACAAGAAAAAAGTGATTCAGGAATTAAAAGACCTCGTAAAAAAGGCAGACCTTGTATGGTTGGCAACAGACGAGGACCGCGAGGGTGAAGCCATTTCCTGGCACCTTGAGGAAGCACTCAATCTCAAAAACAAAGAGACGCGGCGCATTGTATTTCACGAAATCACAAAAAATGCCATCAACAAAGCCATCGAAAACCCGCGCAAGGTGGATTATCGCCTCGTGGATGCGCAGCAAGCGCGCAGGGTGCTCGACAGGTTGGTGGGATTTGAAATATCTCCCATTCTCTGGAAAAAAGTGAAACCATCATTAAGTGCTGGGCGTGTGCAGTCGGTTACGGTGCGTTTGATCGTGGAGCGCGAAAGGGATATTCAGGAATTTAATCAAGAGGTGTCGTACCGTGTCACAGCTGTTTTTAATGTAAATGGTAAAGCCTTCAAAGCGGAATTATCGAAACGGTATAACACGGTGGAAGAAGCACGTGCATATGTGCAAGCCTGCGTGGATGCCGGATTTGAAGTAGAAGAACTCGAAGTAAAACCAGCCAAAAAAACCCCCGCAGCGCCTTTTACCACCTCCACTTTGCAACAGGAAGCCAGCCGGAAACTTGGCTATTCCGTGGCCCGCACCATGTCGGTGGCGCAGAAACTTTACGAAGAAGGTAAGATTACTTATATGCGTACCGACAGCCTCAATCTTTCGCAAACTGCGATCGAAGCAGCTGTCGCTGAAATCACTTCGAGTTTTGGCGCTCAATATTCCAAACCCCGAACTTTTACGAATAAGTCGAAAGGCGCACAGGAAGCCCACGAAGCGATTCGACCAGTGGACATGAGCCAAAAGTCTGTAACTGGCGATAGCGCTGAGCAGCGGCTGTATGATCTGATCTGGAAACGCACCCTGGCTTCTCAGATGGCCGACGCAGAGCTTGAGAAAACGAGGGTGAAGATCAAAGCAAATGGAAAAAGCGACTTATTGCAAAAAGCCCATTTCAATGCCAGGGGAGAGGTGATCAAATTTGATGGTTTTCTGAAAGTTTATTTCGAGGGTACCGATGATGATATTGCCGAACCCGAAGAGGAAGGCGGACTTTTGCCATCGATGAAGGTCGGTGACAATTTGGTAAGAGATAATATTGTTGCCACGCAGCGATTTTCAAATCATCCGCCCCGCTACTCTGAGGCCGCCTTGGTTAAAAAATTAGAGGAATTGGGTATCGGCAGGCCTTCCACATACGCTCCGACCATTTCAACAGTTCAGAAACGCGGTTATGTTGTCAAAGAAGATCGTGAAGGGCATGCGCGTCAATACCATGTTATTACGTTGGATAATAAAGGTCTTTCAGAAAAAGACATGACCGAAAATACAGGCGCGGAGCGATCAAAATTATTTCCAACAGATATTGGTATCGTTGTCACCGATTTTTTGGTGCTGAATTTTGAGCGCATCCTGAGCTACGATTTTACGGCCTCTGTCGAGAAAAAATTTGATGATATTGCTGAAGGTCTGCTTCAATGGACCGACATGTTAAAGGATTTTTATAAAGGTTTTCATGAAAATGTGGAAGCCACGCTTGAGCATAGCGATCGCGCATCAGGAGAAAGAGAATTGGGCATGGATCCAAAATCAGGTAAACCCATTATTGCCAGGATTGGTCGTTTTGGGCCGATGGTACAAATCGGCAGTCCCGATGACGAGGACAAGCCTAAGTTTGCCAGCCTACGAAAAGACCAAAGCATTACAAACATCACACTTGAAGAAGCACTTGATCTTTTCAAGCTTCCGCGAAAAGTGGGTGAATACGAGGGTGCGGAAATTTCAGCAGCGGCGGGACGTTTCGGACCATATCTCCGTCACAAAAGTGCGTTTTATAGCATCAGGGAGGCAGATGGAGATGATCCCTTAAGCATTGAGATAGACAGGGCTATCGAACTAATAGAAGCCAAGCGAAAGGCAGATCGGGAAAGGCTAATCAAAGAATTTTCGGAGAATCCTGAAATGCAGTTACTCAATGGACGCTGGGGGCCATATCTCAAGGTGGGCAAAGAAAATTACAAGCTTCCAAAAGGCACAGAAGCCGAAAACCTGACGTACGAACAGTGTCTTAAAATTGCGCAGGACGCACCCGCCAAATCTGCCGGTGGTCGGGGAAGAGCTGCTGTAAAATCGACCTCAACTGCAAAGCCGGCTGCGAAAAAAACATCTTCTACAGCCAAAAAATCACCTTCCAAAAAGAAATCTGCCAAAGCTCCGGGCAAGGCATCAAAACCAGGCCTTAAAAAATGACCTGGTCGGATGATATTGCCATCTATTTGAAGCCGGTTCCCGACGTCTGCATTCACCAATCACTAGAGTCGGCCCAACTCATATCTTATATTGATATTCATTCCACCGGACATTTTCCGGACCTCGACCAGGTGAAATTTGCCTTGCTGGGTGTCGAAGAAGGCAGAAGAAGCATTTCTTATGCAACCTCTTACGGCCCCAATGAAATCCGGAAGAAACTGTACAGACTTTTTTATCATGGCAATCAGGTAAAAGTCGCGGATTTAGGAAATATCTCAGCCGGTGAAACCCCTGCAGACACGGATTATGCTGTGCAAAAAGTCGTTTCCGAACTCATCACCAGAAATATCTGCGTAGTAATTCTGGGCGGTTCACAGGAAATCACATTTGCGCAATATGCTGCATATGAGTATTTGGAAACCACCGTCAATCTCGGGGTGATCGATGCAGTGGTGGATATGGGAGAATTTCGCGAGTCGTTGTCTCCAGACAATTATCTCAGCAAAATTGTCATTCATGAGCCAAGTTATCTATTTAATATGAGTCATATGGGTTATCAGACCTATCTGAACAACCCGGAAATATTGTCCCTTTTGGATAAACTGTATTTTGATGCCCATCGCCTCGGTGAAATTGTGGGAGATATGAGGGTCACCGAGCCTTATATTCGCAACTCTGATCTCCTAAGTGTAGATATCAATGTTGTCCGCAATGCATCTGCTCAAGGGACTGGTCAGCCAAATGGACTTTCGGGAGAGGAAATTTGTCAAATGATGAAGTATGCCGGGATGAGTGACAAGACCACATCCATCGGCATATTTAATTACAACCCGGAAATAGATTCTCTCGGCCAAACTGCGCTTCTCATTGCGGAAATGGTATGGTGCATTCTGGATGGTTTTGGCAACCGCCAAAAAGAATTTCCCCTCATGAGCAAAAAGGATTTTATTGAATACAAAGTCCATATGCCCAACAGGAGTGACGAATTGGTCTTTTATAAAAGCAAACGCTCAGACAAATGGTGGATGAATGTTCCTTACGCCGGTGGCGCTCAAGGCATGTTGGGAAGGCATCATCTGGTACCTTGCAGTTATGCTGATTATACCCTTGCATGCGCAGGGGAGGTGCCCGATATCTGGTGGCGGACTTATCAAAAACTCGGCTAAAACGGCATTTAGGAATACACGACAAGCTCAAATTACAAGCGCCCTTTCGTTAAATATTTTTGTCTGTCTTAGTTTTTCCTTATTTTAGACCCCATCTTTGCGACCGCCACCCGTATCAAACGGGTGGTTTTGTTAAGGAAACCATTAGACTGCATGAAAAAAATTTGCTTACTACTCGTAGCGTCAATCACAGGCGTTTCTTCTTTATTTTCTCAGCAAGACCCTCAGTTTACACAATTTATGTATGATAGGTTATCAGTAAATCCAGGATTTGCTGGTAGTCAGGATGCCATTTGTGCTACATTGTTGGGACGTCAACAATGGACTGGATTGGCAGGACAACCGAATACGGCACTGCTGAATGTACACGGTTTGATACCTTCTATAAGGAGTGGTTTGGGTCTGACGGTGTACCTCGATGAACTGGGGCCGCAAAGCACCACGGCTGTGCGATTATCTTATGCCTATCACATAAAAATTTCGGGTGCCACAAAACTTGGACTTGGCGCTGCGGTGGGTTTATTAAGTAGTAACTTGAATAATAATTGGGTAGCGTTCGATGAGGATGGCACCATCGGTTCAGGAATCGGAGACAATTCGATCAGCCAATTCGCACAAGGAGCTTCCACGTTCGATGCATCTTTTGGGGCATATTTATACAATCCAAGTTACTACGTGGGCTTATCAGCAGTGCATCTCAATGAAGGTGACCTAAGCGAAATGAATATTCAGGTGGCTCGTCATTTATATTTAATGGCTGGTTATCACTTTAATCTTTCTTCCCAGTTTGTGCTCACACCGCATATTCTCGCAAAGACAGATTTGGCATCGGCACAATTTGATGCAAACCTTACCGTTATGTACGAAAATACGATTTGGATGGGCGTGTCGTATCGATTGGAGGATGCGATTGCACCGATGGCAGGTTATCAATATCAGTTTCCAGGGGGTAAAAGTACCCTGCGCCTTGGTTACTCATATGATCTGACAACATCCGAATTGAATAATTATAGCACTGGCAGCCATGAACTCATGGTTGGTTATTGCTACAAGCTTGAGAAACCATTACCAAAACGTGTATATAAGAATCCACGTTTCTTGTAGTAACCGATTGAAACCATCAACGGACAAGTACGTATCACCGGTTGCTGTAAATATGTAAAATGAGGATTAAAAACCTGCAAGGCATGAAAAAACTGCTTTTTATTTTGGTCATCTCATCGACTCTATATGGGTGCGGTGGAGGTAATAGAGGTGAATTGGTTGGAGTGGTTCCGAGGGAAGACTGGATACAGTATAACCCTTATGGAATGAACTATATCCACTTCGGCAGCTACGTAATGGGTCCTGATGATCAGGATGTTCCCTATGCATTTGTGAATAATTCCAAGCGTGTAACGGTAAGTGCCTTTTACATGGACGATACCGAAATAACCAACAACGAGTATCGTCAGTTTGTATATTGGGTTCGTGACTCGATTGCTCATAGATATCTTGGCGAAGCTGGAATTGGAGAACACATCGTAGAAGAAGATGAGTTTGGAGATATCATTGACCCGCCGGTTATCAACTGGGATGAACGGATCGACTGGGAGGGTGAAGAGGAACGTGAAGAACTCGCAGATCTTTTTCTGCCGGAATACGAGAGATTTTATCGCCGAAAAGAAATAGATACGCGTAAATTGAAATTTGAATATTATTGGATTGATCTTCAAGCAGCAGCAGTGAAGGCAAATCGGGATCTTGATCTTTCATATACGAACGTCAAAGGGCAGAGCAATGCCATTCAGGGTCATTCCGACAGGAGCAAATTCATTATTCGTGAAGTGATTAATGTTTATCCCGATACCCTTGTTTGGGTGCACGATTTCACTTATGCGTTCAATGAACCAATGACCGAAATGTACTTTTGGCATCCGGCATATGATAACTATCCTGTAGTTGGAGTTACCTGGACACAGGCCAAAGCATTTAATGTATGGCGATCAGAACTGCTGAGCACTTGGAAACTCAGCAATGATGAGTCGCTTGTTCAACGCTTCCGGCTACCGACAGAGTCAGAATGGGAGTACGCCTCCCGCGGTGGTTTGGATAAATCACCATATCCGTGGGGTGGACCGTATATTAGAAACCCACTGGGATGTCCTCTGGCCAACTTCAAACCACAACGAGGAGATTATATTGACGATGGTGCTGCTCTTACAGTAGAAACGAGGGAGTATGAACCAAACGGTTTCGGTCTTTTCTGTATGTCAGGAAATGTAGCGGAATGGACAAATACGGCGTACGATGAATCTGTCTACGAATTTTCGCATGATTTGAATGCGGAATATCAATATGATGCCGTACAGGATGATCCACCAGCTTTGAAAAGAAAAGTTGTGCGTGGAGGTTCATGGAAAGACGTAGAATACTACCTGCAAAATGGCACAAGAACATACGAATATCAAGACACTGCAAAATGTTATATTGGATTCCGCTCAGTAATGAGTTACCTCGGTCGTGGAAAAACCGGTAACCCTGAAGACTGGAATTAGTATACAAAACCCAAGGATTAATTTTTTAAAATTTAAAACGCAAGGAAGAATGAAACCAGGAAGTAAATCATGGAAAAAATTTATGGCCAAACTATACGGTATTGGAGCCGCTGTAGTGATCATTGGCGCAATGTTTAAAATTCAGCACTGGCCTATGGCCGGAGAGCTGCTTGTAGTGGGGCTTTCAACGGAAGCTTTGATATTCTTTTTCTCGGCTTTTGAACCCGTTCATGAGGACATTGACTGGTCATTGGTTTACCCTGAGCTTCGCTCCGGTGAACCCGCAAAAGCGGCAATAGTTCGCGCTGATGATGAAGGATCAATAACCGAACAGCTTGACAAAATGCTTGAGGATGCCAAAATTGAACCGGAGTTAATAGCCAGTCTTGGAGATGGCTTGAGAACACTGAGCTCACAGGCTTCCAAGTTGTCTGAAATTTCTGATGCTTCTGTTGCAACCCAGGAATATGCCACCTCTTTGCGCGGTGCATCGTTGAAAGTGGAAGAACTGAGCGATACATATGCCCAGGCTTCTGAAGTGCTGACCGGACTTACGTCTAATCAGGAAGCAGGTAAATCTGCAGGAGACAATCTTCAGCGCATGAGTGCCAATCTTTCTGAATTGAACAGCATGTACGAGGTGCAACTCAAAGAATTGCAGACTTCATCTCAGCTGTACTCTGGTATAACTGAACTGATGAAAAATTTGGTTGACTCTGTGGAAGATACCAAACGTTACAAAGAGAATATTTCTGAACTGGCTACCAATCTGTCTTCATTGAATACCGTATATGGCAACATGCTAAATGCAATGGGTCAACCGGTATCCCGTGTTTAATCATCCGGTTAATCAACCCAAAAAGTAGTTAACTATGGCTGGAGGTAAAGAAACACCAAGACAGAAGATGATCGGTATGATGTACCTTGTACTCACCGCTCTGCTTGCCCTAAACGTATCGAAAGAAATCCTGGATGCTTTCATAACCATTAACAATGGTTTGGAGATGACCAAGATGACGTTTAACGATAAACTGGCCATGCAATATGGCGGTTTTGAAGCATCTTACAATGAAAATAAGGTAAAGTATGGAGATGCCTGGACGAAAGCCCAGCAACTCCGCACTGAGGCCAATAGAATTGTTGAACACATTGATAAGATTAAGGCAAAAACAATATCTCAATCTGAAAACATACCCATTGAAACAGTGGTCGGTAAAGATCAGTTTGGAAGAGATACCATTTTGAATCTCAAATATGTCGATGGAAAGGATAATTATGATGCCAATACAAACATCATGATTGGTGCAGAATCGGCATCACCCAAGATGGACGATGATGCCGATGGCAATAATTACCGGGCTGCCGTATTGAAGAAAATGTTGACTGATTATGGCAAAACCGTACAATCAATGGTGTCTGGAAATTCTTCATTGGCTCAGGCAATCGATAGTTTGTTTTCATATCCTGAAAAAGTAAAGGATGCATCTGGTACGGAGACCAACTGGGAATCGTTAAACTTCTACCATGTTCCGCTCGCGGCCACTACGACTATCTTGTCGAAGCTGCAATCAGACGTGAGAAATGCGGAGTCTGATGCATTGGGATACCTGTTTGCAGATGTGGATGCGGCTTCTTTTAAGTTTACGAAGCTGATTCCAGTTGTGCAATACGACAAGACCTACATTCTTGAAGGTGACTCTCTTAGAGCGTCTATTTTTCTGGCAGCTTATGATGACACCAATTTGCCTGAAATTCAACTGGCTTCTGAAGGAGCCAAGTTGGATGCCAACGCAACTGATGTACCTGCCGGTCAAAGAAGGAATGTTCCGATTGGCTCTGATGGACGCGGGAAACTTCGCCTTGCGGCAAACTCAATCGGTGACAAGAAATGGGAAGGCGTGATCAAATTCCGCAATCCGACAGGTGGTGGAACGACGTCATACCCCTACAGTATAAACTATGAAGTGGCCAAACCATCACTCGTTGTTTCACCGATCAAGATGAACGTATTGTACAGAGGGATTGATAATCCTGTGGCCATATCTGTTCCAGGTATATCCCAGGATGCATTGCGACCTACCATCAGTACGGGTCAGCTTGTACGCCAGAGTGATGGAACGTACATTGCCCGGGGGATGACTGGAACTAAAGCGGTGGTCAACGTGACAGCAGAAATTGACGGCAAGTCAAAAGCCATGGGAAGTTTTGAGTTCCGTGTGAAATCGGTACCGGATCCCGTTGCCAAGTTTGCTGGAAAAACCTCTGTCGACAATGCAGCCAAAAAAGAGGATATGACTGCTTCACTAGGGGTCATAGCTGAATTGAAAGATTTTGAATTCGACCTTAGTTATCCTATTAAGTCATTTGATATGACCGTAATTATGGGAGGAGACGCAAAAACACTGCCATCAACCAGCAATAGATTGACGGCTGATCAAAAGAGTTTGCTCTCTCAGGTTAGAAGGAATCAGACTGTAATCATCGAAAACATCAAAGCGACCGCTCCAGATGGATCTACCCGGTCTTTGGGAAGCATCAACTTGCGTGTTCTTTAATATCTTTATCACATGAAAAGGAACTATTTATTCATTTTGGTTTTGATAAGTGCCGCCTTCGTGATGTCTCCATCAGAGTCCAGTTCTCAAACTGTTCTTGACGGTGCTTACATCAAAGAGCACAATAAGACGAAGAAAGTAGTGCCCTACCCCTTCATTCGTGAGGCCGACGTGATGTGGTCGCGCCGGATCTGGCAGGATATTGACCTGAGGGAGAAAATGAATCTTCCGCTGTATTATCCGCTTGATGAGGCCAATGGTATGAAAAGTCTTTTTGATGTTATCCGGGATGCATTGCTGGTAGAAGGATCGATCACCGCATATAGTTCAGGGGTTACTGGTCAGGAAGATGATTTCAGACAACAACTGCTGGTTAGTGACGTAAAAAATATCCTTGTCAGACAGGATACATCTTCAACTGAAGATCCAGATACCGGAGAAATGGTTGAGATCATTCAAACAGTGGCAGTGAACACGCAGGATATTACGCGATACAGAATTAAAGAAGATTGGTTTTTTGACAAACAGCGTTCTGAACGATACGTGCGAATTATTGGTATTGCACCAATGAAGGAACGTATTTCAGAGGACGGAGAACCAACCGGAGCATATGAAATCTTGTTCTGGTTGTATTTCCCGGAATGCAGATGGGTCCTCGCCAACTGGGATTCCTTCAACAGGTTTAACGATGCCGAAAGACGATCCTTTGATGATCTGTTTCAAAAACGCATGTTTTCCAGTACCGTTATCAAAGAGTCAAATGTCTATAACAGGAAACTCGATGATGTGTATACCGGAATTGATGCCCTGATGAAAGCGGAGGAAATCAAAGAACAATTGTTCAACCTCGAGCACGATCTCTGGAGTTTCTAAAATCATTTTTCTTACAATAGTGAAAGCACCCTATCTTTGGGGTGCTTTTTTCATTCATCAATGAAGAGGCTAAAACAACGTATTCATGCTTAAGTTAGATCAGCTCCGGCTGGAATTTGCCGACAGGGCACTTTTTAAAGATATTGACCTCTTTATTGGAGATTCGGATAAGGTGGGACTGGTCGGTAAAAATGGCGCAGGGAAATCTACCATGCTCAAAGTAATTATGGGTCTCGAAAACCCGACGGGTGGCCAAATTATCAAGCCGAAAGAATACACCATCGGATACCTTCCACAGGATCTCGATTTTGCATCTACACTTTCAGTGAGAAATGAAGTCCTCACCGCTTTCGAGATCACCCAGGCGCTCGAAAAGAAAATGGAATCCATTAGTCAGCAACTGGCCGAACGGGAGGATTATGAAAATCAGTCGTACCTCGACCTGGCAGAAGATCTGAACAAAGTATCCATGCAACTTGGACTTTACGATATCGACAGCCAGGACGAAATGGTGGAGCGGATCCTCATTGGTTTGGGTTTTACCCGCGAGGACCTCGAACGCCCACTGAGTGAATTCAGCGGTGGTTGGAAGATGCGGGTGGCTCTTGCAAAAATTCTGCTTCAGAAGCCCGATTTGGTTTTGTTGGATGAGCCCACTAACCACCTGGACATCGAATCTGTGCAGTGGCTGGAAGCCTATTTGAAATCATATCCCGGAGCGGTCATGCTCATTTCTCACGACAGGGTTTTTCTCGATCAGGTCACCAACCGTACAGTGGAGTTGATCAATGGAAAAGCTTTTGATTATCCCGCGGCTTACTCGCGCTTTGTAGAACTCAGAGCCGATGTAATTCAGCAACAGCTTGACGCAAAAAAGAACCAGGATAAGGAAATCAAACAAACCGAAGCCCTGATCAATAAATTCAGAGCCAAAAGCAGCAAAGCATCTTTTGCGCAGAGCTTGATTAAAAAACTCGACAAAATGGACATTGTCGAAGTGGATGAAGAAGAGACAGCCTCGTTGCGGTTTCGGTTTCAACCTGCACCCCGATCGGGAAAGATCGTGGCAAAGGCCGATGTCCTCAGCAAGAGCTATGGGCCAAAAAAAATATTTTCGGGATTGGAATTCGAAATTGTTCGGGGTAGCAGGGTGGCCCTGGTCGGAAAAAACGGCGCGGGAAAAACCACTTTGACGAAAGTCATAGCAGGTCTAACCTCCTATTCTGGCGAATGCGAATTGGGTCATCAGGTTGATTTGGGTTATTACAGTCAGAATCAAAGTGACGAATTGCCACCAACTAAAACCGTCCTTGAGGTAATCGACGATGAAGCCACGGGCGACTACCGGAAACAGGTGCGCAGCCTTCTCGGTGCCTTTATGTTTCAGGGCGATGATGTGTACAAGCAGGTGAAAGTGCTTTCCGGTGGAGAGAAGGCGCGACTTGCACTCTGTAAACTGCTACTGCATCCGTATAATTTCCTGATTCTCGATGAGCCAACCAATCACCTTGACATGCGGTCCAAAGACGTTTTGAAAGATGCCCTGGCCAAATTTGACGGCACCATTCTCGTCGTATCTCACGACAGGGATTTCCTGAAAGGCATGACCAATCAGGTCATGGAAATTAAAGATGGTTCTATGACCGTTTTTCCAGGTGATATTTCTGAATTTCTGGAAAGGAAAAAGGCAGATAGCATCCGGGCTTTTGAATTTGTGAAGACGCGTCAGCAGGCTACGAAGGCAAATAAATCGCAGGATAAGGATACCGAAAAGGATAAATGGAAGCTCAGCAAACGCATCACTTCACTGGAACGCGATATAGAAAAGCTGGAGGCACAAATGGAGGAACAAACCGCTCATTCTGAGCGCATCGATTACAGCAATGCCGCGGAACTCGAAAATCACAACATGAAACTCCGACAGATTCATGCCAAGCTCAATGACAAGATGAAAGAGTGGGAGGAAGCTTCCGATAAACTCTGATTGGCATATGACCGGACCCATCCAGGTATTTTCTCAACGTGATTCTCCGGCACTGCGATTTGTCTTAAGCTTCATTTTCGACACCTTTTACGGATGCGGATTTACATTCGTATCTGAGAAATCGGCACTTGATGTTTCTGTTCCCATAATAACTTACGGGAAGGACGATGGCGCAAAGCTCAATATCACCCCCACCGGATATTTATTTGAGGATGATTTAAGTCAATATCCGCCTTTTAAAATTGTTCAATGGAAGGGTCTTCCGGCTTTTTTTGGAACAGGAGCAGGGAATATTCCCTTCGACCTTTTTGGAGCAATTTTCTTTTTGCTCAGCAGAGCCGAAGAATACCAAAACAAAACAAGGGATCATCACGGGAGATTCCTGGCTTCACATTCTACGCTTTTTGACAGTGGTCTTTATTCCCGACCGCTTGTTGATGAATGGTTGATGGCGTTTCTTCCGCTTATTCGTAACCATTTTCCGGGCTTTACACCGCAAGAACGTTCATTTCAATGGATCAACACCCTCGACGTCGATGTGGCATATGCTTACCATCATCGCGGGCCGCTGCGGTGGATTGGCGCTTGCGCGAAAGATATCCTGAACTTGAATTTGTCCAATTTTTTTCGTCGTATGGCCGTTCAATTCTATGGAGCCGCCGATCCTTTCGACACCTATGCGTGCGAAGCAGAATTATCCAAAGGATATGATACAAAGTATTTTTTCCTTTTGGGAAACCGCAGCCGATACGACAAAAATCTGGCGCATAGCTCTACCGGTTTGCGCACGCTGATTTCCACCCTCGCATCCCGCGCTGAGATAGGTATACACCCATCCTATGAATCCAACAACAGTTCGGTAATCCTGGAAAAGGAAATTGACCGGCTCAGGTATATTTTAGGGAAAAAAGTCAAGATAAGTCGACAGCATTACCTGAAGTTATCTTTGCCCCATACCTATCGAAACCTTATAAACGCGGGAATTGCCGTAGACTATAGCATGGGATTCGCAGATCGACCCGGATTTA
>Ga0105044_10002963_pt1 | contig 23230 bp, 20 predicted proteins | sample MAT01_FD_78092 | JGI IMG/M metagenome (GOLD analysis project Ga0105044, IMG submission 78092) | Freshwater microbial communities from Lake Fryxell liftoff mats and glacier meltwater in Antarctica - MAT-01 | ecosystem: Environmental > Aquatic > Freshwater > Ice > Liftoff microbial mat | place...
ACGCCCAGCATGTCGGCCAGGGCGTGCGTGTAGACGCAGGTATCGAAAAAGTGATTGTCGCTGCGACCGGGCCGCATCTTCCACACAAACATGGGGCGGCCCTGGTTGCGGCCGCTCTTGGCTACCTCACGCACCTGCTGCTCGGCCGTCAGTTGCACCAGATACGTCTCGGCGCAGTCGGCGGGGACGGGCTGGAGCCTTGGGCCTCACGGATTTTTCTGAAAGATGGTGCCCGTGCTCGGGTCAGGCGGCTTCCCGATAAGCACTCCGATCCCCGCCGAACCGTTGTGCTTGAGCATGCCCCTCATCCCAGGTGTGGAGGACGCGGACATTTGAAATGCATGCGGTCGCAACGTGGATTGCATCCGCGTGCTTGATGGCGAGCTTTCGCGTCAGGTCGTGGGCCTTTTCCGCGATGATGCGCTCGACCGACCGCAGGGCGATGTACTCCTGCTCGAAGAACGCAAGCATCTTCTTGGACGCCGCGTCGTCCACCTTGCGGACCGTGGGCAGTCCGGCACACTCGGTGATCGTCAGGGCCGAGGTGACAATGACCAGCTCTCCCTCTTGGGCCTGATTCAGGAGTTCACGGAGCGCATCGCGCTTGTTCGGCTCTTGCTGGAACCATCCCAGGAAGCAGTTTGTGTCCCAGTAGACGCGCTCAGGCAATCACGCAGCCTCCGCACGAACTCTTCCGAGTCCATGCCGCCGGTGATATCCAGCTTGCCCTCGCCCTCGAAATCGGACGCGGACGGCAAGTCCTTCTTGTCGCGCAGCACGCGGATCGACTCCACCTCGATCGAGATCGGGCGGCCCTTGTCGCTGAACTTGGCGCGCCCCGAGACGGCGACGCGTTTGCCCAGCGCGTTCACCGCCTCGCTGATATGCCCGTCGGGCAGGATGCAGCGAACGCGCGTGCCGTTGAGTTGGTCGAAGACATCGAACGCCTCGCCGCCGTGGATAGTCACGGTTTCGAGCGAGCCCTCAACGGTCGTATCGGCCAGGTGGTATGCCGCGCGGCGACCGAAAAACTCGTCGATCAGCGCCGCGGAACGAGGTGTCGGCACGACCGTGTCCTCGCCGGGCTCCGAAAACTCCATCCGCGATACGCCGCGTTCAAGCAGCCCGAGCATTGCGCGGGCCTCCTTGAGGGTCTCGTCGCCAAAGTCGCCGGGCACGCCCTTGCCGGACTCGAGCTTGCGCATCCCCCGCATGTACGACTTGACGACCGCGCGGCTGGTGTCGCGCCGTTTCGCGGGGACGTGGGCTTCGAGCGTGAGGGTGAGCGGGCTGTTGGTCGTCGCCTTGATGAAGTTCCAGTGGATGCCCGATTTGCCATCTTCGCTGCTTTGGGCATCGATGTTGCGAAGCACGGCAAGCGCTTTGTCCAGCACGTCAACAAGCCGCTCGGCGGGTGCGCCCCCGTCTCGGCCTTCGACCAAGATTGTAAGTTTCTGGCTTATCGGGTCAGACGATTGTACGTGGTTCGGGTGGAACCTGCTCCACTCTGTCATCGGGCATCCGGTTGGCACAGTCGTACTACAACTCTCCGAACACGGCCCTTTTCGCCGCGTTCCCTCCCAAGTGTTGATCCAGCGCAGCACGTCAACCGCCGCCCCCCATCTTGCCGCCGTCACGGCCCTTGCCGGAGACTCATTGCACGTTGCGGCGGTGGGGCGACGGCGGGAACGGCGGGCGGGGTGGCGGGTGGTGGGTGGTGGGTGGTGGCTGATTGCCTCCTGCGTCCTCCCTCCTGCCTCTGGCGCTGCTCCCATACGCTTGCTCTGATTCCCCCGGAGCCACCATCATGCCCAGCACCGCCAGCACAACCTCGTCCCTCAAGACCCTCGCCGGATCGGCCCTTGCCGTCTTTGCCGTGGCTGGTGCCGCGGGGCTGGGAGGGTGTGCCTCGACGGGGGAGCGGTCACAGAATGTGGGGCTGACGGGGGGGCTTGATCCATCGACGATTGATGGGAGGGCGATTGTGGTGTTGTGCGATGCGGACCTGAGCCCGACGGCGATGGTGGATGGGCGGCTGTCGGGAGGGGCGGGGCCGAAGGGGATTGATCAGTTGACATCGATCGGCCTGCCGATTGCCGATGCGCCCGACGAGAAGAGCAGCAAGTGGATGACGGCGGTGGGTCAGGTGCCGGTCTCGAACTCGGCGCATGGGCCCGCGGCGGCGGTGGCGGCGAGCCCGGTGGGTGGGCTGGTGTACGTGGTGGAGGCGTTCAAGCCGGCGGTGGCGGGGCAGAGTTCGGTTGAGCAACTGGCCAAGGGCACGCTGATGACGTGCGTGGATGTGAGTGCGCCGCAGTCGCCACGGGTGGTGGCCGCGCTGGATGTGGGGACGGCGCCGGTGGCGGTGGATGTGAGCGCGGATGGGGCGTTTATTGCGATTGCGACACAGACGCCGGGGGAGCAGATTGTGGTGGTGCGGGCGGCAGACTTCACGGCGGGAGGAAGCACATCGTCCGGCGCGGAGCGGATGGCGTGGCCGTTGATGGGTGTGGGCGGGACGAGTGTGGGCGGGACGGGTGTGGGTCGGATGGGTGGAAGTGGGAGCGGGGCCACGGCCAGCGAAGGCGCGCCGGCGGTGCTGACGTACAAGCCGTCGAGCATTTGCTGGCACCCATCAGGGCGGTATCTGGCCGTGACGATTCCGGAGACGAACCAGATTGCGTTTTATGAGTTTGACCCGGAGGGGGCGGGGCCGAATCTGCCGGGGCTGGCGGCGTGGGGTGCGCCGGTGACGGTGGGCAAGTTTCCGTTCTCGGGTCGATTTTCAAAGGATGGCAAGCACTTCATTTTCACCGAGCTGCAGTGGGGCGCGGATGTCGAAGGCTTCATGACGGGCGCGCCGGAGGGGCGGGTGGGCGTGATCAGGCTCTCGGCGGTGGCGACGGCGACTTCGAGCGAAGGCGCGGCGGAGGTGCCGGCGGTGATGCACGAGGTGCTGAAGAGCGTGCAGGTGGGCATCAGCCCGGAGGCGATGGCATTGAGCCCGACGGGGAACATGATTGTGACGGGGAACCTGAAGCGGGCGTTTCTGCCGGCGGGGGATGAACGGCTGACGCCGGGCGGGTCGCTGTCGCTGGTGTCGTTTGACCCGGCGACGGGGGAGCTGAGGGTGCTCAATGAACTGCCGATCAACGGCATGCCCAAGGGCGTGGCGTTTGACGCGACGGGCAAACATGTGATTGTGAGTGAGTTTCGCTCGTTTGACCCGCAGAACACCGAGGGCGAACTGGGCTTTTATCGGCTGGGCGGCTTTGGGGCGACCGAGCTGCAGTTCTGCGGGTTCCATGTGGCGGTGGGGAACGGGCCGCACAGCATTGTGGTGGTGAAGTAGGCGGTAGGTTGCGTGGTGAAGCGGCGGCGAGACCTGCCGCGCGGGAGCGGGCCCGGTCAGCGATGGTGGCCAGCGATGGTGGTCAGCGCTCGTGGGTGCGACCGGGGGTGCCGGTCGGGGGCTCGATGCAGCCGCCTTTGATATCGAGCGATTCGATGATGGCGGTGCGGGCGTAGAGCACTTTGAGCCGGCCGGCGCAGATGCGGACCACGGCGGAGAGCATGCGGTCATCGGCGACGCCGAGGTGGACAAGGTCGGGTGCGAAGCGGGAGACTTCGCAGGGGAGGCCGGTGGCGAGCACGCGGCGCGAGGTGGGCAAGACAAGTTCCATCGAGAGCGTGTGGCCGTCGCCCTGAGCACAGGCCACGGTGGCGATGAGCGTGGCGGAGTCTTCGCGTGCCGGGCCGGTGACCACCACCCACTCAATGCGCACCACGCCGCTGGCGATGCCGAGTTCGGCGAGCACGCTGGGCGATTGCGTGGTGGCGGCGTCGAGATGGGCTGAGGCGGGAGACATGGTGGCGGGGGGAATAACGGGAGGGACAACAGACCGGAGAACTGCGGGCGGGTGATCAGGTGGGAGAGGCGGTGGCGTCGATGAGGGCCTGAGCGGTTTCGCGAAGTTGGTCGGTGGGCCACTGAACGAAGCGCTCGCCGCCCTGGTCGAAGAGTTGCAGGAGGCCGATCATGGCATCGAGCCGCTGATTGTGGGTGAGGGCCCCTTCAGTGCGCTCACTGTTGCGCTCGCTGGCGGGCGCGCTGGCGGGCGCGCTGGAAGAGGGCGAAGGCTTGGCACCAGTGATGGCGGTCCCATCGAGTCCGTGGGTGAGGTCGCGGATTTCAAAGAGTGAGGCGAGCACGGGCTGTACTTCACGCTTCATGCGCTCGCGGACTACGGCTTTGAGGAGGACCCAGACGTCTTGCTCGGCTTCAAAGTATTCTTTGCGATCGCCACGTTTGTGGGCGCGGCGGATGATGCCCCAGTCGAGGAGAGAGCGGAGCGACATGCTGGCACTGCCGCGGCTGATGCGGAGGCGGTCCATCACGTCGTCGGTGCAGAGGGGTTTGCCGGTGATGTAAAGGAGGGCGTGGGCTTCGGCCATGGTGCGGCTGATGCCCCAAGTGCTGCCCATTTGACCCCAGATGGCGACGAAGCGGTCCTGCGCCTCGGCGAGCTCGGGGGAGACGTCGGCGGCGGTCGCATTTGGCGAAGGGCCAGAGGGCGAGGGGGGGAGCCGGTCGGAATGGTCTGCATCGCGAACCATCGGTACCTGAATATACGCTCACCAAGTTCAGTAGTTTCAAGAAAGACTGAAAGTTTGGGTTATTGAGACGTGAGAGAGGCGGGGGATCGTTGCCGTTCGCCGAGTTTACCGCGTTTACGAGGGACTACCAGAGCACGTCGATCACACCGAGACCGCCGACGACGCAGGAGACGATGCCGTTGACAGTGAAGAACGCCATGTGAAGACCGGCCCTGCCGCGGCGGGCGAGGATGAGGTGTTCGGCGATAAGGAGGGCGGCCACGAGGATGACGGCGGCGAGGAAGATGGTGGCGAAACGGGGGTCGGCGCGCCAGGCGAGAGCGAGGAAGACGGCGGCGGCGACGTGAAGCAGGCGACTGAGCCAGAGGGCGGCGGGGACACCGAGGCGCGAGGGGATGCTGAAGAGGGCGACGGACTGGTCGTATTCGACATCTTGAAGGGCGTAGATGATGTCGAACCCGGCGACCCAGACGGTGACCATGGCGGCGAGCCAGAAGATGGCGGGCGTGCTGGCGAGCGCGTGGGGATTGATGGCGAGGGCGGCGGCGATGGGTGAGATGGCGAGGGCGGAACCGAGGAGGAGGTGGCAGAGGGCGGTGAAGCGCTTGGCGAAGGAGTAGAAGGCGAGCCAGGCGAGAACGGGAACGCTCAGAATGGCGGGCCACCAGTTGGCGAAGGCGAAGCCGAAGACGAGGGTGAGGGCGACGAAGGCGGCGGCGGAGAGGAGGGCGAAGGCGAGGGCGGAACGGCGCGGGAGAGCACCGGAGGCGACGGCGCGGCGAGCGGTGCGCGGGTTGGCGGCGTCAAGAGTGGCATCGGCGAGGCGATTGACGAGCATGGCCCAGGTGCGGGCGGCGACCATGCATGAGACGATGAGGGCGAGTTTGATGGCGCTGGTTGTCCATGGCTCGGCAGGATCGCGGGCGAGGAACGCACCCAAGAGCGCGAAGGGGAGCGCGAAGATCGAGTGGCTGAGCTTGATATCGCGGGCGGCGAGTTGGAGAGAGCCGGGGATCATGAATGGGTGCTCAGGGTACCGCTGCCGGCTCCACCGCCCTGCCCCCCACTTGCTGCCGCACTTGCACTGGCACTGGCACTCGCACTGGCACTCGCACTGGCACTGGCACTGGCACCCGCGCCCCCACTCGGCGCGAGGATCGCGGTCGCGGTGGTGTGGATGGCGAGCCAGGCGGCGCGGATGTGCTCTTGGCGCGTGGAAGCGCTGCCGATGGCGAAGCGGAGGACGTAGCGAGCATCGGCCGGGGCGCTGGCGGGATGGTCGAGGACGGTGTGGGTGAGGTAGAGCGTGCCGGATTCGTTGAGGGTGCGGAGGAGGGTGCGGTTGGCATCGCTGCCGGGCTCGCGGAGGCGGAAGCAGACGAGGGGGTGACCGAAGGCGGGGCCGAGAGGGAGTTCAAAGCGTGGGTCTTGAGCGACGAGGTCTTCAAAGAGGGCGGCGAGGCGGAGGTGCTCGCGGATGTACTCACGGAGCGATTCGAGGCCGTAGTGGCGGAGGACGAACCAGAGTTTGAGAGCGCGGAAGCGGCGGCCGAGGGGGATCTGAAAGTCGCGGTAGTCGATGACGTGCCCGGCTTCGCTGGCGGCGTTGCGGAGATACTCGGGAGTGATCGAGAGAGCGGCGCGAACGGCGCGGCGGTCGGAGGTCCAAAAGAGGTCGCAATCGAACCCGACAAGGAGCCACTTGTGGGGGTTGAAGGCGAAGGAGTCGGCGCGATCGATGCCGCGGGAGCCGGGGGGGCCTGAGCCGAGCATGGAGCGGAGTTCGGGGCAGATGAGGGCGGCGCCGGCGAAGGCGGCATCGACATGGAGCCAGGCGCCGAACTTGGCGCAGACCTGGGCGATTGCGGAGAGGTCGTCGATGGCCATGACGCCGGTAGTGCCCAGGGTTGCGACGACGAAGAAGGGCGCGCGGCCGGCGGCTTGGTCGGCATGCATGGCGGCTTCGAGCAAGTCTGGGTCGAGGCGGTAGTGGACGTCGGCGGCGATCATGCGGACGCCGCCGCCGTCGCGCGAGGCGACGAATCCGTCTTTGGCATCGGGGCCGTCGGTGATGCCGGCGATCATGGCGGCCTTGACGACTGAGGAGTGGGCTTGGGTTGAGGTGTAGGCCACGAGCGAGCCGGTGCCGCCGCGCGTGCGGGCGCGGGTGCGGGCGGCGCAGAGGGCGACGAGGGTTGCTTCGCTTGCGGTGCCTTGAATGATGCCCAGGCCGCTCTCGCCGGGGGCGTCGGAGCGAAAGCGGTCGGGGAGGCCGAGGGCCTGGGCCATCTGGTCGAGGAGGCGGGTTTCGAGCTCTGTCGCGGCGGGGCTGGTGGCCCAGAGCATGCCCTGCACGCCGAGGCCGGCGCAGAGGAGGTCGGCGAGTACGCTGGGGGCGCTGGTGTTGGCGGGGAAGTAGGCGAAGAAGTTGGGCGATTGCCAGTGGGTGAGGCCGGGGACGATGATCTCACGGACGTCGCGCATGACGTCGTCCCAAGGTTCGGGATGTTCGGGGGCTGCCTTGGGGAGGGCGCGGAGAACCTCGCCCGGGCGGACCTGTGAGAGCACGGGCGGCGCGGCGGGGGAGTCGAGCGATGACCAGTAGGAAGTGATGAAGGAGAGCAACTCGACGCCGCGGCGTTCGAAGTCCGCTGGAGAGAGGTGCATGGGGTTTTGACTCATTGGGTTCTCCGCCGGTGGGCGTTGCATCGGGCGCGATGGTACCTTGGTGCGGCGGTCAGGTCGCTGGAGTGGTGGTGGGGGGGTTGGCGGGGGGGTTAGCCCAGCGAGCTCCAGCGCCGATGATGAGTAGCGCGGCGACGCAGACGGCCAGGCCAGCGCTGAGTGAGCCGGCAGCACCGGCGATGGCGCCGATGAGGGGTGGGCCCGTGAGGAGGCCGACATAACCCACGGTAGCGACGGCGGCGAGGCCGATTCCGGGCGGGACGCCGGGGGTGGTGCCGGCGGCGCTGAAGAGGACGGGCACAGCTCCGGCGATGGCGAGGCCGACAATGGCGAGAGCGACAACGAAGACGATGGGGTTGCCAACGGCGAGGGCGATGGCGAGCAGCACCGCGCCCGGGAAGGCGGTGGCCATAAGGGTTCGCACGGTGCCGAAGCGGGCGAAGACGGGGCCGGAGACGAAGCGGCCGAGTGTCATGGTGGCGGCGAAAGCGGCGAAGCCGAGCGGGGCGAGGGAGGCGGGCACGTGGAGGTGATCGCGGGAGAAGACGGTGGTCCATTCGCCCATGGCGCCTTCCACCAGCAGGGCCATGAAGCAGAGGATGCCGACGCCGACGAGTTTGCGGGGGAGCCAGGCGAAGCGGGGGCCGTCGGAGCGGGCGTCATGTTCGCGCGGGAGGAGGCCGGGGGCGGAGAATGCGAGGGCGATGATGGTGAGGGCGGCGCCGGCGGCCACGTGGTAGGCGGGATCGATGTTGGTGGCGAGAGCGGCCGAAGCGGTGACAGCGCCGATGACGTTGCCGAGTGAGTACATGGCGTGGGTGAAGGTCATGATGGGCTTGCCCACGATGGTCTGGACGGCGACGGCGTGGGTGTTCATGGCGACATCGAGGCCGCCGTTGAATGCACCGAGCACGAAGAGCACGGCGGCGAGGGCGGCCCAGTGCGAGACGAGCAGTGGGCCCGTGATGGCGAGGCAGAGGCCAAGGGCCATGAAAATGGTGACGTTGCGCGAGCCGATGCGAGTGGCGAGCCAGCCGGCGAGGGGCATCATGCAGAGCGCGCCGGCGGCGGCGGCCCAGAGGACGGTGCCGAGGCCGCGATCGTCGAGGGCGCAGCGCGCTTTGATGGCGGGGAGGTGGCTGACCCACGCGGCCATGAGGAAGCCATTGCTGAGGAAGATGGTGGTGATAGCCAGCCGCGCTCGCGTCATTCGCCCTCGCTTGCGCGACCAGAGCGACCGCGACGAACGATTATTGCTTGCCGGCGTGGCGGACCACGACGGCGGCGCGGAGGGGCTTAGTCCAGGTGCTGGGGGTGTTCCACCACATAAGGGCGGCGGCGTCTACAACGTCACCAACTTCGGCGGGCTCGGTGAGTTCGACGAGTTCGATGCGCTCGCCGGTTGCCAAGGTGGCGCGAAGGCCGCGGAGGGTGCCCATCATGGCGTGTTCGTCGGCGGAGCACTCGAGGGCGAAGACTGATGAGCCCAGGACGAGTTGCGGCGCAACGGGGGTGGCCTGAGGCTCGGGGGCGGGAATGGGCAGGGGCGCGCTGGCTTTGTCGCCGCTGGCAACGTCTACCGGATTGATACGGGGAGTGGGCGCAGGAGTGAGCTTGGGGTCCGTCGCTGCGAGACGGGCGGCGAGGTCAATCTCGCGCTTCCATTCGCGCTCAATGGCGCTGGTGATTTGGACGGCTTGAGCGGTGTCGATGGCACGGAGGCGACCGCCGCGGAGGGGTTTATCTTTGAGTCGCAAGAGGGAGGCGGTTGCGCCGTCGATGCTGGCGGACTTGATGGTCACGAGCAAGCGACCTTCGCGGGCGAGGGCGATCGCGCGGTCTATGGGCATGCCGAAGGGGGCGGCGGCAGCAAGGGCCGTAGCGGCTTCGACGGCGGCGGCATCGGCCGCGGCGGTGGCTTGACGCTCGCTCAGAAGGTTGGCTTCGATGACCTCATCAGCGGGCGAGGGTGGGCCGATATTTTCGGCGGCAGCGATGGCGATGATTTCGCGATCGGGGGCGATCAAGTCGCTCGGAACGGCGGGAAGCGTGGCTTTGGTTGGTTTCGTGTTGTTGGCGACCAAGTCTGCGCGGCTGGGGCGAGTCGGAACGCCGGGGTCACGAACTGCGACGTAGGAAATGGTTGCGACGATCGCGAGCCCGGCCGCGGCGGCGAGGCCGTAGCCGATGCGGCGCCAGGTTTGGGCGCGCTCTGCGCGATCGATGATGGGTTGGAAATGGGAGATGGGAATAGGGGCGGGAAGCGCGACTTCGTCGCTGGCGAGACCGAGGAGGGCTTCGCGCTCGAGCATGGCTTCGACACCGTCGAGCAGGCCGGCGGGTGCCTTGACGCGGGCGAGCTGCTGAACGCCAGCGCGGTCGCCACGCATTTGGGCCACAAGACGGGCCAGCGAGGGGTGGGCCACCAGCCACGTGCCGAGCATGGCACGATCGGCGGGGCTGATGGGCTGATCTTCGATGAGGTCGAGCAGGAGCGTGCCATCGACGCCATCGGGGAGTTCAAACGAGTTGCCTCCTTTGTTGCCTTCGCCGGGATGGTGGACGCCGTTGTTCATATCGCTTGCAGGTTCGCGGTCAATCGTACTTTGGACAGCCGGAGATCAGTCAGAAAGGGCTGTTCGAAGGGCGGCTCTGGCGCGGAAGAGGCGGCTTTTGACCGTTCCTTCGGCGATACCCAGAACCATGGCGATCTGGGCATACTCGAGGCCGCGAATGTCGCGGAGGACGAGCATGGCCCGCTGATCGGGTTCGAGGGACGAGAGCGCATGGGCTACGCGCTCGCGTTCTTCATCTTGTGAGACGCGCTCGCCGCCGGAAAGTTCCCCGCTGGCGAGGCTTGCTCCGATAGAGGTGCTGGGGGCACCTGACGTTATAGGACCGCTGTGGGACTTTCCGGCCGTTCCGGGGCTGCCAGGGGCTTGGTCGAGCGAGAGGTGGCGGCGGATTTTTTCGGAGCGGAGGTGGGTGAGGCAGACGTTCATGGCGATGCGCGTCATCCAGGTGGTGAGCGCGGCGCTGCCGTCGTAGGAGTGGAGCCCGCCGATAATTTTGAGCATGGCCTCTTGGCAGAGGTCGGTGGCGAGATCGGGCTTGCCGAGCATGCGGAGGCAAACGGCGTAGAGGCGATCTTGATGTCGCGCAAGGAGGGTTGACCAGGCGGCGGTGTCGCCGCGCACGATGGCCTTGACCAGTTGCTGGTCACGGGCGGCGCCGTGATCGGGCGCGGGGCCGTCGGCGGGGGCCGGGCCGGAGGTGCTTGATGTTGGTCGGTCGGGTCCTTGCACGGCGCGCTGATCTCTCAAGATTCGCCCGCGTTACTGTCCGATGGGACGCACCTTGATGTTGCGGAAACGCACCAGGTCACCGTGATCCTGGAGGGCGATGTGGCCGCGCATCTTGGTGTTGTAGTCTTTCATGGCGGGGAACTTGCTGACCTTGAAGGCCTCCTGAAACTCGGGCGTGGAGGTGTCGGTATCGACGACCTTGAAGCCGTTGAGCCAGTGCTCGACCTTGGTGCCGACGACCTTGACGGTAGCGGTGTTCCATTCGCCAGCGGGACGAGAGACGTCGTAGTTTCGGGCCAAGATGTCGTAAAGGGTGCCGGCGCGGGTCTTGGGCTTCTTGCCGTCGGGGTGCTTGGCATCGTCGAGTATCTGCATCTCGGGGCCGGTTTCCCAGGAGTAGGTGTGGTCTTCGGTGCAGCGGTAGATGATGCCGCTGTTGGCGCCGTCAGCGACCATCCATTCGCAGGTGAACTCGAAGTCGCCGTATTCCTTGGGGGTGATGAGATCGCCGCCGCCCTTGCCGGCTTCGTGCATGATGGTGCCGCCATCGATCTTCCAGGCTTCGGTGGGCCAGCCGGTCTTCTTCCAGCCGCGGAGCGAACTGGTTTTGCCGTCAAAGAGCAGTTCCCAGCCGGCGGCGCTTTCTTTGGGGGTCAGGGTGTTGTGGACGCGGACATCGCTCCACTGGACGGGGAGGGTGACTTGACCGGTGGCAGCCCACTCGCCGCCGCGGGCGAGGAGGGTTTTGAAGTTGGGATCGGTGATTGAGACCTTGGAGTCACCGGCATCGACCCAGACGTGGCCCAGGAGGGTTGAGAAGATGCGGCCTTTGCCGAACTCAAGCGAGAGGGCGAGGGGCTCGTTGTTGCCGGTGCCGCCGATGTCTTTCTTGTCCATGGCCTGGGCGAGGAGGGAGTATTTGGCCTTTTGCGGATTGGTCTGGCCGTGGTAGAGTTCATCAGGGTGGCCCTTCATGGTGAGGCCGGCGGTGATGGGGTGCTTGGGATCGGTGAACTCAACATCGAAGGTGTGGAACTTGCCGTGGCCGGCGCCGTCGCGCCAGAGCAGGCCGATCATCTGCTCGTATTCCTTCCAGCCCTTGAAGGCGTTGTTGGCGGCGTGAATGGCGACAACGCCGGTGCCGCTCTCGACGGCTTTGGCGAAGTTGGCCTCGCAGTTGCTGGGCCAGCGCTTGGGGTCCTGACTGTCGTTGTAGTCGATTACGAAGAGGCCAAAGCCGGCAAGGGCGTCGGCATCGGCGAGCCAGACCTCGGGATTCTCGCAGATCTCGACCTGGAAGCGGCCGGTGGCTTCGAGCGTGTCTTTGTGGAGGCGGCTGGTGTACTGCCAGTTGTGGTTGTTTTTACCAGTAATAAGGAGCGTGCGGATGGGGGTGGCGGCTGCGGCCCCGCCCGCGTTGACGGCCAGGGTTGCGGGCGCGGTAAGCTCACCGGCTGCGAAACCCGAGAGCGAGGCGGCGAGCGACACGGCGAGCAGTGAGAGCATCGGCAGGTTCCTTGTAAATAGGGACTGCGCAGGTTAGCGCGGCTGCGGGGAGTGCATCCCGCGTCACCTGAGGATTTCTCCTACGCTTTGGTCCTGCATGGAGCCGGATACTTCCAACGAGCCTGAAGACAGCCGCGTAAAACCGCCGGACACACGCCCGGGTTGGCAGGGTGGTTTCTTTGTTCCGTTGCCGGGCACAAGGCGGCGGCCGAGCCTGATTACGCAACTGGGTGCGCTGGTGCTGCTGATCGTGCCGACGGTGCTGCTGTTGATCTTGGTGCTGCCGCTGGCGTTGCTGCTGCTGGCGGTGGCGGTGTGTGCGGTGGCGTATTTGATTGCGCGGGCGTGGATTATCAGTTGGTGGCGCGGGCGCTCAAACCCGGAACTTCAGCGCCGCAATGTGCGGGTGCGGCGGGAGGATTCGGGCGCGGACGGGCAGTCAGGTTCAGCGAGTGAATGAAGACGGCGTGAGGCTCACTTGACGGGGGCGGCCCCGAGTGCCTTCGCGGATGCGGGACCGTGCGGCTCGCTGGCGCGGTAGGCCAGGAGCAGGAGTGAGTTGCCGACCACCAAGAGCGTGCCACCTTCGTGGCCGAGGACGCCAACCCAGAGCGGCATGCTGATGCCGGTGAGCCGGCTGGTGAGGACGAACGTCGCCATGATGGCAATGGCGGCGAGGGAGAGCGTGAGGTTGATGAGGATCTTGCGGCGGGCACTACGGGCGAGGCCGATGCACCAGGGGACGGCGGCGAGGTCGTCAGAGAGCAGGACGATATCGGCCGACTCGAGCGCGACATCGGAACCGATCGAGCCGATGGCGATAGAGACGTCGGCGGCGGAGAGGGCGGGAGCGTCATTGGCGCCGTCGCCGATGACGCCGATGTGGCCGGTGCGGGTTTCGTGCAGTTCACGCTTCATGCGCGAGACGTGCCGAACTTTGTCCTGCGGCAAGAGCTGGGCATGAAAGGCGTCAAGGCCGAGTGAGCGGGCGACGGTGGCGGCGGTGAGTTCATTGTCGCCGGTGAGCATGACGACGGGCTTGACGCCAAGAGCGTGCAGACGCTCGACGAGCACATCGGCGCCGGGCCGGACGCGATCGGCAAGGATGAAGACGGCGGCCTGGCCGGCGGAGGTTGAATCGCAGGGGCCGGTGCCGCGAACCGGGCCGGTGGCGCAGACGACGGCGATCTGGCCCTGCGTCTGCACGGAGGCGAGGACCTCGCGGACTTTGTTGCGGAGGCATTCGGGAATGACATCGAGGGTGTGGGCGAGTGAGCCAAGGCGGGCCTCGATGCGGGGGTCGCCGGGGTTGCCGGTGATGCCGCGGCCGACGACGTCTTTGACGTCGTGGAGTTCGCGGGGGGTGACACCTTTGACGCGGGCGTATTCAACGATGGCGCGGGCGATGGGGTGAGTGGAGTGCATCTCAAGACCGGCGGCGACGGCGAGGAGCTCGGTGCCGTCGCTCCAGGCGACGGCCTGCACGTCGAGCACGGCGGGCTTGCCGACGGTGAGGGTGCCGGTCTTGTCGAACGCGATGGCGCTGAGTTTGGAGAGCCGCTCGATGGCTTGGCCGCCCTTGAAGAGGACGCCGCCGCGGGCCGCGCGGGAGATGGCGGCGAGGGTGGCCGTGGGGGTTGCGATGATGAGCGCGCAGGGGGAGCAGACGATGAGGAAGGTGATGGCGGTGTAAATTGCCCCGCCGCGCCCGTGCTCGTTTTCGCTGCCGAGCCAGGCGACGCCGAGGGCAAAGTGCCAGATGAGCAGCACGACGAGGCTGCCGATGCAAACGCCGATGGCGTAAGGCTGGGAGATTTTGTCGATGATGCGCTGCAAGGGCTGGCGCTGCTGCTGGGCCTTGGTGACGAGGTCGACGATCTTGGCGAGCGAGGATTCCGATGCGGGGCGGACGACGGTGATATCGATCGGGTTGGCGGTGTTGAGGGTGCCGGCGTAGACCTCGTCGCCTTCTTTGACTTCGCGCGGCATGGACTCGCCGGTGAGGGTGGCTTGGTCGATGGCGGTGGATCCGGTTCTTACGTTGGCGTCGGCGGGAATGAGTTCGCCAGATGCGACGCGGACCCAGTCGCCGGCGACGAGTGATTCGGGGGGGACTTCGATCCACTTCTGGCTGACCTCGTCAAAGCGCTGGGCCTTGGTGGGCATAAGGGCGTGAAGGGCTTCGATGGCACGCTTGGTTTTGGCCATGGCGAGCTCTTCGAGCGCGCCAGAGATCGAGAAGAGCATGAGAAGGAGCGCGCCCTCGGCGGGGGCACCGATGAAGGCGGCAAGCACTGCACCGACGATCATGAGCACGTCGATATCGAACTTGCCCTCACGCAGGCTGTCGAGCGCGGCCTTGCCGCCGTAGACCATGCCGATGGCCAGCGCGCCCCAGATGAGCGCTGCACCAAAGGTCGCGAAGGTTGAGCCTTTGTCGGCGAACCACGCGACGCCCCAGCCGGAGAGCAGGAGCACGGCGGCGGAGAGGGCGCTGCTGAGTTCGGCGCTGGGGCTGAAGATTGTTGCGGATAGACCGGTCGGCTCCGCAGGATCGGCGGGCTGCTTGGCGGGCGGATTGGCGGGCTTCGTCGCGATCTGGTTGGCGGCAGTGGGCGGGTTGTTCATGCAGCGGGTGCTCGGCGGGGGAGTGGTCGGGGCGTAGCGTAACGGGCATGAGGGGCCCGCAGCGAAGGCGTGTGGCCTTCACGCGAGTTTGATTGGTCTTTGCTAGAGACCGGGGAAGTTTCCCCGCTTTTCAAACTCAGTGCTGCAAATCAGGTCAATCGTCAGCGCGAGAGCGTTTTTCTTTCTTGCGCTTGTTGCCTTTGGCACGCATCAGTCCGGCCCATTGCACGGCGACACCCATGACCGACACGACGCCCCACACGACGAGCCAGCCCGCTGCGGGGAGTTCGAGGGCTGCGCCGACGGGCAACTGGAAGGCGTGAAGCATCCAGGTTGCGGCGGGCAACCAGACGGCGGCACCGACGAAGGCGGTGAGCGCACCGGCGGCCCACTGCGGGAGCGTGAGGCCGACGAGACCGCCGAGGATAAGCCCGACGAGGCCGCTGGCGCCGATGATCAACTGCTGCATGGCGCTCAGGGCGCGCCAGGAAGTTTCAGCGCGGGCGCGGACGGCTTCGACGAACTCGCGGGCCCGGGCGGCGGCGTCGAGAGGGTTGGCAGTCAACTGGTGGAGGTTGGGCAGGCCGTCGGTCGGGTCGGAGGCGGGGACGACAGAGGAGGGCTGGTCGGGGCCATCTTGCTCGCCGGCGGGGCCATCGGCCCATTGGGCTTCGAGCGCGGCAGTTGTGGACGGCGCGGCGGCGGGCGGCTGGGCTGCGGCCAGCGCGGCGGCGGATGTCTGGGCTGCGGGCGATTCGGTAGGTTGGACGACGAGAAGGGTCGGTGGCGAGATCACCAGGGCGACTGCGACGGTGCCGCCACCGCCGGTTGCGAGTGAGATTCCGGCTGCGGCGATGAGGCCAAAGGCGACGGACATGCTGACGCCAAAGGCCAGCATGAGCACAAGGCGGTAGAGGAGGAGGCCGGCGAGCAGGCCGATCACTGCGCCACCAACAGCGCCGAACCAGGGGGTGACGCCGGCATTGGGCAGGAGGTTGGGCAGGGCAAGGAAACCGGCGAGGCCGCCGCCGACGGCGGCGACGAAGACCATGACAGGCTTGAGGACGCTGCGGCCCGATGACCAGAGGACCAGACCGGCGATGAGCGCGCCGCCCACGACGGCGTGGACGCCCAAGGGCAGGTCGGCGAGGGCGGCGGCGAGTTTCTCGATGGTGGCGAGCTCTCCGAGGGCGGCGCTGGGCCCTGCCAGCGATGACGGGCCGAGAGTTAACGAAGCAAGCGTGGTCATGGGCTCACTTCCGTTTCAGGACGAGGGTTTTCAGGGCGCGGGGTTTCGGGGCACCGATCAAACTCGCGGGGCTTGATGACCTTGGCGGGATTGCCAACCGCGACCGACCACGAAGGCAGATCACCGTAGACGCTGGAGCGGGCCCCGATGACGGTGCCGGGCCCAATGTGCACGTGGGGGCCCACGAAGACGTCAGCGCCGAGCCAGCAGTCGTCGTCGATGATGATGGCACCGGCGAGGAGCGGGTAGGTGGCTTTGGTGTAGTCGTGGGTTGCGCCGCACAGATAACTGTACTGGCTGATCGTGCTCCGCGCACCGATGCGGATGCGCGCCACGTTGTAGCAGTCGACCTGTCGGCCGAGACAGGAGTGCGGGCCCATTTCGAGGTTCCACGGGGCCCAGACGCGGGCGCTGGGGTAAACGCGGGCGGAGGGGCTGAGGCGGGCTCCAAAGGTGCAAAGGAGCAGTCGCCGCCAGCCGTGCAGGAACTCGGGGCTGGGGCGGAAGAGGATGGCATACACACACCGCCAAATGAGCCGCCCAAGGCGATGGTTGAACGAGAAAGGGCTTGCCTGGGGCGGGGTTGGTGTCCCAGTGAGGAATGGCGGTAGGGGAGCGATCACATTTGTTGCTTCGAAAAAGACCGAGACTCAATGGATTATCGACTGGCGTGGGGTCGTTTCCTCAAAGATTGCAACGCCGTGGCAGGACTATGGCGCTGCGGCAGATCGTACTTACGGGATTCGCCTCTGTGACCTGCTCCTTGGGCGCAGGCCGATCCCCCGACAGAAGTCGTTTCGCATAAAATCTCGAGGCGAATTGGCAAGCGCGGCAAAGTCAAGGCGGACAATCGCCCGGTGCGGTGGATATCTCCATCGCGAAGCGGGGCCGTGGGATACCGCCGACTTGTAAATCTCGAAAAACGTTTAGCAATCTGCCGATTTTTTGTTGATTTTTCTTGACGGTGGGGGAGGGAGGGTACATTTGGCGTTCGCATCCACCAGACACCGAGTAAACGTATGGTCGGCCTGAAACTTAAACCAATTCACAGAAATCGGGCCTGTCACGGTTTTTTTAAACGGTGAATACATATAAACATTCAATTTTCCGCCGTCGTTCCATCAACGTTGATAGCCGTAGCCGGGGCGGCGATGTTCATAGGCATGGCCGGGACCAAGCAGACGACCACTACGGCACCGGCGATAACCCCGGAATGCGAATGCCCGCTCCCCGTTCTTGCGACCATCAACCCCGGTTCGCCGTATTGGATGCAGGGATATCACATTGTTGAGGTCCGGGAGGGTAGAGTGGACTATGACGACCAAGACCCTATCACCGTTGACAAAGTCGGCGAGTGGTTTACTGTGGCCCCTTGCAACTGCGGGGTAATGCCTTGTAGCGAACGGAGGCCTTGCCTACCGTCGATGCGAACTTCCACGGTGGAGAACCAGTTTTGCTGGGAAGTAACCGGAGGTGTTAGCGCTGAAATCAAGTTCGGTTTGATTGCGCGGCTCTTTGGGGAACTCGGCGTGTCGGTGAACATAGGTGGGAAGATTTCGGGTTGCAAGAAGTGGATTGAATCCTTCCAATTCCCAATCACGCCAAGCAATTGCTTCCGAGAGTTTACCCGAGAGATATCCACGCTAACGACTTTACACGGTATTGTCACTCACTATCCCCGCGAATGTCGCTGGATCAAGTATGGAAACAGACTTCCCGACGGAACGTGGGAACCTGATATCGAGTTGGGCTGGACGGCCTGTACCACGACCGTTTCTGAAGGAGAGGTCGAGGTTGCTGGCGGGCAGGGAACCCAGAACGCGCCGCGTCCCGCGGAGTGCGGTGGCACGTGGAACGAACCGGAGGAGTTTGGCTATAAACGGGCCGAGCCGTGCTGCCAGCCGCTCTGCAACCTCCAGCCGGGCGAAGTGTCCTGCTGCCATTGTACCGCCAGCCAATAATGGCACTGACAACGTTGCGCCGGTTGCCAAGGAAACCACCATGCCAATCTATTCTAACTCGTTACGGACGCGGGCGCTGCTGCTCTGTGTTGTGGTATCGCTCGTTGCGGGCGGTCTCTGGTTCTTTGCGGGAAACTGGCCCGCTTCGAGCGGCGGCAGCGGGTTGGGATCGTCGCCCAGGAACGCTGTCAACGGACCCAACGCCCTTTCCGCCGGCGAGTTTTCAGCCGCGAACGGTAGCGCGGATCCGTTTTCAAGAGCGACCCCTCATTCGCTGCGCTCGGTCAACCATGAGATGGTGGTGAGTTTCCTCGATGATGATCCTGGAACTGCCCTCGCCCTGCTCGACATTTTTTTGATCAATCCGTTTAGTACGTCTGAAGAAGCGACCTTCCTGCTTCTCCGAGCACAAATTCTTGTTCGCATGGGGCGAACTGCCGAGGCAATTCAAGATTTCGCCGAAGCCCTTGCCGTCTACGACCAAGATCCTGAACTCAAACTGAAATTGCCCGGTGGGTACGCGAGTGTCGCCCATCAGTATTCACATTTTTTATCTGCCGATAAACTACTTCTTAAAGATGCACTGATCGCCAACGATCGGGTTTTGGAGTCAATCCCTGGCATTGACAGTAATTTGATCGCGATCGCTCTGAACAATCGCGCTTCATTGCTTTCACGCCTCGCCCGGCCGACTGAAGCCATACCGTCATTAGAACGATTGCTCCGTGATTATCCGAGTTACGGCAAGGACAATGGGGTCGTCTTCACTGTGCGGGCTCGCTTGGCGGCGCTTCGCGACCCTACCAAGCGAACGCCCGAGTACATCGCTGAACTCTCACGCATCGCAGCCGATCCCGACTCCGCACGTTTTCCCTATTCAGTGCTCAACCACCAGGAACTGGCTAACGCTTATAATCGCGCCGGTCACCAGGCCGAAGCGACCGCAACTCGATTAGACATAATCGCCAGAATAGATGCGCTTTTCTTGGCGCGCCGTCAACCCGGTTCAACCCCGCTCAGCATGATGCAAACGAATATGTTGAACGGGGCTCGGATCACCGAACTCTCGCAACTCTCCGGCGCCGAAACCTACGGCCGCCGCGATCTGGCCATCAGCGCGCTCGAGCGACTTCGCGACCTCCAGCAGAATGACCGTGCCCGCGAGAACATAGCCGAGCAGATCGCCAGTATGCGCAGCCGGATCGGTTCTAATCGCTAACCGACGCCCGGGTTTGCCCCACGCCACCCGCCCCACCCGGTGTCCAATCGAGAACCCGCTGGCCCATGGCGTGCCGGGCGGACGGGTGTTCGAACCACTGATCGATGGCTCACTTTGGGATCGCATTGATAGTTACCGACTTGGTCGGCGGTTGCTGACCAACGTCGGCAATCACGTACACATGCCGAACACATATTTTCTATTCTGGCGGTTGTCGCCCCAACTGAAACCCCGCGCACCGCTTTCCCACCAACAATCTGCTTGTTCGCACCAACCCCGGCGCGTGTGCCGCCGGCCCTTGGGGATTACCCATGTTCACCCTCGGGACTGTTCTTGACGATTACTTCGGTGGCATTCTGTTCTTCCTGTTCTGCGGCGGCTGGGTCGCGCTGCACTATGGAGCACAGATCATCAAGTCAGTCAGCCATGAGCGGAGCCGGCGCGAGATCGCGGCGTATATCGCCGAGGGGAGCATGACGCCCGAGCAGGGCGAGCGGCTGCTGCGTGTGGGCGAGAACAAACGCGGTTAAGAGGCGCGCAAACGCGCGGCTCAACGGTCTGAGCTTGTTCAATCACACTCCGCTGAACGACCGTCCACCACTCCTGTCCACCACGCCTGTTCCCCACTCCTGTCCACCATTCCTGTCCCCCACGCCTGTCCGCTTCCCCCCGCCACCCCGCACGCCCGCTCAAAGGCCACTGACATGATGCCACTCTTCATGCTCGCCGCTGCCGACGAAATCATTCCCGTGGTCGCCATCGGCGGCGGGCTCGCGGTCGCCATCGTCTCGATCATCACGAGCGCGATCCGCAAATCGAAGATCGTGCAGGCCAAAGAAGAGAGCCGGCGCGAGATCGCGGCGTATGTCGCCGAAGGATCCATGACGGCGGATGATGCCGCCAAGATCATCAACGCCGGGAAGACCCTCGAAGACCGGATTTCGTAGACCTTAGTTTGGTGCCGCGGGCTTAATCGGTGTGGAACTTCACCCAGTTGCTCGACTCATCGTCGATGGTGGCCATGTGGTGAATGACCGGGGTGAGAGCCGGAAGGGCCTCGCTATAGGCCTTCCACTGCATGGTCAGCCAGACCATGACGCCGCAGCAGAGCCATGCCGCGAGTTCGGCGCTGCCACGGTGGCGCACTTTCCACAGGATGAGCGTAGAGATTCCCATCAGGCCGAGCTTGAACGCGCCGAGCGCCCAGATGCAGTTGGCCGACATGACCCATCGGGCGATGGGGTTGCCTTCGCCCATGCCCGCGCCGCGGAGGTGAGTGAGTGTCAGATAGAGATCGGCAAGGCCCATGGCCACGACGGCGGTGAGCAGGGCGGCAACGCGGAAGGTTCGCGTGTTCACGAAGCTGATGGCGGATGGCACCGGGCAGTAATCGCCACCGGCAGCAACGCGGGAGAGATCCACTTGCGCCGCTTGGCTGGTGGCGTTCACCTGGCAGGTTGTGAAAAGCTGGGCCATCGTGAGCCGTCAACGTCGGCACAGACGGACCGGACCGTTGGCCGCGGCAACGTCGGGGCCGTCAAACCGTTGTTTCTTAACCGATACACGCGCAACAACTGCCCATGGGAAGCGGCTCCAACACTTCTGCGCCGTCAGATAAGCGTCGATGCACCAGCATGAACCGGGCTCGGCCGGGCAGACGGGTCGCAACGTTTTTGGTCTTGAGTTCGTACACTCTCAGAGAGAACCGGCGCGAATGCCGGTTTTCTCGGTCGAACGTCTCGAATTCCGCTCCGTCCGACGCTGTGCCTCGTCTTCCACTCTTTCCTCATTTGCGAAAGTCCACTGGGTGAAGCTTAACAGACGCCAATCTTCCGCGAATCAATTGCTTGCTGCGGCGGGGCTGGCGATAGCCCTGTGTGTTGTGGCGGGGCCGGTGGCGGGGCAGCAGGATTCGTCGCGGGATAATCCGGTCTTTATTCATGACTCGCCGGCGGCGGCCGACACGCTGACCAAGATCGCCGACAACATCGCGGCGGCGAACCTTGATCAGGCCGTGCGGCTTCTTCAAAGATTGCTCGACGAGGAGCCCAACTCGCTGGTGCCGCATCCGGCCGATGCGGCGCTGTTTGTCACGGCGCGGGACCAGTCGCTGGCGATTCTCAAGAGCGATGAAAAGCTTCTTGCGCTCTACCGGCGGGTTCAGGAACCGATCGCGGCAGAGATGCTCAAGCGGGGCGAGTTTGAGGCGGTGGAACGCACGCGCTTTCTGACCACGGCGGGGCTGACGGCGACGCTGCATGTCGCCAACACGCACCTTGAGGCGGCGCGGTTCGCGGCCGCGGTGCGGACGCTGGGGCTGGTGCAGATTCACCCGGACCTTCGCAAGGAACCGAAGGTCGCGCAGTTTGCGACGCTGCTTTCGAGGTACGACCGCTCCGAGCGGACACTGGCGCTGGTGAAGACCTTGGGCGCGTCGGTGGGCGAACCGATCACACCGCCTGAGCTGGCGATTTCGGCTTCGCCGCTGGCAGCATCGGGCCCGGCCGATCTGAAAGGGCTGGTGGCCAAGCCGCTGGCGGCCGAGCCGCACGTGGGGCTGAACACCGACGAGGCGGCCGAACTGAACCGCAATGCGAGCGGGCCGGGTTCGCCCGAACTGCCGCGACAGCAGAGGCTGCTCACGGCGCTTCCGACGATTCGCGGCGACACGGTGTTTGTGGCTTCGGCGCGAGCGATCGCGGCGCTGGATCGATTCACGCTGCGGGAGCGGTGGCGGATTGATACGAGTTCGCTGCTGGTGGGCATGCCGGAGATTGAGCGTTCGCCCGCCGAGCGCGGCTGGGGCGGGGGTGGTCGCTTCGGGCGGCAATCGGTGGGCGAGGACGCCACGACGGTGGCGGTGACGGGCTCGACGGTTGTGTGCGCGGCGCAGTCGCCGGCGAACAGCAACGATGATGGTCGCGAGGCGATTGTGGGGCTTGACGCGCGAACCGGGGAACTGCGATGGCGGCTGAGCCCAGCGGAGATCGACCCCGCGCTGGATGGGACGGCGCGAGTCCGCGGGCCGATGCTCTCTGAGAACGGCATTGCGGTGGTGACGTTTCGCAAGGAACTGACGCAAAAGCGGGTGCAGGCTTTGTACGCGGCGGGGATTGAGGCGGCGACGGGACGGCCGCTATGGTGCACGCTGGTGAGCAGCATCGGGTCACTGCCGTGGAACCGGGGGATTACGCAGGCTACCGACGGCGGCGTGATTACCGATGGTGTGTTCTATCGCGCCGATCGCATGGGGCTGATTGCGGCGTACAGCATCGCCGATGGTCGGCCGCTGTGGATTCGGCGCTTCGCCAGCGAGCTTTACGACTCGGCGACTACGGCACCGGCGTATGCGATCGGCATCCCGGTTATTGACGGTGACCATCTCATTGCGCTCACGCCCGACCGGCGGCAGATTGTCACGCTCGACCGGCGGTCGGGAGCACTGGTTTCGACTTTGAGCTCCGATCGGCTGGGAAGGCCGAGTTATCTGCTGAAGGTTGGCAACCTGCTGGCTGGCGTCACCGAGACGCGGGTGGCGGCCATTGCGCTTGACGGGTCGGGGCCGGCACACTTGTCGGCGGCCATCAGCGATTCGCCGGCGTCGGTCGGAGGGCCTTCGCCGATCCGCGGGCGGGTGATCGTGGCGGGCGACCGAATTTTGATTCCCACGGCGCGGGGCGTGACGGCGCTTGGCGGCCCGGACCTGAAGACCCGCGAAGACCTGCCGCTGGATGCGGTGGGGAACATCGTGTATGACGGCGGGCAGTTGCTGGCGTGTGATGATGCGCGGTGTTACTCGTACTTGGCTTGGGATGAGGCCAATCGGCTGCTGACGGCGCGCATCACGGCGGACAAGGCCGATGCCGCGTCGGGCGTGGCGCTGACGGAACTGGCGTTCCGGGCGGGGCATCCGGAACGAATCCTGTTTGGGGCTGATGCGGCGATTGCGGCGCTTGGCGATCGCGGGCGGGCGGATCCGCTGAATCAGGATCGGGTGCGGCTGACGGCGTCGCTGTGCGCCATCGCGCAGAGTGTTCACGCGCGGCCAGCGGCGGCGGCG